>Ga0209709_10000257_pt1 | contig 51309 bp, 53 predicted proteins | sample ArcticOcean_MG_C_2_FD_187435 | JGI IMG/M metagenome (GOLD analysis project Ga0209709, IMG submission 187435) | Marine microbial communities from western Arctic Ocean - ArcticOcean_MG_CB4_136 (SPAdes) (version 2) | ecosystem: Environmental > Aquatic > Marine > Oceanic | place: Arctic Ocean... | reverse complement strand
ATTGGAACGTAGACACATTAGATGGCTTCAATCAGGGTTCAAAAACTTACCAAGGAGTCAATATAGATCGTAAACAGGGTGCTAAACCAGCTTGGACAAATAGTATCGCATATGCGGATTCAGGTTCTGATTTGCCAATGTTTTCAGTGGATGCAAATACTGACCACACCTGTGGAATTAAGCAAGGAGGAGAATTATTCTGCTGGGGTGAAAATGAGAATGGCAAACTCGGCGATGGCACAACAACAAGGCGATTAAGGCCAACTTCAGTTAGATTTGACGGCGATACTCTTGCGGTAAAACAAGTTTCTACAGGAGATTCTAACACATGTCTTGTGACTGAAGAAAACCGAGTTATGTGTTGGGGTGATGGCTCCCAAGGGCAAAATGGCATAGGTTCTTTCTCTACAAATGCAGATGCATTTGATGAATTAAGACCGAAAGAAGTTCTTCTCCCATGGTCAAGTAATGCTACTATGGTAAGCACTGGATTTACATTTGCATGTGCATTAATGGATGATGGCTCTGTTTACTGTTGGGGGGGGAATTCTAAAGGCGAATTAGGAGCAGGTTCGTCTATTGCATATTCGAGTTTGCCATTAGAAGTTGATTTGCCAATCGGAAGGTTTGCTCTTTCGATTGATACTTATCATCGACATACATGTGCTGTTTTAGATGATGGTTCAATGTATTGTTGGGGGTATCAATACCAAGGGAACATGGGTGTTGGTTCCGCCTCAAGCGGTGCAGTAAAAACTCCTGTAGCAGTAGAACTTCCTAGTGGCAAAGAAGTATCATTGATGGCGGTTGGAAAATATCATAGTTGTGTTGTAATGACAGATGATACACTTTGGTGTTGGGGAAAAAATAGCAATGGTGAAATCGGTGATGGAACTTTTGTCCAAAGAAATTTACCTGTTCAAATCGATGTCCAATACTATTCACCAATTGTTGCTCTCAGTGCAGGACATGCGTCTACTTGCTCTTTACATGATGATGGAACCTTAAATTGCTGGGGTAAAAATGACCTTGGCCAGATTGGCGATGGTTTGAGTAATGATCAATCATCACCCACTACGATTCAACTTGAAGGAGGAAAAGATGCCACATGGATTTCATCAGGCGATGACTATTCCTGTGCTACTGCTAGCGATGGTTCTGCACAGTGCTGGGGTGATAACCAATACGGTAAGCTTGGAGATGGAAGTACAGAACAGCGTTCTTCTGCAGGTCGAATCGATATGGATTTGCCAACTACTGTTTCAGTTCTGACATACCTTGAAGGTGAAATTACGCAAAATGAGAACTATGTCTCTGGTTGGAATTATACATTCTCAGTTTCACCTCCTTTACCTCAAGGATTCAATCTTGATTTTGAGACTGGGACAATTTCCTCTACTGGGAATAGTACTTTTGGAGTATCTAGACATAATGTGTCTGCAATAGCTGGTAGTTATACTGCTATTGTTGAAGTGACTATAGCAGTGATAAGAGATACTGATGGTGATGGTATACCTGATTCTGAGGATTATGATGATGACGATGATGGAAATCTCGACAGTCTGGATAATTGTCCTAGCCAGGCCGGTACTTCGTCATTAGGTGGATACATTGGCTGCCCAGATTCAGATGGAGATGGTTGGGCTGATTTGATCGATCCATTTGATAATGATATGACCCAATGGAAGGACACTGATGGTGACGGTTATGGTGACAACCCTAATGGCACAACTCCCGACATATGGATTCTTGATTCATCGCAATGGTACGATAATGATGGCGATGGTTTTGGCGACAACGAGTTTGGAACCAGAGGTGATTCTTGTCCAACAATTGAGGGATACAGCACCATTGATCGATACGGATGCTTAGATTCAGATTCCGATGGTCGGTCTGATTATGGTGATTTATTCCCACTAAATACATCACAGTGGGCTGACCGTGATGGAGATGGCTGGGGGGATAACCAGAGTGAAGGAGCTGAACTAATCGATATCTTCCCATCTGATGGAACTCAATGGGCTGACTCTGATGAAGATGGCCATGGTGATAACAGATACGGCATTGAAGGAGATTGGTTCCCAAATGACCCTGATAGATGGGCAGATTCAGACCGAGATGGAACTGCTGATGAAGACGATGCATTCGTCAATGACGCCACTCAATCCAAAGATAGAGACGGTGATTTGTATGGTGATGACCCTCTCGGCAATAGAGCAGATGAATTCCCAGATGACCCTACAGAATGGAAAGATACAGATGGTGATGGAATCGGAAATAATGCAGACGCATTCCCATTCGACCCAACTCAAACAACAGATAGAGATGGAGATGGCTATGGAGATAATCCGCTCGGCTCTGGTGCAGATCTATTCCCCGATAATCCTACACAATGGGAAGATGATGACGAGGATGGACTCGGTGACAACTTGACAGGGACCTCCGCTGATCCGTATCTCAATGACTTTGATAATGATGGATACAATGACAGTATCGATGTCTTACCTAGTTTCTATTCACCTGGTGATTTGGATAATGATGGAGTATTGGATGAGTTTGATTGGGCTCCAGCGGATTATCGCGAATGGGCTGATTATGATGGAGATGGCAAAGGCGATAATGAAGATCCCGATGATGATAACGATGGTTATGCAGACACAGATGAAATTCGCCAGAAAACCGACCCATACGACAGTAGTATAGTCCCTATCGAGAGTTTCGAGATTGTAATCCCTGGGACAAGTGTAGGACTCGGGGCTTGGGACTTAATCGGTATGTTTGGTGGAATACCATTATTCTCTTGGATTATGTTTGGATTCGTAACGAGGAATAAACGCTGTAGAAAATTCGAAACCAGGCTTAATGAATCCCGTTCGAGGGATGAATTAGAGCAAGTGGCATTAGGGTGGGAATATTCACTAATGTTACGATTGTTAGGACCACACCAAGGCATTAGGTTAGAGAGATTACGTGCTGAATTAGATGACCACTTTGAGAAAGATGAAACATCATTCGAATATATGAACGAAGATCAAACTCAACTTGTAGAAAAGGCAATTCCTGAGATACGTCAAACTATTCAGACAGAATACAATGTTCCTCCTGCTCCAACAATCAATCAAACTTCTATTCAGCAACAGCCGACTTATAGCCAGCCAGATTTACCGGTTTCACCACAAAAACCTAATTCATCTATGGTGGGTGCAGTAGGTAATGATGGATATGAATGGATTAGTCATAATGGCTACAACTACTACAGATCGGCAAATAGTGGTTCAGAATGGACATTATGGTCTGAATGATATCATCTCAAGCATTATTTCCTTGGTCTATATGTTTGCTGGAGTTTAAAATTAAATCCTAGTCTTGAAACCCATGGCGCGAACAACACACCAGCCGGCGCGAGCCTCAAAGATTGCGAATGAACCACCAATGATTGAAGCAACTAGAACCGAGTTCCAAATAACTGATTCCAAAACATCTAGAAGAATCAAGGCGCCTAGGACCACAGAAAAACCAATCCCCACTAATCCCATCCTCAGTCGTGCAGCCTTGCCTCTTGCATCAATATTACATTGCATTAAAACACCTTTCCTTTTTTAATTATTTATAGCCATACGAATTCTCAATTTCATATAAGTGATTCGGATCCATAATGACATTCTCGAAAGTAATGTCAATTTCAGTGGTGCAGTGAAAACATCGCCTGATCTTCTGATAATCTCATTGAAGAGTTGTGTGTATGCGTCAAGCATTATTTTTGGCTGAACCCGAGAGCGAGCATCAAGATAATCGAACAAATGTAGTGCTGAGGATTGATGGCGCCGTACAATTTCAAAATATTCCCATATGAAAGAATTCCATGATTGGTTTTTTGCCAAATCCGGCTTCGCTAAGTCTTCGATATCTATGTTATGTGATGCTAAAACATCTTTCGGAAGGTAAACTCTACCACGCTCATAATCTTCTGAAACATCCCTGAGGACGTTGATCATTTGCATTTGGATACCCAAATCAATAGCATGTAGACGTGCGGCTTTATCCTCATAACCATATATCTCAATCAAGATTAAACCTACAGCAGATGCTACTTTGAAACAATAGGAGCGTAGTTCGTCCCAGTCATTGCACTGTACGGTGAAAAGGTCATCTTCCATCCCTTCGATTACAGTTTCAAAGTCTTGTAATCGGATTGGGTATCGGCTAAATACATCTTGTAAGGCGATGAATATGTTCTGGTCTTCAGTTGTAATCAACCCTTCACTAGCTCTTTTCAAATCATTACGAATCGACACTAAAGCCATCAATCTCTGCATGTGAACCTCTGGAGTACTAGCAATACTTCTTTCCGAATGAATATCCCTTAGAATTAGATCTCTAGCAATCGATTGCTGCAATAGTTCATCTGTTTCCAAAACATCAGGTTCATCATCGCCATCGACGATATCGTCAACCCAACGACAAAGTGCATATACCGCATGTACAGCATGACGCTTTTGATGTTCCAATGCAGAAAATGAAGTAAAGAATGTAGAAGAAGCATTTTTGCAAATCTTTTGACAATACGCATATGCCTGCTCAATGAGTTCTTTTTCCATTAAAATCACTCAAGTATTGTTTGGTAGTGCTACAGCAACTTCATTCTTTGAAGTCACATTCTTTTTACTTGGCTTATGGCGTCTCTTTCGACTATGGAACCAGGTGTCCACTCCATTCCAATCCGGAATAATTCCAAGACTATCTAGCAGCAACTTAGAACTGATTCTTGCAGATTCATAAATCACTGGAAGTCCACTACCAGGATGAGTTCCCCCACCTACCAAGTATAGATTTTTGATTTCATCGAATTCATTCTTTGGTCTCTTCCAAAGCATCTGATCTAGTCCATGAGCAAGGTTGAACACAGCACCTCTGTAACAATGGTCTCCCCAATCATCTGGAGTTATTACCAATTCTGAAACTATATGCTCTCGAAGACCCTCAAAACCAAGTTTGCTTTCAATTTGGTCTAGAATCTTATTTTTAAAAGGCTCTTTTTCCTTATTCCAATCAATATTTTCATGGATGTGAGATACGGGGACCAATACATAAACCGTCGAGCATCCTTCCGGTGCCATTTGTGGATCTGTTACACAAGCATTCTGAACATATACCGATGGGTCATCCCATGTAAGGCGATGATGCTTTTCGATGTCCTCAAGATTCTTGACATAATTCTTTGAAGCGAAAATTTGGTGATGTGGTAGTTCATCGAATTTCTTGTCAACACCAAGATAAAGCATGAAAGTAGAACACGAATATTTCTTCTTTTCAATTTTCTTATTCGACCATTTCTTTCTGATATTATCAGGGAATAGCGAGGTCATTCCTTGGGCAAAGTCTGCATTCATGACTACTTTATCAGCATAGAACTCTCCATTTTTGGTGACTATGCCTTTAATTGTTTTTTTATCCATAATCACTTCAGTAACTTCTTCTTCCATTCTGAAGTCTACACCCATGTCTTTGGCTATCTTCCCCATGATTGCTGAAACATTGCCTAGACCACCCATCGGATGGAATATGCCATATTCATATTCAAGGAATGCTAACATGGTAAATAGGCTCGGACAATTGAATGGAGACATTCCTAAATATTTGGTCTGGAATGACATTGCAAGCATCAATCTGTCATCATCAAACAACTTCATCAAATCCTTAGCTACTGATCTAGTAGGCCTTAGTACGCTAGAAACACGCACCGCACGTTCTGATAGAAGGTCAGTTATTCCAAACCATGGTTCTTGTAGACACTGCTTAGATTTATCCAATTTATTTCGGTTGTCCTCTAAATATGTCCTAAAGGCAAGCGCATTTTTTTCACCAGATAATTCCTTGATACTCGCACACATTTGTTCGACATTGCTAGTACAATCCAATTTTCCACCTTGTCCAAATATCAAGCGGTAATTGATATCCAACTTTTGTAATTTTAATTCTTCATGAGCATCTAACCCAATCGCTTTGAAAATATCTTCGATAACTTCGGGGTAGTGGAAGAATGTAGGGCCAAGGTCGAATTTAAATCCGTCACGTTCGAAAACTTTGTTTCTGCCTCCGACCTGTTTTGCTCTCTCGAAAACAGTGACCTTTACACCCGATTTAGCCAGTAACAATGCAGAAGCAAGCCCGCCGGGTCCGGCTCCAATTATTGCTACTGACTGTTGTTCTCTAATAACCATATGACTTTCCCTCACTTTTTAGATATAAACTATAGTTTCTCTCCAATGATTTTTTAATTAATTCTTTCAGTTCTTTCCAGAAGGGTTGAAGGATCGATTAATGTTGCAAATTCATCAAGATATGGACCCATTGCTGAAATTAAATCAACTTGTGGATATCCTTTCAATACCATTCCATCCATATACATCAGTGAACGTATAATCGGAAATGCATCATCACCAAATGAACAACCAGCTAGAACTGCAGATTTGATAGTCTTCATCATCTGTTCTGTTAGAGAAACCTCGCTGACTGATGTACCGACAAAGCCATCATAAAGTTCGTACATAGATGTATAATAGGTCTGTAATGTCTTGCCCTTTGGAGTGACATCGGCCATGGTAAGCATTGCATCAAATGCGTTTTTCAGTTCACCCTTGGCTAGGAAATAAAAGAATCCGAACAATGCTTTCCTAACGTGGTTTGGCGCCTCACAAATCGCACCGGTATCAATGAATATGAAGTTTTTATCATCGTCCATCATTGCATTACCTGGATGTAAGTCTCCGTGAAAGAACCCCATCCCAAACATGAATGCCCCATGGATCCTGAATAGTTGTAACATATCTTCCCATTCTAGAGTCTGGGAGTCAAGATGTGATTCAAGAGTTGGTGAGGTAATTTCTTCAACAACAAGTATATTTTCATTGGATAACTCTTTCCAAATCTTAGGGAATTTCAATTTTGGCATTGGAAATGTCTCTTCATAATGGAGAGATAAACCTTCTAACTTCTCCTTACCAGTGATCTCATTGAGGAGATTCAGTTCCCTTGTAGTGTAATCCTCTATATGTTCAAGTAATCCAATTGGGTTCCCAACTTTCTTGAGGCGTGGATTGAATAGAAGTCCTAGACGAACCCATCTTTTCATTCTACTAACATCCTTACGGAATGACTTTTCAAAATCCGCCTTGACCATCTTGATTACTACAGGGGTGCCATCAAGTAATTGTGCGCGGTGTATTTGACCTATACTGGCTGCTGCAAAGGGTTTGGATTCGATAAATTTGAAGTTAGAACGAAAATCATTTTCAGTATACTTTGTGAGCAATGCTTCAAAGTTTTCTTCTGGTATTGTAGGTGCACGGCTGTATAGTTGTTGTAACTCGATGCAACGGTCTGGATCTAACAAATCAGGTCGAAGAGCACAAATCTGACCTAACTTTACTGCGAGTAGTCCCAATGATTGGATTTTGTCAATATCTACCGGCTTCTTCCCTCTGATTTGTTTAGCGAAACTCAAGAGAGAAAATAGACGCACAGTTTTAGGGTTGACTTGGAGTATATGAAGGCGCGTTTATCTCATCAATCTGAAAGTACTACTGTATCAGGCATGTGCTTGTGAATGATGTAGTGCCATAGGTCATCTGGCTCTCCAGAACCATCTACTCTCTGGATGACAATATGCGGGTTTTTAGCGAATCGATTAGCAAGAGCACCTTCAATTATTCCATCATCCATTTCCCACATAGGTAATGCATCAGGATCATCTACTGGTGGATGATTGAGCCCGACACGGACATGGAAGGTAGGATCTACACCATATTCCAGGCTCCCTAATCCTGCATATTCCCACCAATCCATCATTTCATCTAAGAACTCTATGTCATGTTCAATTCCGCGTAATGAGAAAGCAATCTCTTGGCCGACCCTATTTCCAATTTGCCTTAGCATTAGGCCGATATCTATTCCAAGAACTTTCAAATTGGAAAGCTTCCCTTCAGTTAATTTATTTCTAGCTTCGTTTACCTCTTTACCTGCAGCGAAGAACGCCTCTGGTTCGAATGGTGTGTCCTCATTAGGCAATTCTCCCTCTAGACCTAATGCTGAAGAGATATTTTTCAGGAATGATCCTTCTCCAATAGTCAGTCGCAGTGGGTCATTGATTTGATTGCTAGTGTATCTTTCAACAGCGGTATCAAACTCTACTGCGTTTTGCCAAATTGTGTCGATTAAATTTAGATGGGAATCAGCAAACTCAGGAGATTCAATTATCAGTGCAGCATCATCTTTTCCACGACCCACTGGATTATCTTCGATGCTCAAATATTGAATTACTTCTAAATTATCTCGTACGAATCCAAGAGATTCCAATTCATCTGAATGTCGCACCTCTATTGAATCATTTAATTCCTTAAAGAAACGTATAGTACGGCTATCAAGATGGGTGATTATTTGGATTACTACACCTCTTACAGCGGCAGTATTTACCGCTTCAAGAGCCGCAGGACTTCTACACAAGTGAAGAATTCCATATTGGCCCAGTAACAAAATGAGGCGTTCATCGGCATCTTCAGCCATTTTTTTGAGGCGACTGTATATGTGACCTCTTTCTTTCAATACAGCGAAACTAGGTTCGATGTGATTCGGAGACCTTTGAACTCCAGAGTTTTCCTTAACATCAACCTCTTTCGATAATACATCGTATCCCTCTAATAAATGACTGAGTTGTTGCTTTCTCATGTCAATAATATGTTCGATTGCTTGATGGACATTTAGGCTAGAGAACAGCATTGGTCTGTCAGCAGTTACTGTTACAATCCCCATCTCTTGCAACCTAGAAAGACTGTTATATGCATCTAACCGTGTAGTACTCAACTCTTTTGCTAGTTCAGAGGCCTTCATTTTTGGATTTGCGCCGAGAATCATTATCGAACTAACTTCGCGTTCATTCAAGCCTGAATCGATAAGCAAATCCTTCCACATTCACTCCACCTCTAATCCAGAGGAAATCTCTGCGATGATTTTTGCGACATGCCTTCTAGGTCTGAATAACCAATCATACACGAATCGAATCTTATTGTCAGGTCCGATTACGAAAGAAGACTTAGCAGGAAATTGACCTAAGTGAAGCGATATACTGTAAGAGGTGCCTACCTTTCTATCTACGTCTGTCAAAAGTGGAAATGGTAAATCTCCAACCGATTCTTTGAACTCTTTGAGTTGTTCAAATGATCCAGGGCCTATTCCTACTATACTAAATCCTGCGGATTTGAATAATTCATATTGTTCTTTGAATGTTAAGCAGCCTCTTTTACAAGTTGGAGAATTGTGGGCAGAATAGAAAAAAATTACCCGCCATCCTCCATGTAAGGATGTGCTATCAAACATCGATGAATCATCTGCTTGTAGGGTGAAGTCCGGGGCGGTTTGCCCAATAATTGATTTATTCATGCAAATCGCCGACTACACACGTAGTAGATGACCCATCCGTGTAGACTTAGTCTTAAGATATGAGCGGTTATATTCACAGGTCTCAATAATAATCGGGACACGTGATTTGACCTCAATACCGCTTTCATTTAATTGATGTATTTTTTCAGGATTATTAGTCATTAGATCAACCTCGTTGAAGCCAATAGAAGATAACATTACTGCGGCAAAATCATATGTTCGTGCATCAGCAGGAAATCCAAGTTCAAGATTTGCATCCAATGTGTCAAATCCTTGTTCCTGTAAGGCATAAGCCTGGATTTTAGCATATAGCCCGATACCTCTGCCTTCTTGGCGCAGGTATACAATTGCCCCAGAGCCATGCTTCTGAATTTCCTTCATCGATTCTTCTAGTTGTGACCCGCAATCACATTTCAAGCTACTAAATGCATCTCCGGTTAGACACTCAGAATGTATTCGCACAAGCGGTACCAAAGAACTCTTTTCTCCGGTATACAGTAATGCATGTTCCTTATCTGAAGATTCGTCGTAAAATGCCCTCATTCGGAATTCTCCAAACTTTGTCGGTAACATTGCATCCGCTTCGACAGATGTAGGTTCATACTCAGTGCTGAACATAGTTGCAAAATCTAGTTATCAGTTATAATTACTCGTTCCAAAGCCTAAAGAAAAAAACGGAGATATAAATACCATAAAATACGCGAAATTGGTATGGTAAGTACTGTATGTGATTTAGGGGTTGCAGCCAGAGCTATCGAAAACGACTCAATCTTACTCGTTAAGGAAGCAAAAGGAAGGCATCAAAACCTCTGGAGTTTACCTAAGGGAGGCGTTGGAGAAGGAGAAATGCCTGAGTTAGCGGTTATCAGAGAACTTCTAGAAGAAACAGGTGCAGAAGGTACTATCATCGGTCTTGCAGCAGTAAGATCGACATTATCTGATTCCAAACCGGCAATTTTCCTATGCTATGATGTGCATGTAACTTCACCGATTAACAATATTCCTAATGAGGAGATAAGTGAAGGTGGATGGTTTAGATTGGGTGAATTGAAATCATTAGATTGGGTCTCTGAAACTATGCATAATTTGGCAATTGATGCCCTAAAAGGTTCAAGGAAATCAATTAAATCGTCATGTCCGCTTTCAAAGGAAAGTAGTTCCTATTTCGTCTACAATGTCAACAATAATTCTGAATATGTGATTTAGGTGGAAATATGATTCCCAAAACTAGAGTTCGCATTTTCCATCCTGGTTTTAATCCAGGGCAGTGCATTGTTTATTGGATGATTTCAGCGCGTCGCACTCAATGGAATCATGGCCTAGAGCATGCAATTGAAATAGCAAATGAAAAGAATCTTCCCCTTGTTGTCGTCGAACCATTAGCTATCAATCATGGTTGGGTAAATGATCGCTCTCATACTTTCGTCATTCAAGGTATGCTAGACAACAAAAATGCTTTCGAAGATTCTCCAATTACCTATATTCCGTATGTTGAAAGTAGACTCAAAGAAGGTAAAGGGCTATTGGAAGAATGGATGAATAATGCAGACACATTAGTGATTGATGAATTTCCGACTTACCATCCTCGTAGAGTTTTAGAAATAGCAATAAAAATGGCAAAATGCGAAATTCACTGTGTCGATTCAAATGGCTTTATTGCTCTTAGATCAGAAGATAGAGCATTCACTACAGCCTATTCCTTACGTCGCCATTTGCACAAGACAATTCTAACACATATGCAGGAGTTCCCTCATCCTAATCCAATCTCCTTGGGGCAGAATTTACCTAGGTTCGATAAAAAAATAAGCGGCGAAATATTTTCTCAAAGTAATACACCTTTCACCTCTGATGAGTTCTTTGAGAGTATAGGAAAAGGAAAAGAGGCTTGTCTAAATGCGCTTTCAACACTAGAAATAGATCACACAGTCTCTCCAGTTACAAATACTCCAGGTGGAGCATTAGCAGCACAATCATGCTGGGATAATTTCCTTGAAAACAAACTAATGACTTATTCGGAAGAGCGTAACAAACCTGAGAGTAAAGGGTCCAGCGGGCTATCTCCATACTTACATTTTGGTCACATCAGTATACATCATATCTTAAGTGACATTTTCCAGAAACATTCCTGGGATATCTCGGAGATTATTCTGCCAAATAACGGCCGACGTGCTGGTTGGTGGAATCTTCCTTCCGATGTAGAAGGATTCCTTGATCAGATCATTACCTGGAGAGATTTAGGATTTCTTCATTGCACAAATGTAGAGAATCATGATCACTTTGATTCACTACCAGAATGGGCAAAGCATTCTCTAAAAATCCACCAAAATGACCCAAGGCCTTACATTTATTCTTTCGATGAATTTGAGAATGCAAAAACTCACGATGACCTATGGAACGCTGCTCAGATACAACTTAGAAAAGATGGTATAATTCACAACTATTTGCGAATGCTCTGGGGTAAGAAGATCTTGGAATGGTCTCCTACGCCTGAAATAGCCATGGAATATATGCTTGCTTTGAATGACAAATGGGCCTTGGATGGTAGAGATCCAAATAGTTATACTGGGATTGGCTGGGTTTTGGGTAAATTCGATCGTGGCTGGACCGAGCGTTCTGTATTTGGTAAAATTAGATGTATGACCACTGATTCCACCAAACGTAAATACAAGACGAAGGGATATATCGAACAGTATTCTAATTCATCTTCTGTGCAGACTACTTTTCACCAAAAACCGGTTGATGATCCGGCTAGCATAAATTATCAAAGGAGGAATTAAATTGCCAAAATTTGCTCACAGAGCAGAACACGAAGCCACAAAAAAAGAAATCTGGGATTGGTACAATAGTAAAGGTGCCTTTCGCCGAATTATGCCTGAATGGGAGGGAATCAAGCCAATTAATGCTGGGAAACTAGTAGATGGTGAAGAGACTATTTTCAAAGTAAGTATTGGTCCGATTAAGAAAACTTGGGTTGCACGACACCATAGTGTGATTCCAGGTGAAACCTTTTCAGATCGGATGATGAAAGGACCATTTGGTGCCTGGAATCATACTCACAAATTCGAATCATTAGGAGATAATTTAACTAAGATTTCCGATGATGTAGAATACAAGTTGCCATTTCATTTCCTGACCGGATGGTCTGCTGGAATGACTATCTTGCCTAGAACGCGACAGATGTTCAAATTCCGTAGTACTAGAGTTACAAATGATATCAAACAAATACAATCTAGCGACAAATTACCTCGGCAGAAAGTATTGGTTTCAGGTTCAACAGGGATGATTGGATTACAATTGTGTGCCTTCCTAGAATCAGCGGGCCATGATGTACATCGCCTTGTGAGAATGAATACCAAACTACCACCTGATGTTGATGATGTTAATGTTGTTCGATGGAACGACATAACCGGAGATGTGATCAAAGGAGACCTCAATGGTTTTGATGCAGTAATACATCTCGCTGGTGCTGGAATTGGTGATAAGCGCTGGTCAAAGAAGAGAAAGCAACTAATTAGGGACAGTCGTGTGATTCCGACCGAGAATCTAAGTCGACTTCTCGCTTCTTTGGAGACCCCGCCCAAGGTTTTACTTTGTGGCTCTGCTGTTGGGTTTTATGGCGAAAGAGGAACTGAAGTTCTAGATGAAAAATCAACTCCTGGAAACGGTTTCTTGGCCGATATTTGTGGGCAATGGGAACAAGCCTCAACCGCGGCTAAGGATGCCGGAATTCGTGTAGTCCTCTTGCGGACAGGAATCGTAGTATCTCCACTTGGCGGTGCTTTGGCTAAACTCTTGCTTCCATCGAAGATGGGAGGAGGAGGACCAGTTGGAGGAGGACGTCAGATGCAATCCTGGATTTCACTGGACGACGAGATCTATGCGATTCATCATTTGATGATGAGCGATTCTAGTGAAGGACCTTACAATCTTACGGCACCTAGTCCAGTTTCGCAAAAAGTGTTTGCAAAGACACTTGGGCGTGTTCTACGCAGACCAGCATTCATGCCATTACCTGGCTTTGCAATCCGTCTGATGTTTGGAGAGATGGGAGTGAAATTGGTTCTTGAAGGACAAGATGTCAGGCCGGAGCGATTACTTGAATCCGGTTATGAGTTCACATATCCTGATCTAGAAGGTAGCATGCGTAATTGCCTAGGTAAGATGAAATAATTGTTGTATAAAAACTTGTAATTCTATTAGTTGGTATCAGCATAGAAACTCTCAACGATATATTGGAGATGCTTCTACGCAAACCATGGCCCACTTGGTATTGATTGTCGCATCGGACGGGATGAACATGAAATTAGCAAATAAATTTGCTCAGACAGCCGACGAACTCGGCCACACCACTGATTTACTTGATTTGGCGGCTCTTGATTGGCCATTGTACTCCAATGCTAAAGTTAATTCAGGTATTGAAATCGAAAACATTGCGGATATAGTCGCACGCCTAGATGCAGCAGATGCTTGGATTGTAATAGCTCCTGAATACAATGGTTCGCTGCCACCAACCCTCAACAATACAATCGCTTGGTTATCAAAACAAGGTGGCAACTTCAGGGCCCTGTTCACCGGGCGCAAGGTTGGATTAGCGACTCATTCAGGTGGCGGAGGTAATCGTTTAATCCTAGCAATGCTCTCCCAGTTCAATTATCTTGGGGCTGATGTATTAGGTCGATCACTTATCTCAACAGATTCCAAAGCCGCCAATCCTGAAACCATAAAAGCGATTATTGGAGGTCTTTGCCAATGAGTAGAAGAGATGTGAGAATGGTTGCACCAACTCATACAGTGTTCGAAGGTGGTGGGTTCCAAGTTCGACGCCCAGTTGCAATGGGTCAACTGATGAGTCCTTTCCTCTTACTAGATGAGATGGGACCAAAGAAGTACGGACCAGGTGAAGCAATTGGTGCTCCATGGCATCCTCATCGCGGTTTTGAAACTGTAACCTATATGTTAGACGGAGAAATGAATCACGAGGATAGCGCTGGTAATTCAGGACTGATAGCCGCTGGCGATGTCCAATGGATGACTGCGGGAAAAGGCGTCATCCACTCGGAATTACCAAGTGATAAAATGATGAAAGAGGGTGGTTTAATGCACGGTTTTCAAATCTGGGTAAATCTGCCAGCCAAAGATAAGATGATGCCGCCGCGCTACCAGGAGATTTCAGCTTCATCATCACCATGCGTCGAAAGTGATGGGGTTTGGGCTCGAGTAATTGCAGGGGATTGTCTCGGAACGTCTTCAATGATTGACACGGTGATTCCCATCGTTTACATCCACGCGAAGTTCGATGCTAGTTCCAAATTGATTCAGGCAATCGAAAAGGGACTAAATGGTATGATCTATGTTTTCGGAGGCGAATTAGAAATCGGTGGTAAATCTGTTGCCGATGGTGGACTCGCGATTTTGAGTGACGGTGAAGAGGTTGTTCTTGAAAGCAAAAATGGCGCTGAATGCCTCATTTTAGCGGGTCCTGAGTTGAATGAACCGATTGCAAGATATGGTCCATTTGTGATGAATACACGAGAAGAAATCTCTCAAGCTATTGATGATTACAATAATGGACGCTTTGCTTAAACGACTAGAATCTGATTTTATCATTGGGCTAGATTACCGAAGCGTGCCGATGCGCTCATATATTGGAGGAAGGTCGGCCAAGCGTTACCATGAAGCGAGGTTCACGTGCTTGGAAAAAAAGTGGCCAGCAACGATGGAAGTGGCGTAAGAAGAAGCTACGCCGTCGAAAGCGTGCAAGGCGCCAGTCCAAGGCTTGATTCGTTGATCGGTTTCAATGGGAGTATAGTATAACCTGGTAGTACTGCGGGCTCCAATTGCACGGGAATGATGACAGGTGTTTGCTGAAAGTTGATTTCAACTGGAAGGCCTACCCGTGTCTCGCACCTAACATACACGCACCTGAATGTGTGCGGGGCCCAGAAGACACCCGCAAGTCGGGGTTCAAATCCCTGTGCTCCCACCTTGATCAGTTGTCTGCTTTTAATTCGTATTACTGTGTGTCATCACGCCGTATCTTGTTCAATTAATGTAATTGAATAATTGGCAAAAACATCGATTACTTTGTATCTCATACCAATAGAGAGCAAGATTACACACTGCTATTCTACTGGATATTTGTAAATCTACATAGCAGGTAGATAATTCATAGTATACCCAAGTTGAAAAGGTGGACTCGCTTCAGCCAAACATGCGTGGATATTCACAACGTGCGGTGGACATACAACCTACGGGTGTTAGGAAGATGTTCGATATGGCTGGTGATGACGTTATTTCATTTGGTTTGGGTGAACCTGATTTCCAACCTCCTGCAGTTGCAATAGAGGCTTTTTCAGATGCTATGCGGGCTGGTCATAACAAGTATACCACCACTGCAGGTCTTCCAGCATTACGCGCTAAAATTGCCGAATCATGGCATCATCTAGATGATTCAGTCGACGAATCCAATGTCTGTATGACCATGAGCGGCACCAATGCATTGCTCAATGTCTTCAACACACTCGTCGATCCAGGGAAAAATGTTCTATTGCCTGAACCATATTTTCCTCTTTATGGCCCTGATGTGCGATTGGTAGGAGGCGAGGCTCGATTTTATCCTTGTCTATTCGAAAACGAATTTGTACCCACGGTCGAGAGCCTCGAAGCCCTAGTTGATGAGAATACAGTTGCGATTCTCTACAACTTCCCTTCCAATCCCACAGGAGCTACAATCAATATCGAACAACGTGATGAATTACTAGCATTTGCTCAGCGCCATGACCTCTGGCTAATTACCGATGAGGTCTACGATCGCATCGTCTTTGAAGGGGAGCATGTGAGTTTTGTCGGAACAGATCCAGATCGTGTAATTCTGATAAATTCCTTTTCCAAAACCTATGCAATGACCGGTTGGAGGATTGGCTATATCATGTGTGCGAATCAAGAGGCGATTAATCAATTTATCAAAATTCAATATTATATTACAGCATGTTCGAATGATGCCATGCAATATGCAGTGCTGACCGCCTTTGATGAGGCGTCGGATTATCCAGACATAATGGCACAGGAGTTCAAGGCTCGTTGTGATTTAATCGTCACGAGATTGAACGCTATGCCAGGGGTTCAGTGTCACAAACCAAAGGGTGCATTCTATGTCTTCCCCAAGGTCGAAGTTCCTGGAATGAATAGCGAGGAAATAGCCATAGAACTGCTAAAGGGTGGAGTTCTTTGCTCGCCGGGAACTGCTTTTGGCGCCTCTGGTGAAGGTCATTTGCGCTTCGCTTATACCATCTCTCGTGAGGACATTAGCAGAGGAATGGACAAGACAGAAACCGTTCTACGCGCCCTTAGGGGCGAATGAGATGTGGACTGAGATTATCTTATTCTTTTGCGGCGCCCTAATCGGTCACCTTGTTCCACGCATCACATGGTTGGTATTGCCGCGGATCGGGGCTTGGAACCAGCAATTTCCTCCACACCCGGAACCGATTGTTATCGATGAATATTTGATTCAGCGTGTGCTTAATATGCGTTCATTCAATCGTCTTAGCATAGTTTTCGCTTTGATACCTCTGGGTTTCGGTTTAGCTAGTCTAGCCTATGGTAGTCTTGGTTTGGGTTTGGGTATGTGGATGACCTCGTGTTGGACCTTGCTCGCTAGGGTTGTTGGTCTACTCGACAAAGGTTCACCTTGGGATATTGAAATGGCCCAGGAACTGCAGTTGGTTCGTAACTCTAGTATGTCTGAGGATAGATGTTGTAATTCAGCGCGGCCTGTATGGCAAGTTATGGCGGTTCGTTGTAGTGCCTGTAATGAGATTCTTCTTTCGAGAGCCCGGCCTGATTTAGGACGGCCACGTAGTGATGGTTTTGTCAAAGGTTCGTTTCGTTTAATCTTGAGCGAAGGCCACCCATTGGCGCGTAGTGCTTCAGCCGAACATGTCGGTAAAGCCCTGAAATGATTCTTCTTCCTTTTCTTCTTCAATATTTGATTGTGCAGGTGCCACTGATTGTTTATCGATAAATGAAAAAGCTTCTTCCTCAAATTCTATATCAGGTAAGACTGGAGGGCTAAAAGACTCTTCCTTGACAATTTCGGGGGGTGCATCCTCCTCGTCACTCTCCTCACTCTTTTCCATCCATTTTGGTGGAGGACCTGAACCTCCTCCGAGCGCTGCGAGTGTAGTAAATGCTGCAAGCGGCATGACCGCAAGCGCAGTGAGTAAATCTAGGAAAGATGTCTCGGGGATATTCTTTATCTCAAGCCAGTTTTCGAATACTTGTTGTTCAAGATCTATCGATCCTGAAACATCCGTTCCCATCCATGAGATCACCAAAAGGCTAGCAATTCTTCCTAAGAGCCAAAGAACGAGAACCGGGGCTAGCCATGAGATTCTAGTCACTGAAATCAACCAGCGTCTAGTAAATGCTGCAAGTCCGATATTTCTTTTGGCAAAGGCTGGGAAAATTCTCATCACCAAGATTAGGACTACCAGGTAAACACCTAGAGCCATCTCTAGACGCCGATTAGAGCGCATTAGTTCATCTGGTAGGAATATTATCAGGCATAGCGGTGTAATGACCAATAATAACTGGAAAGGAATAGCCAATAAGATTAGACCGCCATGTGTTGCTATCAAACCGTGATTATTTCTCATCCTGTCATATACTACTGAGGTCAATTGGCCATGTGGTGATTCGATGTAATCTTTTTTCGCTTTGCGTAAGGCAGAGGCATCACGCGCATTACGACTAATGCCAAGAGCAGCCCTCCAGCCACCCTTTTCAGTGACCCATACGGGAGAATATCCTCCGATGATAAGTGCGAGTAATAATGCTAGGAAACCATAAGCCAATGAAGCGGTTATGATCCAGGGAATCATCTCTTGTTCTAGTGAAAGTGTGAAGTGTTCATCGTCATAGGAGAATGCAAAAAGATATGTAATGGAGAAAGCAGCCATTGGAGTGAGGAATATTTGACAAAAACCGATAGTTATCAACCAAATTCTAGCGGTAAGAGATCCTTTGAATCTCCGCCTGCTCATGAGCACTGCTCATTCCATGCATCTCTCAAAGGTTGTGTAAGATGGATATCTTACAGAAGTGATTAGTGCCATCTCTCGTCAACTCCATCAATGTCTTTGTAGACAAGTGAAGGCCATCTTCATATGTCAACCCAGTCTCGATGCATCTGTTGCCCATGTCACGCGTACCGATATCGATAGTTATCCTGCTTCTGGCACAGACTCTACTGGTCTTCAGTCAACCTGTTACTGCAACAGATGGTCGCGGTGGAACCAATGACGATTTCAAAGTTGACTCGATTATCTTAGGGAATGTCTCGCAAAATCCATCTCAATGGGTAAATCCAGATGGTTCAGTTATTGATTATGTGGTGAAAGGAGAACCTATTGGTATCGAGATTGGTGTGGCACGACGTGGAACTGGATTGATCGGAAATGATGTATCGGTCTTATTTGAGATAGTTCATCCAATCGGTTACATAATCGATTCATTCGCTTGGGTTGAATCCGATATGCGCGCCGGTACATCACGCCTTCATGATGTCGAGTGGACCCCAACAGTTGCCCATTCGATTCTCAACACCTCGACAAATGAATTGACTGGTGGGATAATCCTTAGAGTCAGTGTCGATTATCCTGTAGATGATCAAAACGAGAATGATATCATGGAGAAATCTATTCCAGTAGCACTCAAACAAGAAGCGATGGACGGAGATCAATATCAGAATATAGATGGGTTTTTGGCAGGTAGATATCCAGCTGAAGGCGGTTCTGCTTTTGGTCAAGGAAGTTGGGTTACTGATTCGAGTTCTGCAGCCATTGGTTCAGGACATTGGCGCCATTCTAATCCCGGAGGAGATTATCCCAATAATGTCCACGACCGGATTGTATTAGGATATTTTTCAAACGATAATGCTCAGCAGAATCAATGCGAGCCAACTCATGAACTTGATTCCGCACTGGTTAATATTTATGGGGTAGCAACCGTTTGTAAATACAAAATAAATTCATTTAACTACGTCTCTATGCAAATCCATGCTCAAGCGTGGGGGGTTATGGGAGCGGGAAATGATTATCTCGCTATGGAATTATGGCGGGGTAATGGGGCGCCAAGCAATTCTATTCTGCACAATGTAACCGATGATTTACCCGGTACCGGTGCAGGGCAATGGAGCAATATCTCATGGGATCCAAGTGATCAACTCAATGGATATTCTTGGAATGTCGGCTTCCTTTTCCACTCAGATGCCTCTGGTGCAGCACAAGGAATGCATATCGATGACTTCATCGTTTTCGGTGTGGAGAAAGTCGATGATTTCACTATCGATATTGATTGTGATAATCCAGATAGCGGTTTTGACACCTACCCAAACAAGGTCGTGACACTGCATTGTATAGTGGCCAATAATGGCTATCGAAATGCTTTGGTAAGAATCTCTTCAAATGTATCGAACCTCACTTGGATGCAACCTGCCACCCCCTCTATAAGAATCGATTCAGATAATCTAAATTCACACGGAACTACCGTATTATTACCTCCGATAAAACCCGGTGAGCCACAAGAGATGTGGGTGAATCTCTCAGTACCTCCCGGTGCAGATGTTCAGCAACAGCAATGGTCGGTTTGGTGGACTGATGCCGGTGGTACAAATTCCGGAGTGAAAGCCAGATTGGATATGAATTTGGCAGTTCTCAGCCAATATAGCGTTTATCTTTCCTCAAATGTCCCAACGCTAGCGGCATCCATTGAACCCGGTGAGAGCACCGCAATTCCCTTCAGAATGCAAAATTCAGGTAACCGAGAGGCTGGTTTCACCCTTTCCCCTGTAGGATTAGACCAAAGTTGGAATGTTTTCGTTCAGGATGAGATGGGAGATGTGGTTATAGGTCAAACAATCCTAGCTAAAGGGCAATCTGTAGATCTTTTCTTGAATGTCACCGCACCTGATGATGCAAGTCCAGGTGAAGTGCCATTTTCATTACTAGCTGCTTGTCCTAATTGTGGTACAACTCTCTTTGGTAACGCTGTGATCACTAAGAAAATACTAGTACCAGTCGATCGTGAGGTGACTCTCAGTAGTGATAATTTAGACATAACGGTTGCTGCCAATGGCGAGGAGAACCGAGTTTTCATAACGGTATTGAATCATGGAAACAACGGGGAAAAATATAATTTCACCATCAGCCAGTCCAGTTATTCTCTTCAGGCCTCGCTAAACACCTATTCTTCACCAGTTCTTGAACCATGGTATGGCGAAATGAATCTTATTCTCAAACTACCGATGCCGATTGGTCTCTCACCGGGTTTGTACACGGTGACTGTTTCTGCTACTAGTGTTGATGATTCATCTATTAGAAACCAGTTGATAATTAATGTTGATGTGATTGACACAGCGGCAGTTCGTGTTCTCGACGCCTTCCCTGATCAATCATTCATCCCTGGTGATCCAGCTCAATCAATGGAGTTCAATATTACCAATACTGGAAATCTTCCGGATCGGTTTTCGATGAGCCTTAATGTTCCTGAAGGGATGGAAGCACGCTTTGAGCAATTGGTCGATGACCGTACTGTTTTGATTGAACCAGGTGAGTCAATCGATATCATCGTACGTTTCAATTTCCTCGATGGTAGTGATGGTGAATTGACACTTTTCGTAACTGCAACCAGCGTTAATGATGCTAATATTACAGATACTGGGGAAGCGACTTATCTCGTTGGGAGTCAGAATTGGCTGAGGATACTTTCGATAGAGAGGCCTATATTCGAAAAAGATGGTGACTATGAGGTAATTATTACTGTTCGCAATCAATATGATTCAACCCAAGTGGTTAAGATGGAATTAGATATAGGGCAATCGAATAGTTATTTCACTACAACGATCGATCGTGAAGACCTCAGCTTTAATCTGCAAAAGGGTGAATTGAGAGAGGTTACCATTTACTTCGATGTGCCTCCTTCAACCATGGATAATATTGTGGGAGAACAATTTGTCACAAACATCACTATCTGGGCCCGTTCTGAAACCGTATCTGATGCTGCTAGTTTATCCATGGAAATCACCTTATTGTCTAGTGAGACATTCGGTAACCCCAATGATGACCTTTCCTCTTCAGGTGAAATAAACATTATGGGTATAGCCACATGGGTCATTGGGATAATATTCATTCTAGTCTTAGGAGTAATACTTTTGCGGGTTATTACTGAAGTAGAGGAAGAGGAAGAAGCATGGATCGATGATGGGTACGAAGAAGGAATCACCTCTACTTATGGTGGGGTTACTGCAGCACCTACATTTTCTTCTGAAAAGACGATACCAGATCTTGCAACGTCGACAAGTGCATTGCTCTCTCCGCCTTCTTCATCTCCTCCAGTTGCCGCACAAGTAACCCCCGCTTCTGCTATGGTAGCACCTGTTGCCACACAAGTTCCAGTGCCTTCTGGACCACCACCAATACCGGCAGATGGATTGCCAGATGGTTGGACAATGGAGCAATGGAATGTTTATGGCGAGCAATGGTTGCAGTCAAAGAGTAGTTGAATCAATCCGATGGATTGAAGTCAACTTGCCCGACGCAAGATGATGTCGAGGTAATGGCCTATGTATCAGAACGGACAAGCACCAATTTTTATCCTGAAGGAAGGAACAGAGAGAACTAGAGGCCGTAGCGCCCAATCGAATAACATCGCTGCGGCAAAAGCAGTCGCCGATGCGGTTAGATCTACACTCGGTCCAAAAGGCATGGATAAGATGCTTGTAGACAGCATGGGAGATGTAGTAATAACCAATGATGGTGCAACAATTCTCAAGGAAATGGATATCGAACATCCAGCTGCAAAGATGATTATCGAAGTCGCAAAAACTCAAGAGCAACATTGCTATGATGGAACCACTACCGCTGTGGTTCTCGCTGGTGAATTACTCAAACGCAGTGAGGATTTAATCGAACAGAACGTTCATCCAACAGTTATCTGTGAGGGATTCAGATTAGCTAGTGAAAAAGCCATTGAAGGTCTTGCAAGTCATGGTATCTCTACTGAAGGTGAAGATAGTGTATTGATGGAGGTTGCTAAGACTAGCCTTACAGGTAAATCCGCAGGAGCAGTCAAGTCATTCCTGGCAGATATTTGCGTCCGCGCAGTAAATTCAGTCGGTGTTATAGAAGATGGTGAAAGATTAGTCGACCTTGATGATATCAAAGTCGAAAAGCGCCAAGGTGGCTCGATAAAGGATAGTACTCTTGTTGACGGAATCCTACTTGACAAGGAAAGAGTTCACGCAGGGATGCCACGTTCTATCTCCAATGCCAGAATCGCTTTGGTCAATAGTGCAATCGAAGTAAAAAAGACCGAGGTCGATGCCAAGATTCAGATCACCGACCCTAACCAACTCGCAGCATTCCTCGAAGAAGAGGAAGGCTACATTCGCAAATTGGTTGATACCATTGAAGCAAGTGGTGCTAATGCAGTAATCTGTCAGAAAGGTATCGATGATCTTGCGCAGCACTATATGTCTAAGAAAGGAATCTTTGCTATACGCCGTGCTAAGAAGAGCGACATGGAAGCGCTTGCTAAGGCTACAGGTGGTAGTGTCGTGACTAATCTTGATGATTTATCAGCAGATGATTTAGGAACTGCAGCAAAGGTTGAACAACGTAAGATTGGCGACTCAGATATGACTTTCATTACTGGTTGTCCTGAAGCTAAGTCGGTTTCAGTTCTACTTCGCGGTGGGACTGAGCACGTTGTTGACGAGGTAAGGCGCGCATTTGCCGATGCTGTTGGTGTTGTATCAGTAGCATGGGAAGATGGTTTGGTTCTTACCGGCGGCGGCAGTGTTCTAGCAGCACTTTCTCGTGATTTGCGTGTATTCGCAGAGTCGATTGGTGGTCGTGAACAGATGGCAATAGAAGCCTTTGCAACCGCTTTGGAAATCGTACCAAGAACTCTTGCTGAGAATGCAGGATTAGATCCAGTCACAACTATCATCGATTTACGTAAGGCTCACGCAGAAGGTGATAATCACGCTGGAATCAACGTCTTTGATGGTGGGGTAAAGGATATGCTCGCTGCCAGTGTATTGGAGCCACTACGTGTGGTCGAGCAAGCGATTCAGTCGGCGACTGAAACCGCAACAATGATTTTGAGAATCGACGATGTCATCTCTTCGAAGGGAATGGGTCCAGCCGGTGGCGGCATGGGCGACATGGACTTCGACATGTGAAGTCTAACTCGGACAGAGTCTTCTCCCTTTAGGGAGAATGGATAACCTTGAAAGGCTCGATTGATATCGACCATAACATACAGGTGGGGTAATACCATGACTATCATCGCCAAGGTCTGGATTGAAGAGGATTGCATTACTTGTGATGCATGTTCTGACATCTGCCCTGAAGTATTCGATGTGACCGATGATTCTAGTTATATCCTTGCTGCGGTGAGAACCGATGGCGGTTTCGACCGCAATGAATCTAAATCGACTCTTAAAAGCGAATTCGGCAGCGAATACGGTGAAATGATTATGGAAGCTGCTGAGGCTTGCCCAGTCGATATTATCAAATTCGAGGAGGTTTCATCCGCAGGAGATGAGACTACCGATGATTCTGTTGTAGAAGTTGCTGCAGTAGCGGAAGCTGCGCCAGTGGCGGCTGCATCAGTGCCTGCAGCTGACGCAGGTGTGCTGGCCGAACTCTTTGCAGGCGATCGCAATTTGCTAATCCTATTCGGTTCACAAACTGGCAACGCTGAGGGATTGGCTACCAAGACTGCTAAATTAGCCGCTAATTATGGTTTGAATGCAACAGTTGCCGATATGGATGGATTCAATGTCGACTCCTTGAGTTCTCATAAGCGTGTATTGATAATCACCTCAACATGGGGAGAAGGAGATATGCCAGATAATGCTGAAGATATGTGGCAATCGGCTCTAAAGTCGAGTGCTAACCTCTCTTCTACTCACTTTTCTGTATGTGCAATAGGTGATAGTTCATACGATGAATTCTGTAAAGCAGGTACGGACTGGGCAGAGAGAATCACAGCGATGGGCGGAATAGAAATCCATGAAACTGCACTTTGTGATGTTGATTTTGACACTCCATGGGCGGCATGGGTAAGTGAAGCATTGCCTCGAATCGCTTGTGTTGATGATGCTGGAGTTTTCCAATCTGAATTACTTGAGGCAATGATCGCATATGGACAAGGTTCCGATGATGATGGTCAAGAGTCCGGGGATTTCACTCCTGCAAACATTGAGCAAGCTGAGATGGCAATTAACATGCGCATCTTCCGCTACGATCCGGCAAGTTCCGAATATGGTTGGGATGAAGTAGCTACTGCGCTCCCTGGTCATGCGACCATTCAAGATGCTTTGATATCCATTCAGGGTAAGGTTGACGGCAGCCTTGCCTTTACTCGTTCTTCACTCAGTGGCAATAACCCACTTACCGGAGTGAAAGCCAATGGGAGAATCGTTCTAGCTGATTTAGCTCAAATCTCGGATTTATGTCAAGACGGAGGGACACTAACTGTCGAACCATTACCCGGTCATGAAGTTCTCAAAGATTTGATAGTGGCCAACGATAACTGGGATGCAGCTCGAGTAGCAAGCAAACCATGGATGGTCAGCGGTCCTCGGAGTGGCGAATATCTTGAAAACGGTTCGGCAATCGGTGTGATGGATTCTGCAGTCGCTACCGAGTTACATGCTATCGCCGATGTTTCAAGCTTACATTTGATTCAGGGTATGAGTGATTGCATGGGACTCGATGATTCCTATAACGGCCCAGGTTTAGCACTTCAGCGCTGGGTTCGTAGTTGTGATCCACGCAGCGCTGAAAGCCACCGTGGTGCAATGATGGATTCATTACAGAATAAGGGTGGAATCTGGCAAGAGGCTGATTTTGCCACTATATCCCGGCAAGGTGCTGATGGAGAAAGGGCTGTTGATTCATTACTGGATTGTCGGGCTCGTCTATTAGCTGAATACAATTTCAGTGGCCGTTTTGGTCGCTTGGTGAAGAGTTATGCCAGTTCGGTCAAGGCTAGTGGTAATGTCAACGAAACCACACTTTACCGCACTGTATTAGGGCCATTTGGTCTCGCATCCAATATAATGAATGGTGTATCTTTGCGTATGATGCTCGGATTTACCCGTACAGGAGGCCCGATGATGAGAGGTTTCCAAGGCATGTTGGTCCCTCCAGCTGGAATTGGTAAGATTCCTGACATGTTCAATGCACGAATACATGATCATCATGAGGTTGTTGCGATTTTCAATGAGTTGGACTCGAGGTTCTGAAGGGGTGAGATGAAATGGTAAAATATTCTTATTATCCCGGCAACACTGCCCGTCAGAGCAGTATTGAGGTAGAGGATACGATTCAACCGATGGCGCGTAGTCTCGGTCTTGATTTAATTGATATCACTGGTTGCAATAGCGACGGTGGTGAGATAATTTGTCAAACCAATAAACTCCTTCAGTTGACTCTTAACGCCCGGAATTTCGCTCTTGCAGAGGAAAACGGGCACGATATAGTAACCGCTTGTGCGACCAGTCAAGGAAATATGTTTGCTGCCCTCAAGACTTTAAAATCCGACCCAGTTCTTTGCGCACAGGTAAACTCAGTGCTTGAAAAAACTTCTGATCTCAATTTCAAAGGGGAGATAAAAACCAGTCATCTGCTCCATGTATTGGTCGATGAGATCGGTCTTGAAAAGATCAATGATTTGGTGGTTAACCCCTTGCGAATGAAAGTAGCAGCCTATTACGGTCCAAATATGCAGAGAGAAGGCGCTTGCGGCGACGATGATGCTTTCAATCCACAATATCTAGAGCGCTTAATCGAAGCTCTCGGTGGTGAAGCAATAGATTACGATAGTAAGACCTCCAGTGTTGGCGCTCCTAGTCTTTTGACACTAGAGGCTCCAGTGATGCAAATGACTGCTCAAGTTCTATCTGATGCTAAGGCTGCTGGAGCGCAATTAATGGTTTCAGCCTGCACAATCTCGCATTCCAATCTCGATTCATATCAGTCCAAGGCAGCAAAGGTTTCCAGAAAGGACACCAATATGCCAGTGATTCATCTTTCAGAATTGGTTGCATTTGCGCTTGGCCACCACGTTGACCGTTTTGCTCAACTGAAGACCAGAGCATTGGTCATAGGCGGTTGAGAGTGTAAGGCGAGGTAAATCGCCTTGGCTTGTGCTATACTCAAGTGTTCAATCTCATTCAATGTCTCGAAATTCAGTGTTGCTAATTTAGCAATATTCAATTTCATTGTAGCCAACTTATGTGCGGTTTTTGGACCGATGGTGTCTATTGATGTCAAAATCTTCACTGTTTGTCTAATCTCTGTTCGACGCCACCTATTGCTTAGATTTCCATGATGGATTTGCTTTGGTGTTGTGATTGATGACTTTTCAAGGAGTGTACTTTTTTTCTGCTTACTCTCTATGTCTTTGAGGAATTTCTCCTCTCGCTTTGCAGTCATCGAGATGAACAATGCTGTTTCTAGAGTGCTTCGAGTCATCATTACCGATAGCCCAAGATCGAGTGTAATCCACGAAAGGGCTCCCTGTACCGCATTAGGATGGACTGCACGTGTGTCGAAGATATCGACACCCTCGATAATCAACAAAGGTCTCGTGGCCGAGTAATACAACCTTCTACATTGGCTGAGTAGACGGCCGTCAACCAAAGAGTCGAGCAGATCTCTGGTAGTCTTTCGTTCAATTATTATGCGATCGCCAATGATGATATCTCCAACTGGTAATTGTTCCAATGTCAGGTTATGACCAAGTGAGCGTAGATGAGCACAGAAACTTGAGTTTGCTTCGCGGTAATCAATTACTAGTCCTGAAGACTTTTTTTTTCGGGGTCGATAGCATCTATCTCACTCATCGCTGCTGCGGCAGCATCGGCTTGCTTCTTGGTATCTTTGTCGACTGGAGATTCATAGTCAACAAATGCTTCAAGGCCCATCTGTGAGCGTGGGCGAGAACTGATAGGCAATGCCGGTGAGGTGGTCTTGCTCTTCTGCACGATAGCCTCTTCCTGAACCGCAGCCGGTCGTGTAAGTAAGCGTTTACATTCCCTGTCTATGAATTCTTCAGCGCTTATTTCACTCTTGTCATCCTGGATAGTAAAACGGTCAAGAATATGTCCTCCCGGTGGAGTGCGGCGTGGTAATCTTGCTTGTCTAATAATTCGATTGAGAGTTTTATGCATCTTTGCCTCACGTGCGGCAGCAGCCCTTTGCACAAATTCATCGCGTGATCCATTGGCGATTAGTATGTGAACGTCTCCAGAACGTTGTCGGGCAGTTCTTCCTCTTCGTTGAATGGCACGAATGGCGCTAGGGACCGGTTCGTAGAGAATCACTCGGTCGGCATTCGGCACATCTAGTCCTTCTTCGGCTACCGAAGTTGCTACTAGGATATTCAATTCTCCCTCCCTGAAGCGAGATAATTGTTCGAGTTGCTTTTTCTGACTCATCCCGGTACGAGTCCCTTTGGTGGTTTGGCCGACAAAGCGTCCTACTTTTAATCTTGAATCAGCTGATAGAAGGTTGCAAAGAATATCGACAGTGTCTCTATATTCGGTGAATACAATGATTCTCCCTTCCGGGTTCCTCCTCAAACTCTGACGAATAGAACGTTGAACCAATGCGGGCTTCGGGTGTATTTCATCCATTTTTTCGATACGTTGTCGCAATAAATGAACTTGAGGTAAACCAAGGAACCTACCGGTTTTACGACTACTCCGCCCTTCATCTTCAGCTCGATCGAGATATGCGCGTGCACATAATACCCCTTGCGAGCGTAGTAAGTCGATCAATCGATGCAGGCGCCTAAGGTCTGCGATTTTCTTAGCCGCATCATAACCGCGCTTATCACCGCGGCGGATGGCAGCGCTTGCTCGACGATGCGCCTCTTCTATAGTTGCGGTGGTTACTCGCTGGTTACCTACTAAGAACCCCCCTCTCATTAAGATTTCAGCTTCTTCTTCTTCAAGCAGTACTAATGGTGTAATCAACTCTAACAGAAGGGGTGGTGAATCGAATCTATGCTCCTCAATATTCATTTCACTAGCATATGGCTTGAGTAAATCATCTTCTCGATTTGCTAAATGTAGTCTATCAATGCCTAGTCTTTGAATAATCTCAAGAATTTTCTCTTCCTTCACTCCAGGGGAAGCAGTTGCAGCTAATACCAAACCATCCATGCGTGCTTCGAGATAGATGTCGCCGACTTCTGCCATCGCATGTGACCCCGCGGCATGATGTGCTTCATCGACGATTAGCAAAGCGACCTCACTAAGATTGATTATTCCATTACGGCTATCGTTGCGGATAACTTGTGGTGTAGCCAAGATCAATTTGGCGTCCTGCCACAAAGCAGGTCGCTTTTCTGGTTTTATGTCTCCAGTCAAGATACAAATTTTATCTTCAGCGATGTTCAATTTTTCTCTCACCATCTGCGCATGCTGATGGACTAAACCGGTAGAAGGTGCGATGAGAACAATCTTCCCGTCACGATCGAAATACTCTACCATGGCCAACCACTCGACTGCGGTTTTGCCAAAACCAGTTGGCATTACCATTAGGGTCGAGGAAGATAGTGCATCCTTTGCTGCCCGCAATTGGTAAGCTCTCGCCTCAATGCCGCCCTTAATGTGAGGGTGGAGTAGGGTCGCCATATCGTTTCGTTGTGGCACAGCCTCATGAGGATTGTTGAGACCCCTTGCTTCACTTTCACATTAAAATACCACCTATTTGCGCACTGATGACGTGAACAGCCAGTCGCTACGTGCAACGGTTCTAACCGAACCACTCATATACGGGCTGGAAGTCGGCGGAACGCTCTGAAAGTGAGTAGCCAGACATTGTGGGCTCTGTTCGCATCCCTCCACCCATCACCACAATCGTGGGTAATGGGCCGATGTCACGGCTATTCCTTCGCTCGATGAGCCTACGCAAGCCCTTTGGGGCCAATGTGTCGAAAAAAATACAGGAGGCCGGAAATATGGCAAAGAAGAGTCACCCAAGACGAGGTAGCATGGCGTTTAGCCCGCGTAAGCGGTCGAGGCGGCATTTTGGACATGTCAAGTCTTGGCCTAGCACAGATGCAACTGAAATCAGAGTCCAGGGATTCGCTGGATGGAAAGCTGGAATGACTCACGTTCTTTCTAGAGACCTTAACCCAAAATCAACAAGTGCCGGACAAGAAGTCCGCATTCCAGTAACCGTTGTCGAAGTCCCAAAGATGAGAATTCTTGGATTCCGTGGTTACAAGATGACCCCATACGGTCTTCAATCTGCTGGAGAAGCATGGTTGGCATCTGATAAGATAGCCGATGCTTTCCCACTATTATTCCGCAGAATCCCAAAGAGGGATTCACACGACTCCGATAAGCACATCGAGCAATTGGTTGAAGCCGATCTCGAAGAAGTTCGCTTGATAGTCGCAACACAACCAGATACCATTACAGGTATTCCAACCAAAACTCCAGATGTGATGGAGATGGGATTAACCGGTGGATCCGCTGGTGAACACATCGAATGGGCAAAAGAGCGCCTTGGCGATGAATTGTCGATTGCCGAAGTCTTCGAAGAGGGCACCATGATCGACGCAGTAGGTGTTACCAAAGGATATGGCTGGCAAGGTGTTATCAAGAGATTCGGTGGAAAACTGCAATCTCACAAGAACTCCAAGAAACGCCGTCAACACGGTAACATGGGTGACTTCGGTACCGGATACGTACGAAAGACCATCCGTCAGGGTGGACAAACCGGTTACCATCAAAGAACCGAATACAATAAGAGAATCCTTAAGATTGGCAATTCCGAAGATGAGTCAATCACTCCAGATGGCGGTTTCCTTCACTATGGTGAGGTCAACTCTGATTACGTTCTGGTCAAAGGTAGTTTACCTGGACCAGCAAAGAGGATGGTCAGACTACGTGACGGCACTCGTGCCGATGCAAAGAGTCTACATCCGTTCGAGATCACTTACGTCAGCACATCGAGCAAGCAGGGGGTCTGAAGATGAAAGTAAAGGTACTGAATATCATCAACACCATTCAACGCGACGAAGTCGATGCAGGCCGCTTACAAGAGGTCTACGATATATCGGTTGAATTGGGTAAGAATCTCAATTTGCCAGATGCATTCGAAGCAGAGTCGAGGCCTGATATGGTCAAACTCGCAGTTGCTAGTTCACGCGCTAACCGCAGGCAAGCATATGGTTCAAGAGCTCATGGTGGCAAGAGACGCCCGATGAGTGGAATGAAGCATTCTGTTGAATGGTGGGGCAAGGGCCGTGGTGTTTCGAGGATTATGCGCCGTACAGGGCAACGTCGTGGTGTACAAAATCCACACACTCTAGGTGGGCGTAGAGCTCATGGGCCAAAGGTCGAGAAGGACTGGAGCCGTAAACTCAACAGTACAGAGCGCCGTATAGCAAGAGACAGCGCCCTTGCTGCAACAACCTCTCTAGAGAGTGTTACAGCAAGAGGTCACCGATTAGCGGAAGGAGTAGATACACTACCAATCATTCTTGGAGATTATACCGAAGTTGCTGGTAAGGATTCAGAGTCGATTGATATCGAGACCTTCAACCTCAACGGTGGAACTCGCAAGGTCAGTGCAATATTCGAAGCACTCGGGCTTGGTGAGGACTTGCGCCGTGCAAAGAGCGGCCGTAATATCAGAGCTGGAAAAGCAACCATGCGTGGCCGAGTTCGAAAGGTGCCAAAGAGCGTACTTCTCGTAGTGGCTAACAAAGCAGGTCTAGCACGTGCTGCCAAAAACATTCCAGGTGTCAACATAGTTGCCGCTAAGGATCTATGTGCTGAAGATTTAGCACCGGGAGGCGACATGGGTCGTCTTACCGTTTTTACCAAATCCGCTGTAGAGGTACTCGCTTGAGGTGATATTATGAAGAATCCATACGATATCATACGCATGCCCTGGATTACAGAGAAGTCCATGGAATCTAGATCCAAGGACAATAGGATGGAATTCATCGTTGCCCGTAAGGCAACCAAAGAAGAGATCGCAGCAGCAGTCGAGAAACTTTTCGATGCTGAGGTCGATAAGGTCAACGTCCGCAATACCAAACACGGTAAGTTGGCTAGCGTTAGACTCTCTGCAGGTTATGACGCAGATGAGGCGGCAATGCGCCTAGGAGCATTCTGAGGTGATTTATCATGGGTAAAAGAATACGTGCACAACGAAAGGGTTCATCGCCGAGATACCGTGTTTCATCACACCGTTTCCCCGGCGCTAACCGGATGCCTAGAGTAAACGATGTCGTGGCTGAAGTCACGGAGTTGATCCACTCACCAATCCATAGCGCTCCACTAGCGCGAGTAAAACTCCCTGACGGCCAGACCAATCTTGTCGTCGCAACAGAGGGAATCGCAGTTGGCAGTTCAGTCGCAATCGGCGATAATGCTGCTCTTAGACCAGGAAATATTACTAATTTACTGGCTATTCCTGAAGGAACTCAAATCAACAATGTCGAAATCCGCCCCGGTGACGGTGGCAAGATTTCGAGAACTGCAGGAAACTCCTGTCAAATCGAGGCACATCTCGGAGATAAGGTAAGAATCCGTATGCCTAGCGGCAAGAGTAAGATCCTCAACGGCAAATGTCGTGCTACCATCGGCGTTCTTGCCGGTCATGGTCGTCTCGAGATGCCTCTGCGAACTGCAGGTGCTGCACATTACAAGGCTAAGGCCAAGGGTAAGTTGTATCCACACGTCAGCGGTGTTGCAATGAACCCAGTAGACCACCCACACGGTGGAGGAAATCATCAAGCGGTTCACGGACCGAACTCAGTTGCTAGAGGAACACCACCTGGCGCTAAGGTCGGACATATTGCACCGAGTAGAACTGGTCGCAGAACTGGTAAGAGAAAGGTAGGTGAGTGATAATGGGACGAAAGAAGAAGAAGTCATTCATGACACCGAAGGCTAGTCGCCGTAAGACAAGAAAGACACGCTCATCGGCAGCAGCTCGCCGCCAGAAAGAATTCACATACCGTGGCTATGGAGTTGCCGAACTCCAAGCAATGCCACTCTGGCCCTCAGAAGAGGATCCAAGTGCACCCTCGATCATCACCCTATTACCAGCAAGGGCACGCAGGAGTATTGCTCGTGGAATATCCCCGGAGGGTGAGCATGCAATGACTCGCATCCGCAACTCCACTGGTGTCATTAGGACTCACCGTAGAGATCTACCAATTCTTCCGGAATTCGTAAGTCGCACCATCAGTGTTCACAATGGACATAAATTTATTGAAATCGAGATTAAGGCCGAGATGATAGGGCACTATCTAGGAGAGTTCGCGCCAACACGCCGCAATGTAACACATAGCGGACCAGGTGTAGGTGCGACACGATCTTCAAGTAACGTAGCATTGAAGTGAGGTGAGATGAATGGGTTGGAAGAGAGATGAAATGGACCGAAGGTCCAAGAGAAAGCAATTGCCTCAAAAAGGCTATACTCAGTTGCTCCAAGGTAGCAGACTTGCTACAGCGCGTGCAAAGAACGTCGATATGCACGTTAAGCATTGTTTCGAGGTTTCACGCGCTATCAAGAACCGCACCGCTGGAGATGCGATAGATTTCCTCAACGAGGTTCTCAAGATCGATAGCAAGCGTGCAGATATCAGGCGCAAAGCTACAGCAGTCCCATATCGTATGGGAAGCGGTAACAAGAAGCGCAAGCGAAGTGGACCAAGTATGGTCGGTCACCGTAGAGGTGGAATCGGACCAGGTAGATACCCGGTCAAGGCCAGTCGCGCCTTCATCAAAATCATTCAGAGTTGTATGGAAAACGCTCGCCATCAATACGAAGATATCGAGCCAGAGGATATGGTCATAACTCACGCTGCTGCACATCGCGGTGAGATTAAGCGTGGCTGGATCCCAAGAGCCCGTGGTCGCGCAACACCTTCTAACCACTACCGTGTGAATTTGGAGATCTTCTTGGAAGACTTCAGCGATTTCGATGAGGATTTGGAGGAAGACGAGTTCTGAGGTGATTGTCATGGCAAATAATAATAGCAACATTCGCAGAATTATCAACCGTAATGTCGAAAGACATCTGGTTAAGGAGTTCCTAATGCTCAATACCAAGAAAGCCGGATTCGGCGGACTTGAGATCAGGAGAACCCCAGTCGGAACCGAGGTCACTATCAAGGCAGAGCGCCCTGGTATGGTAATCGGCCGTAAGGGTAAGATAATCAACGACTTACAAAGCAGACTAAACGATGAATTCGATCTAGAAAGCCCACGCTTGAAGGTTGAGGAAGTCGAGGATGCTGCACTAAACGCACAGGTCATGGCTGAGAAGATAGCCAGTGCTATGGAGCGCGGTTGGTATTACCGTCGTGCTGGCCATTCCGCTGCCCTTAGCATCATGGAAGCTGGTGCAAGAGGTGTGTTAATCACCATCGCAGGAAAGTTGACCGGTTCAAGAAACCGTACTCAGAAATTCCTACGTGGTCACGTCAAGTTTTGTGGTGAAACCGCAATCCGTTACATGGACCGTGGATATTCTCAAGCAGTCAAGAAACTGGGTACCATCGGTGTATCGGTTGAGATTATGCGTAAGGGCACAAAGCTACCCCATGAAATCAGTATCTATAGTGAAGAGCAACTCAGAATCAGAGCAGAGCAGAACGCCGCTCCAGCAGGTTCAGAGACCGAAGCAGTAGAGGAAGCAGTTAGCACTGAGGTGAAGAAATGACCTACGTTGGCAACCGTGAACTCTCTGGGATGAGCCGTGATGCTCTAAATTCGCGTCTCGAAGAACTTCTTGAGGAGATGCTACAGATGAGAGCAGAGCAATCCATGGGTGGAAGCCCGTCCAATGCTGGTGCATTCAAGGCTACTCGCCGAAGTATTGCCCGTATCAGAACCAAATTACATACCGAAGAGTGAATAAAGGAGGTGAAAGAATGGCTGCTATCTGTAATGTATGTGGACTCCCCGATGAGTTATGTATATGCGAAGAGATAGCTAAAGAGCAACAAAAAGCCATCATCAGCATCGACCGTAGACGCTATGGTAAGATAGTCACTAAAATCGAGGGTATTCTCGACTCGGCTATCGATATCAATGAATTGGCAAAATTACTCAAGAACCGTTGTGCTGCTGGTGGCACGGTCAAAGACCGAGTCATCGAATTACAAGGAGATCACAAGAAAAGAGCTTCAGCCGTGCTCAAGAACAACGGCTTCAATGTGGAGGTGAGATGATGGATATCAAGAATCAAACTTGGATAGGACGTCAACTTGCAGTCACTTCCTCTAACGATAATACCCTGCAAGGCAGGACTGGAATCGTTGTCGATGAGACGCGAGAGACCATATTTATCGCTGACAGTCCTGCAGATGCAAGGCTTTCAAAGAGGGTTATCGAATTCACGATTGACGATTCGTCGATCATTAATGGTACGCTTGTGCGGCAGCGTGCTGAAGATAGAATACACCGCAATTATAGGAAGGATTGACGATGCGAGATATCGGAATCGATGTAGAAGTGCCCACCGGTGAGTGGGATGGCGATGAAAACTGTCCGTTTCACGGCAGTCTGCGACTGAGAGGCCAGGTTCTTGAGGGGACCATAGCAAAAATCGGTATGCAGAATACAATTGTCATTGAAAGAAATAACGTTCGCTTCATGCAGAAGTATGAGCGATATGAAAAGAGAACAAGTGCTCTAGCTGCGCATCTACCAAGTTGTATCGGCGAAGTAAGCCTTGGCGACCGAGTCAAGGTAATGGAGTGCAGACCACTTTCAAAGACCGTCACATTCTGTGTGGTCGAGAATGCAGGAGGTGTTCTCTGATGAAGGGAATTGCCGGAAAGCAAACCAAGGGTCTTCCGACCATGGCTCGCATTCAAGTTGCCGATAATACCGGGGCTAAGGTCGCTCAACTGATCAACGTTCTGAAGTTGGGTGGGACACTACGTCGTTACCCTGCTGGAGGTGTCGGAGATTTGATCAGAGTGTCGATAAAGAGAGGAACACCTGAAACACGTCGCCAGATGTATGATGCAGTCATCATCCGTCAGCGCCGTCCATTCCGCCGGGTCGATGGTACCTGGGTTCAATTCGAGGACAATGCGGTAGTAATTACCAACCGCAAAGGAGAGGTCCAAGGTTCCGATATCAAAGGTCCAGTATCAAGAGAGGCAGCAGAACGTTGGCCTCGTATCGCTGCTACAGCGAAACAAATAGTCTGAGGTGTCAAGAATGGTACAGAGCAGGAAACCCGGCAAGCAAAGGAAGGAACAGGCTAATGTTCCAATTCACGTGATGAGGAAGCGCGTACGTGCTCGTCTTCAACTCGATAAGCCAGACGAGCGTCTGGCTGGAATTCGCAGTGTCACTGTAAGAGTTGGCGATACCGTAAGGGTCGTCAGAGGTGATCACGCACACGGCGGTAAGAGAGTCGGCGGTAAGCGCAAAGCCAATTCCCTATCCGGGAAGGTTGTCAGGTTAGAAGCTTCAAGCGGTCGTCTATTCATCGAAGGTGCAAAGTCGACCAAGGCAGATAACAAAGAGGAGGCAGCTCCAATCCACTGTTCCAATGTCGTAGTCATCAGACTCGACGAGACCGACAAGTTGCGAATGCAACGACTCACTGCCCTAGGAGGTGCATGATATGGGAAGCCCAAGCCATTTGAAGAGACTAGCAATGCCTCGCAGCTGGGCCTTGCCCAGGAAAACAACCGTCTGGGTCACCCGCCCGAAAGCAGGTGCTCACAGTCTGGAATATTGCATGCCATTGAACGTGGTAATACGCGATATTCTCGGTCTTGCTCGTTCTACTCGTGAGGTTCGCAGAATCTTACACATGGGATTGGTCAAGGTCGACGGACGTATCGTCAAAGACGTACGCCGTGGTGTCGGTTTGATGGATGTCCTTACTATAGGAGATGATGATTACCGTCGCTGTATTCTCGATGCTAATGGCCGTCTACGCTACAAGCCCATCTCTGCTGATGAAGCAGGATTCAAGGTTTGTCGAATAGAGAATAAAAACACTATCAAAGGCGGTAAGACTCAGTTGAATCTGCACGATGGTCGCAATATCATCGTCGATGATGCATCAGAATACAAGACCGGAGATTCTCTGAAACTATCTCTACCAAGCCAGCAGATAGAGGAACACATCGTCTTCGGTGAAGGAACTCGCTGCTATCTAATCGGTGGAGCACACGTCGGCAGTCTTGCAGACATGACCTCCTATTCAGTCAAGCGTTCAAGTATGCCTAATGAAGTCGAATTCGACGGATTTGGCACTGTTGTAAGTAATGTATTCGCAGTAGGCTCGAACCCCTTGCCAGGTGTGGAGGTGAAGGCATGAGTGAGATGAAGAATCCAATGCTCGAGCCTCGTGTCATCAAGGTCACCGTCAACATCGGTGTCGGTGAAGGTGGCGATCGTCTTAGCCTAGCACAAAGAGTTCTCGAGTTGCTAACCGGCGTTAAGTCGGTTAGAACACTAGGACGCCAGCAAAACAGAGATCTCAAGGTCAGACTCGGTGCACCAATTGGATGCAAAGCTACCATGAGAAAGTCCGAGGATATCAAGAAATTCTTGAAAGATGCCTTTTGGGTACGTGAAAACGTAATCCCAGCATGGAACTTCGATGCTCAAGGTAACCTATCCTTTGGGCTAAGAGATTATACAGAATTCCCAGACCAGAAATACGATCCTGATATTGGTATTTACGGAATGGACATCAACGTGGTTCTCGAAAGACCGGGTCATCGTGTTTCTCGTCGCCGTCGATGTTCTTCTAAGGTTCCAATTAGCCATAGATTAACCCCTGCTGAGTCAATGACTTGGTTCAAGGACAACTATGGAATTACCATCATGGAGGAGTGAGTATGGCACGAGACCATGGAGAGGAAATAGGCCGGACCACCGGTTGCCGTCGCTGCGGACGCAGTCGCGGTATGATTAGGAGATACAGTTTACGACTATGTCGCCAATGCTTCCGAGAGGTTGCTAGGGACATTGGTTTCAAGAAGTTGAGTTGAAGGAGGAATAAGAATGCAGTTCGATCCATTAAATGATGCGCTAGCCAAGATATACAACGCGGAGCAAGCAGGAAAATATGAGGTTGCAATACAACCAGCAAGTAAGCTACTAGGTAGTGTGCTGGGTATAATGCAGAAATCCGGATACATCGGAGCCTATGACAAAATAGAAGACGGCCGTGGTGGCACATATATTGTGCACCTACGCGGAGCAATCAATCAATGCGGTGTTGTAAAACCTCGTTATTCAGTTCGCAGAACTGATTTTGAGCGCTTCGAAGGCAGATTTTTGCCAGCCCAAGACTTTGGTCTCTTGATTCTAACCACCAATAACGGTGTGATGAATCACTACGATGCTAAAGAGCATAGAATTGGAGGAAGGCTTCTGGCCTACGTCTACTGAGGTGATTATATGGTTCAAATCGATAGAATAGATCACGTAATAGTACTTCCAGAGGGAGTTTCTGCAACTGTTGCCGAGAATGGCGATGTTAGTATCAATGGTCCAAATGGATCATTGACTAGGAATTTCAGATCCTCTAGAGTTAGTTTGATTCAGAATGACGGAGGATTAATCGTCCGTGTAGACATACCTCGCCGTAAGGAAAAGGCTCTAGCTGGAACTTGGAATGCTCACTTGAATAATATGATAAGAGGTGTTGTAGATGGATTTTCGTATTCACTAAAGGCATTCTACTCTCACTTCCCAATGACTCTAGCAGTAAAGGGCAATGAATTTGTTGTCAATAACTACTTTGGCGAGAAAGTTCCTCGCCGTGCCGATATCTTACCTGGCGTTCAAGTCAAGGTCAGTAACAAGGTCGAAGTCACAGTCAGCGGTAACGATAAGGAAGCAGTGGGTCAAACCGCAGCTAACATCGAGCGCTGTGCTACAGTAAAGAATCGAGATCGCCGTGTCTTCCAAGACGGTATTTATCTCTTGGAGAAGGCGTGAAGGAGGGATTTATATGACTGAGGAATATGATAAGAAAACAGTCGCTGAACTAAAGGTCCTGCTCAAAGAGCAAGGCTTACCTGTTTCCGGCAATAAGAAAGACTTAATCGCACGTCTTGGAAAGTTATCTGAGGATGTATCTTCAGATGCAGATATCGTAGAAGCTGATATCACTGCTGACCAAGAAGCAACTAAGAAATCAGAGAAGGCCGCAGAGTCTGACGAAGATTTCGAGGATTACGATGAAGAAGACTGGGAAGAAGAGGTTTCTGAATTACACGTCGCTCGTCAAAAACCAGTATTGGACGATGAGTTGCGCGCTGCACTTGCATTGAGAGCAGCACAGAAAGCAAAGACCCCTAAATTCCGTAGAACTGAATGGTACCGTTACTTCCGTCTAGCCCGCTCGGGTTGGAGAAAGCCCAAGGGTATGGACAATAAGCAACGCCGTAACTATAGATACCGTTCTTCTCTGGTAAGAGTTGGACACGGTAAGGTTGCAACTGCTCGTGGCCTACATCCATCCGGATTCGCTGAGGTAATGGTGCAGAATGTCTCCGATCTCAATCAAATCGATGCTGAGAGGCAGGCTGCAAGAGTTGGAGCAACCGTCGGTGGTCGCAAAAGAGAGATGATTCACGAGCGTGCCGACGAATTAGGCATTCGCATACTAAACCGCAGGAGGTCTCGTTGATGCAGATTACCAATCAAAAGAAGATGGCAGCTCAGATTCTAAAATGTGGTGTTAACCGCGTATGGGTCGACAACAGTTATCTCGATCAAATAACCCAGTCCGTTCAAAAAGAAGATATCAGAGAATGTATCGAGAATGGCTGGATAAAGGCAAGGGCAGTTCAAGGAACTTCCCGTGTCCGTGCACTAAAACGTGCTGAGCAAAAAGCCAAAGGCCGCAGAAAGGGTCAAGGAAAGCGCTCAGGAACTGCAAATGCTCGTAACCCACGCAAGCATCGCTGGATGAAGACCATTCGCTCCCAGCGCCGCACACTCAAAACAATGAGAGAAGATAAAACTCTCACTGTTAGTAAATATCGCCACTACTACCTAAAGGCCAAAGGTGGATCATACCGATCTATCGCTCACATGAAGAGCCAAATGGTTGTTGAAGGTGTTGAATTGAGAGGTGATGAATGATGGCTCACGGTCCAAGACAAAGAAATAGATTTCGTCGTAGAATAAAGGGATTAACCGATTATAGGCGACGCCTCAAACTTCTTCGAAGTCGTAAATCCAGAGCTGTAGTAAGAATCTCCAATACCAGAACTACCTGTCAATTGGTAGATTGGTCTGCTGAAGGCGATAAGGTGAGCATCACCCAAACCGGAGGCAATTTGGTGGCTAATTATGGCTGGCCAGAGAAAATGAGTCAGAAGAATATCCCTGCCTCTTATCTAGTCGGATTTGCAATGGGCAAAGCAGCCTTGGCTGCTGGTCACAGTGAAGCCGTGCTTGACATCGGTCTTGCAGCGAGTTCCTCGGGTTCGAGAGTTTTCGCTGCACTAAAAGGCATGGTTGATGCTGGCTTAGATATTCCACACAGTGAAGAAATCATCCCTAGCGATGATCGTATCAGCGGCGCACATGCCGATGAAGCATTAGCCGCTGCCCTGGAAACAACCAAAGCAAAAATCGAGGAGGCTTATTGATGAGTGAAGAAACCACCGAAGATGTTGCTACTACTACAATGGCTCCAGGGCTTATTCAAGCCTTTGCTCCACAGGAGGAAGAGGAGCAACAAGGAGGAGATCGCAGGCGTCGTAAGAAGCCGGATGATGCTATCACAGGACTGCGTAAGTGGGTCCCAAAGACTCGACTTGGACACGAAGTAATGTCTGGAAGAGTCACTACATTCGAGGCTGCAATTGCAACTGGACTACCTATTAGGGAAGTCGAGATAGTTGATGCACTTATCCCTGGTCTAGAAGATGATATAATCAAGGTTAACATGGTTCAAAGAATGACAGACAGCGGTCGAAGAGTTCGCTTCAACGTCATGGCATGTGTCGGTAACCGTGATGGCTATGTTGGTCTAGCAATGGCAAAAGGAAAAGAGGTCTCATCCACAATTCGCAAGGCTATTAACGGAGCAAAACTGAACTTGATTCAAGTCCAGAGAGGAAATGGCTCGTGGGAATCCAGCGTTGGACCTGGAACCAGTGTACCCTTCAAGGTAGAAGGCCAAGCTGGTTCAACCCGTGTCACCTTGATGAGTGCCCCTGCAGGAAAGGGGCTCGTAATCGGAGAGATGGGTAAGCGTGTTCTACAATTGGCAGGAGTTAGTGACGTTATCTCGAGAACCAAGGGACAAACACAGACTACCATCAATTATGCTGCTGCTACATATAATGCATTATTCGAGATCAATAAGACACGTGTATCAGATGCAATGCGTCAGAAGTTATTCATCCATAAAGGGAGGCTATTAGAATGAGTCAGATAGTTGTTAGAGTTCGTTCCAATGTCGGAGTCGAGCGTTCTATAAAAGAGACATTGAATATGCTTAACCTCACAAAGGTCAATCATGCAGTCATAATTCCAGATAATGCACAATATGCAGGAATGTTGCAGAAGGCTAAGGATTACATCACCTGGGGTGATGCTACAGCCGAGATGGTTGAGTCTATGCTCAGAGAGAGAGGACGCCTAATTGGTGACAAGCCACTTACCGATGATGTTGTTGCTAGTGAAAGCGAACACAAGGATATCGCAACCTTAGCTAAGGCAATTGCGTCTGATGATGTTTCAGTCAAGGCAGTAACTGGATTGAAGCGTGTTTTCCGCTTACATCCTCCACGAGGTCCAAAAGGCTGGGGTGGAATCAAGAGGTCCTTCACAGTCGGAGGAGCACTAGGGCCAAGAGGAGATGCGATCAGCTCTCTTGTTGAAAGGATGATTTGAGGTGATATGATGGGAAGAACAAGCAAATTCAGAGGAAGATGCCGAACTCACGGCCGTGGCCATAAGGCCGGTCGTGGTGCTGGAAAGCGTGGTGGAAGAGGACTCGCTGGTATCAATAAGCATCGTGTCATGACTCGGATTAAGTACATGCCAAATCACTGGGGGATGCACGGTTTCAACCGTGATCCTAGTCTAAGAACCGTTCACAACACCTGCAATGTCAGCGATCTAGAGCGTCTTGCTGATGGTGCAAAAAGTATTGACCTGGCCGAACATGGTATCGATAAGTTGCTAGGCAGTGGTCGTATTTCAAGCGCAATTACCGTCTCGGTCGAGCACTGGAGTGCTAAAGCCGAGCAAAAGTTAGTTTCAGCTGGTGGGTCTATTGAAGGATCCGAAGGCGATGATGAGCGGGATGAGGATTAAGCCCGTATTGATGATAAATTAAAGAGGTGAAATAAATGGGTAAGAGATCGGTTCCATGGGCGGTTGCCTTAGTTGGTCTACTTTATTTCGGTACGTTGGTCTATTGGCAATCTGATGCCCTTTTCGGCGACGTTGCAATGTACGATAACGATGCTGCGGTTTTCGGTGTTGGACTATCAGTAGTATATGTCGCATTCCTGATGTTATGTTTCATGAAAGATCTCCCACCTTCGCTCAAAGATGTTCCAATCATTGGGAAGTATGGTAAATTACTGACCTGGTTGGGATTCGTAGGTACCGCTGCTTGGTATGCCCGTCCTGATGGCGGACATGTTGAGTCAGTAGGTTTCTTGATGGTAGGAGTAATACTACTCGGTTTCGCTACAGCAGCAGCATTAACTTGCTTCATCTATTCGGGTGAAAAAAGCAGTCGTCTTTACGCATTACATCGTTTCGTCGATGTTTATCCTGCTATCACAAAGCCAGATCGTCACGTTCGTTTTAACGAAAAGTTGTGGACTACAACTCTTGTTCTAATAATTTACTTTGGAATGACCAATGTCATGCTATGGGGTCTTTCAGGACAGGCACTAGATTTGTTCAGTGGCTTTAGGTCGATTATGGCTGGAGCCAGTGGAACCATCATGCATCTTGGTATTGGTCCAATCGTTACTGGATCAATTATCATGCAATTGTTCGCAGGTGCAAAAATTATTCGCCTCGATCTTTCAAATACCGATGACAAAGCGATGTATCAAGGTGTGCAGAAACTTCTGGTCTTGATTATGATTCCAATAGAGGCAATACCTCAAACATACGGTTTCCTTGATCCAACTCAAGATTTAATCAACAGTTACGGTCTTGGTTGGGCTAATTTCATCATCGTAGCTCAATTATTTGCCGGCTCATACCTTGTATTCCTTCTCGATGAATTGGTCAGTAAATGGGGTATTGGTTCCGGTATCTCTCTATTCATCGCAGCCGGTGTCGCTCAGTCGACATTCGTCGGAACTCTATCTCCAATGCCGGTCACCAAAGGTCTGGACTATAGCATTCAAAATCCACCGAGCGGAATATTGCCGATGATTTACTATATGCTGCGAGAAGCGACTAACGGGGAGCTCATATCCTCGAATGGTTTCGAAACCATATTGTTGTCACACGTCAACCCCTTGGTGGCGTTATTCTCGTCGGTAGTAGTATTCGTTGTAGTAGCCTACGCAGAGAGTAGTAAGCTCGAATTACCTTTGACTCACGGTAAGGTCAGGGGTCACAGAGGAAAGTATCCGATTAGATTGGTTTACGCCTCGAACATACCTGTCATTCTAATGGCTGCACTACTGGCGAACATCAATATGTTCTCGCTATTATTCTGGAGTCACCCTACGATGTCAAAGACGCCGTTACTCGGTAAAAATGGCTGGGGGAGTATGTCGGAGTATATCGGTACATATGAGCCAGGTCAATCATCGCCTAGTGGTGGTTTCGCTTGGTATACCTCGATGGTCAATGGTGTAAATGATTGGCTGATACCCATTCTTAATCAAGAGAGCGATATCTATGGGCACAACCTTTGGGAAATCATGGGTCACGTATTCTTCTATGTGGCGATAATGACTGTTGGATCGATGGTCTTCGCTAAGTTCTGGATCGACACTACGAATATGGGTAGTAAAGACGTTGCTAAGAAGATTGAAAACACTGGTATGCAGATACCTGGGTTCAGAAAGAACCCTCTGGTTCTTGAGAAGATTCTTGAGCGTTATATTCCTCCTGTGACCTACTTCTCTGGTGCTTTCGTAGGGTTGCTGGCTTCTGGTGCGGACTTGCTTGGAACGGTCGGTAATGCGACTGGAACGGGATTGCTACTAGCTGTCGGAATCATATTACGTACCTATGAGCAGATTCAGAAAGAGCAAGCGATGGAAATGCATCCGATGCTTAGGCAATTCTTCGGCGCTGATTGAGTAAGCCATCGGCTTGCTACTCGACTCTGAAATAGTAACTTCCACTGGATATAGTTGGCTCTTTGAGCAAAGATTAGCATGACGAATTGGCTCTTCTTTGCCACAAAATTTCCACCCGCATCTAACATAGTTGTCATGGGGTTGTAAACCATGGTCTAGCAACTACCCTAATCAGGGCGCAGTGCCTCGGTTCTACTGCCTGCCAACATGGGCATCTTGATATAGAGGAGGAAGTTGGGGAGGTTGCTTGCGTAGTGCGGTAAGGCGTTGACGGATGAGCCCTCGGGCTGTGAACTCCGTCATTCACCTCACCACGGAAGCCGAAGCATATAGCGGCTCAAAGAAACCACCATTCGGTGATCGCTTCGAGCCAGGTAGGTGATAGTGTTCACGACACATGTAAATGTGTGCATAGAGAGCATCAGTGCAAGTGAACCTGTCAATTCTTAAATAGGTCAGCGTTATCAATATTGATAACTCAATGCGACAATAACTTCTAGGGATCGATGTAGAGGACTCTTCGGAGTCATGAAATCTGGTTGATCCTGCCAGAGGCGACCGCTATTGGAGTTCGATTAAGCCATGCGAGTAGAAAGAAATTAGATTCTTTGCATACTGCTCAGTAACACGTGGATAACCTGCCCTGTGCTGGAGGATAATCTTGGGAAACTGAGCATAATACTCCATAGACCACTACGCCTGGAACGGTGAGTGGTTCAAAGCTTTAGCGGCACAGGATGGGTCTGCGGCGTATCAGGTCGTAGGGGGTGTAATGGACCCCCTAGCCATCGACGCGTACGGGTTGTGGGAGCAATAGCCCGGAGACGGATTCTGAGACACGAATCCGGACCCTACGGGGTGCAGCAGGCGCGAAAACTTCACACTGCAGGAAACTGTGATGAGGGAACTCCAAGTGACTGCACATTGTGTAGCCTTTTCTTGACTGTTAACAAGTCTTGGAATAAGGGCTGGGAAAGACCGGTGCCAGCCGCCGCGGTAATACCGGCAGCTCGAGTGGTCGTCGCTTTTATTGGGCCTAAAACGTCCGTAGCCTGTTCAGTAAACCCGTGGGTAAATCAACCAGCTTAACTGGTTGAATTCTGCGGAGACTGCTGGACTAGGGACCGGGAGAGGTATGAGGTACTCTCAGGGTAGGGGTAAAATCCTGTCATCCTGAGAGGACCACCTGTTGCGAAGGCGTCATACTGGAACGGATCCGACGGTCAGGGACGAAGCCTAGGGGCACGAACCGGATTAGATACCCGGGTAGTCCTAGGTGTAAACGCTGTGGACTTGGTGTTGGAGATCCGCAATGGGTCTTCAGTGCCGCAGCGAAGGTGTTAAGTCCACTGCCTGGGGAGTACGGTCGCAAGGCTGAAACTTAAAGGAATTGGCGGGGGAGCACTGCAACGGGAGGAGCGTGCGGTTTAATTGGATTCAACGCCGGAAAACTCACCAGAGCCGACTGTTAAATGAAGATCAGTGTAATGAGCTTATCGGATTATCAGAGAGGTGGTGCATGGCCGTCGTCAGTTCGTACTGTAAAGCGTTCTGTTAAGTCAGATAACGAACGAGACCCGCATCCTTATTTGCCACCCCTGTCTCCGGACAGGGCGCACTATAGGGAGACCGCTTGTGCGAAACAAGAGGAAGGCGCGGGCAACGACAGGTCAGTATGCCCCGAATGCTCTGGGCTACACGCGCGCTACAAAGGATGGGACAATGGGAAGCCACGCCGAGAGGCGGCGCTACCTCGAAACCCATTCGTAGTTCGGATTGAGGGCTGTAACTCGCCCTCATGAAGCTGGATTCCGTAGTAATCGTGTTTCAACATAGCACGGTGAATATGCCCCTGCTCCTTGCACACACCGCCCGTCAAACCATCTTAGTTGGGGATGGGTGAGGCTACCTTTAATTGGGGTATTCGAGCCTGTCTTCGACAAGGAGGGTTAAGTCGTAACAAGGTATCTGTAGGGGAACCTGCAGATGGATCACCTCCTAAGAAACCGGAGGCGGGGAGACTAGTTCTCCCCGTCTCCACTCCTTTTTTTATACACCTATCACTTTACTTTTTACACCAACTTGCGGTGTATTCTAGATATGTTGATTAGTTAAATCAACAGTGAAAAATATCTTAAATCACTTCTTTTGAAATTTCTCAATCATTGTATGCCTAAAGGTTAACAATTGCATACTTGGTCCTTTTAGATCGACTGTAATTGTAGTTCCTCTGTTGAAATGGTATTCGTCCCAACCATCTGGTACGACATATCCTCTATGCATGTCACTGGTTATCACTGTCGCTTCTTCTGTCCACGAATGATGGGAATCATCTTTGATACTAGGGTCTAGATCACGTGCTACTACCAGATAGTGACTATCTGCTTGGGATGCATCTCCCAATTGAGTTCTGCGGGAGATTTGGTTGAACCAAGCACCTTGGCCTAACCAGGTGGAGAAAAGTAAACCACTAGAATGTTGATTTGTATCTATTTCTCCTCTCCTCAAATGGTATTTTGAAGGTGCATACTGTTTGGTGTTAGCAATCAATAAATCGTTCATAGCAGGGTCTGTTCGTATACGATTACCGCTGGTTGTTTCAATAGTTGCTTGTAACCGCGGTATTTCATTGATAATCGCTTCTCCAGCGAGAGCTGATTGTATGTCTTGGGAAAAGGTATCAACATCACTATCCATATAGAATCCAAATGAACCACTGGGATCTCCATCTCTTGGATGCGAATTAACTCCCATTACCGGGGTTTTTTCATCGATATTGTGGGATATAGAGGTTAGAGTTCCATCTCCACCGAGTACTATCACCAAGTCTCTGCCGATAAAATCAGCACGCCTTACACTCTCTCGTGCTTTGACATCAACCTGTGTGTCAATCAATCCAGCAAGTACTTTTTTGATTGATTCCAGTGATACGTCATGGACCGATTCGAAGTTCTTCTTGTAGACCAAGAGGATGTCTGCCATGTACCCGCCTCATCTATTCCATGCGCCCCTCCCTCTTGAGGATGGTTCTTTTTGACATCACTTGAAAAACTTAGGCGGCATGGGTGGTCTATGCAGGCCCCAAATTCTCCCGATGATAGTTCAGAACCTGATGTCAATCCAGCACCGCAGGTAATGGTTCAAACCATGGCTGGCAATCAGCAATTGGTCGGTCAAGTAGGGCCACAGCCAATGATGATGGGTGGAATGCCCGGTAATGTGATTATGATTCAACAACCTTCTGCAGCGCCTAAAGTGATTGGTATATTCACTATGATCTACGGGGTGCTTGGGGTTTTTGGCTCTTTAATGGTGGTTTTGGGGACGTCTCTTTTTGGAGAAATAATTGCTGAAGCTACTGATGTTAACACCAATATGCTAATCGCTTTGGCAGTTATTGGATTTTTGACAGGTGGGGCGTGGATAGTCGCTGGAGTTTGGATTAATGGACGACAGAGGCGCGGTATCTATCTTGGTTGGGCATTATTGATTTTAGAATTCATCATCGACATCACTTTTTCATTCTTAGCAGAGGGGGCCTCTGCGGCACAAGGAGCCCTCGGTCTCGGTATGTCAGTTGTTGGCACAGGGATCTGCGGTGTTATAATAGCGATTCCAATGATGGTTTCCAATAGTGGTCTTGATGATTCTACTTTGATTCCCAAGTGATATCATCTGCTTCGCCTAGGGCCAATACATGGGCGAGTTGTTGACCGGCAAAGCCGCGACCTATGTTGAAGAGATGTACATCGAGACGAAAGAGCGTTACGAAATCATCTGTATTACACAAGAGGTTGAACGTATAGTGCGCGCTAGTGGTATAGATGATGGTCTGGTATTGGTTAATCCAATGCATATAACCGCTTCTTGCTATGTCAACGATCTTGAATACGGGCTACACCATGATATCATGAAATGGCTCGATAAGGTTGCTCCATTCTATGGCAGGGACGGAGAATCCGGTGAGGAATATCATCATCACCGCACTGGCGAGGATAATGGGGATGCCCATCTCAAACGCCAACTTCTAGGACAGCAGGTTACTATGCCCGTGAGAAATGGCAGTTTACATCTAGGGACTTGGGAGCAAATCCACTATGCTGAGTTTGATGGCCAAAGACGTAAACGCATCCTGATAAAAGTGGTCGGGATAATAACGGAGTGAGACATATGACGGAATTATCACAGCCTGGTGAATTGACTGGTGTAGCAAAAAGTCTTGGTATAACTCGTACCTCTTGGGGAAAAGGTTGTTCTTCATATTCCCTGACTATCACCGAATCTCTTTGCAATAAAGGAGGTGTCGCATTTGGAGGACTGCACACGGTTTTACTCGATATGGCTCTTGGCGGTGGGCTTGTCTCTTTACTTCCAGTAGAAGAGTGGTGTGCAACAACAGCACTCAACACATCATTCATCACTCCTGCTCATATTGGAGAAACCATAACTGCTACCGGTCATGTTGTCAAACGGGGGCGTAATGTCGCCCATCTAGCGGGTGAGGTGACCTCTGAATCAGGCCGGGTTATCGCAACTGCAACAGGTACATGGGCTATTTGGCAAAGTAAACCAGCGAGCATGGGTTGAATTTAGTTATTCACTTCGATTTAAATCACGATTGACTGTAATTTTGTCAAGAAGACTGATATTGTAAAGTGTGGTGGGTAGGGTATGGATATATCTGAACTAGAGATGGATGGCGGTTTTTTCAAATTCACCTTACCTTATACTTGGGGTCAATGGGTCGTTTGGGTTATTGGCTTGCTAATTGGAATGGCAGGTCTAGTATTACCCTTTGTAGATGCCAATTCTGGTTATGAGTTGTTCTTCCTCTCCGCACTTGGTTTTATTCTGATGGCTGTTGTATCACCTGGTTCACTTGAAGCAGGAATATACAAAGTCAGACAAAGCGCAGCAAATCCTCATGATTTTGAGGCAATCGCTGAACAAAAGGGAATGAATGTTGAGAGTTGGTGGTTACAACAGCGCTCATATGTGCCAACTAATGATCCAAACGACTGGATTCTAGCTGCGCCAGGCCCTGCGACATGGAATAACGAAGATCGCTATGGTCCTCACGAGGGAGGTGAGCCTTTACCCGAGCATCCAGTAAAGGTAGGAACTCCAATCCCGGCAACGTTTTCTTCATACTCTTTATTCTCAATGATGGCTATGGGTTTGATGTTTGTTGCTGGAGCATCACTTATGAAAAATGCAGACAACAAGATCCTAGGTCCAGCAATAATCTCTGTAGTCGGACTAATTGCATTGTTATTCGGATATTTCAAAGCAAAGATAGTACGACAAATGCTCGACACACCTACTTCATTAGTGCGCTCAATGGCTGTTGGTAATCCAGAGTTGGTTGGACAAGTTAGGCCAGCTCCAGAGGGTGTACTCACTGTTGTTGTCGATAGTCAACCGAGTATGACAGTCCACAATATGGTCGGTTACCACTGGGAATATGAGCAGTATCAATGTCGAACTGTAACCTCTACCGATTCTGAAGGAAATACAACCAGTGAGGAAGAATGCAACTGGCACACAGTCCGCCAAGATACGGGCGGATGTCCGTTTATCCTTCATGATGGAACAGGAGGTGTCCGAGTCGATCTTCTTTCGTTCAAGCGCAAAGAATGGGGTCAGATGATCAAGCGTTGGGATTCCAAATGGGCTAAATCAATGGGTCAGCAATTCATGACTAATCTGCTCAGCGGTGTCAGTGGCTATAGGGTCAAAGATCACCGATGGACTATCTATGGTCTGAAAATGGGTAACCCAGTATATGTTTTAGGAACTAGCGCAATCCGTTCCAGAGAGGACTTAGCTAGAGAAGGGCTCGACGGAACAGTGCAAAACAGCCTATTGGTGATGAATGGCACCGATGCACCAGGCGTCAAGGCAGTTCTTCAAAGAGGCACGGAATTAGCAAATCTTGGACGTATGCGTTCCACTTTGGAGATGGTGATTCTCCCAGCGATCTTAATGATTGGTGGGATTGCATTATTCGGCCTAGCATGATAGTATTGATGAAGTTCACTTGACTCGCCACAGTATGGCAGAAGACGTAGTTATAGTGGGCGGAGCAAGAACTCCTTTTTGTGAATGGTCTGGCGGTAAACGTGGTGATGGCCAGCCAGGTGGTCTTCTCAAGGATTACAGCGCTCTCAAACTAGGAGAACTAGCTATCAAAGGTGCCTTGGACAAGACCGGTACCTCTCCTGATTCAGTAGATCATGTCGTAATGGGTTATGCTTTGCAAACCTGTGGTCAAGCAATATTTGGTGCAAGGCACGCAGGACTCGGTGCTGGTATTCCTGAGCAGGTTCCTATGCTTACAGTTTCAAGAATCTGTGGCTCTGGCATTCAATCTATAGTAAATGGCGCTCAGATGATTATGCTCGCTGAAGCCGAAACAGTTGTGGCTGGAGGGATGGAGAATCTCTCGCAAGCACCTCATGTTTTGCGTGGTGCAAGGTCAGAGTTCAGACTCGGTCGTCCACCACAAGCAGGAAGCGAATTAACCGCTGATATGGAGGATTATTTATTCACTAATTTACTCGATGGTTTCTGTGGTTCTTTTATGGCTCAAACCAGCGATGAGATATGCAAGCGTAAAGGGGTGACAAGAGAGGAGACCGATGAATATGCAGCACGATCTCATGCTCGAACCGCTGCCGCTATTGCCAACGATGTCTTCGCTCAGGAAATCGTCGCTGTAGGCGATGTCACTCACAAGGATGAAGATCACGTTGTGCTTGACTGCACGGCTGAATCCTTGGCTGGATTACGTACAGCATTCGGTCCGGATTCTTTGGTAACCGCCGGTAACGCCTCTGGGGTTGTCGATGGAGCAGCAGCAGTAGTCATCAAATCAGCGAGTAAAGCTGCTGCCGATGGTGACGAACCTTTGGCGAGAATCGTTTCTTGGGGTATCGTCGGATTAGAGCCTGCAATAATGGCCTATGGGCCAGTACCTTCCTCGAACCTTGCACTAAAGCGGGCTGGACTTTCAATCGATGATATCGATAGATGGGAAATAAACGAAGCCTTTGCCGGACAAGCAGTTGCTTGTGTCAAGGACTTGGGACTCGATGTTGCGAAAGTAAACGTCAACGGTGGTGCGGTTGGCCTTGGGCATCCTTTGGCTGCTACAGGCACAAGACTTGTATTGACACTTGCCTATGAATTACAGCGATGCGGTGGCCGCTATGGTGTTGCTACAGCTTGTATTGGTGGTGGTCAAGGAATCGCTATGGTCATTGAAGCGCTTTGACCTCACAGGATATTACTTGCTATGTCCCAGAGGTAGCGCAATAATGTAGCGCTAATTGCTATCATAAAGATTGCTCGAATAATCTTCTCTGACAAATAACGTACGGCGAACCTTCCCCCTATGTATGCCGCGATAAAAGTACTTATTGGCATCGCTATTGTAGCTAATAATCCCACATTGCCATAAACAATAGTGTGGCTTTGATCGATGATGACATGGCTAATGATAGCCACTGGTATTACAGCAGCGCC
>Ga0209709_10000256_pt1 | contig 51349 bp, 51 predicted proteins | sample ArcticOcean_MG_C_2_FD_187435 | JGI IMG/M metagenome (GOLD analysis project Ga0209709, IMG submission 187435) | Marine microbial communities from western Arctic Ocean - ArcticOcean_MG_CB4_136 (SPAdes) (version 2) | ecosystem: Environmental > Aquatic > Marine > Oceanic | place: Arctic Ocean... | reverse complement strand
GGTATCGAGAATTGCATCAACTTGTGTGATCCACCCAACAGTTGCGAGCGTCGTCATAAATAACAGAAGCGTAACACGAGCCGTTAATTCATTCAAATGCTCCTGAACTGGACTTTGTTGGTCTTGTTCGAGTTGAAGTGACATTGCTGAGCCTCGTTTTTGTAACAGTGAGTGAGACAGATTACTATTGAGTTCATTCTAATTTAATCCATTCGGAATTCGTCGCAACCGAAAGACTGAGCGCAAGCATCAAAAAAGACAAAATAATTGACTTGACATCGATTCGCATGCTCTAATGGAGGAGTCCAATCTAATGAAACTTGTCAAAAATCATCCTCAATATGATACTTCATTCTCCTTTAAGATAATATATTACCGACGGATAATTCAAAGAGAGGGAAAGCAATGCTGGTTCTGCTCATGGGTCGTAAACCGGAAACGATGTTGCAATTGGTTACGGGGTTGGAACAGACCGACCTGAAATTCGCAACCGGTACGAGCATCAATGACCTCAAGGTTGCTTTCAGTGTTGAGTTTCCGGCTGCTGTTATTATGGGAGCCGGCCTCCCATTGGAAGTACGTCTAAGCATCATCAAATACGTCTTTGAACACAGTAAATCCACCACAGTTCACATGAAGGACTGGGCATCGGGTTCCAGAGGTATGCTTCCCTTCGTGACCGGCATCGTCCAAGGATTATTTGCGAAAACGGATGAGTGACTAGGGCGAGATACCAGTTGGAATTGGCTAAAGTGAGTCTGTTTATTCACGAGAATCAAACTCCTGCGAAGCAAGAATGAGACTCAAACAAGGTCTTTTGATTGAGCAGGGGCGCGTGCTTGAGCAATTGTTTTGTAGACGCCAAACAGAGCCCAAAGAGACAGCATACCTAAACTCAACATAACTTCCCATGATTTCTCACCATCGACTGACCATGCGAACATGACCATCAAGATTGCTGCTACTGCGCTTCGTCGGACGCCTTGTGGAATCGCGAGACTCTTATGGAGGTGTTCGGGACCACCGCCAAACTTTCGTTCATAAAATTCACCTTGAATCACTGCAGCAACAATGAGGATTGAAAGCGTAGTAAAATAGAACAAGTTCCCTTCATCAAAAAACATTTCAGCAAGATTCTCCTGACGTTCGGCTTCAACAGCTTCAGGGTCTTCTTCAGCAACGAATAAAGCATCATAATCGCCAACACTAATTGTTCGCAGTGTCAAGTTCTCATCATTATCATTGGTTGTTGTACCAGGTGAACTGATCGAAAACGAAGCGATGTTCCATGCATCTCCGGCATCAAAGAGTCCATTTCCATTGACAGCATTTCCAACCAATTGGAACGGGATAATACCAACATCAGAACTTGGGGCCGTCCAAATGATGATCCAGTCATTTCCGACGGCCGATTGAGAAAGTGCACCAGGTTCTTCAGCGACAGTCCTCGAACCTTCACCTGGTGTGAGTGTCCCCTTGTTATAGTCCCAAATCATGAAACCGCCATCTGCATTTGAGGCATGCTGAAGTGAAATGGTAAAATTGTAGGATTGGTCAAGGGTATATGCTCGAGGAACACCCGATATAGAAACAACAACAGAATTTGATGATGCACCATCTCCATGGCAACTGCATCCAGTTTCTACAACGAGGTTTTCACCGCTCTTCCATGGTGGTCCACCGGGCATTGCCAAAGCGGGGGCAATCAAGAGGAGTGCCATCAATCCAAAGACCAACAATCGGGAGTTGCGTGAAAGCATAGTCGCACCTAATCCTTTCCACCTGTGGCCGCCCTTTGAACGTTCCTTTTCTTCATGTCCCTTCTCGGCATGAACAAAGCAAATTATTCCGGCTTCAAATCTCTTTTATTGCACTGTTTAATTGCGACATCATTGCTTTGCCATCACCGAACAGCATCATGGTCTTATCCATGTAGAACAAATCGTTGTCGACACCAGCGTATCCAACGGAGAGTGAACGCTTGATGATGACCACTGTTCGTGCCATGTCAGCATCGATAATTGGCATACCAGCCAGAGGACCCTCGCCACTCCGAGCGGCAGGATTGGTTGTATCGTTTGCACCGATGACTACAGCGACATCACAATCTGGGAATTCACTGTTAATCTCGTCCATTTCAATCAATTGTTCATAGGGAACACTGGCTTCTGCAAGTAAGACGTTCATGTGTCCAGGCATTCGACCCGCAACAGGGTGGATTGCATACTTGACCTCAGTACCAAACTTCTCAGTAATCAAATCTGCAAATTCTTTGACCTGATGTTGGCATTGAGATACAGCCATTCCATAGCCAGGGACGATGATGACTTTCTGTGCACCATCGATCATCATAGCGACTTCATCAGCATCAGAACCGACCTTTGTTCGAGTGAGTGAAACTTTCTCGCCACTGCCACCGAAGGATTTGAACAGGACATCCAAGAGGGTTCTGTTCATTGCCTTGCACATAATAAAGGTGAGAATAAGTCCGGATGCTCCAACTAAGGAGCCAGCAATGATAAGTACTGAATTACCAATAATAAATCCTGTGAATGCTGCTGCAATTCCGGATAAGGAATTGAGTAGGGATACTACTACTGGCATATCAGCCCCACCAATTGGTAGGACAAGGATAATTCCAAGCGCACATGAGATGCCAATAATGCCCCACATGTAATTGGTATTGGTTGGGTCACAAATACTGAGGTAAATCAAGACACCAACGGCTAGCATGAGAATAATTTTGACTGGATTGAGCCAAGTTGGACCCCATGTTGGTGTCTTAATCCACTTTCCAAAGACACTGATGCCGCCTTTGAGCTTGTACATTGCGAGCATTGAGCCGGTAAGCGTCATCCAGCCTACTAAGGCGGAAAGTCCAGCTGCAACCATTGTGACCGTTAATTCTAATCCAACTGGAATAGTTTCAGCATTTTCAAGGTACTTCCATATTTCAGAAAGCGCAACAAGAGCAGATGCTGCTCCGCCAAAACCATTGAACATTGCCACTAATTCTGGCATGCCAGTCATTTCTACTCTGACTGCAAGCCAGTAGCCGATGAGTGAACCGATGACGAGTCCGGCTCCGATGAGAACCCAATTTGCAGGTTCACTCGCCAGTTCCATAGTTAGAATCGTGGTGATGACGGCAACAAGCATACCCATTGCACCAAGTTGATTTCCGAATGGAGCAGTACGTGGATGCCCCAACTTTTTGAGTCCTGAAATAAACAGGATTGCAGAGAGTAAATATCCAATTGAAACCCAATCTTCCATCTTAAGCACCTCTGCGCTTCTTTCCAGCAATCATATTGAGCATACGATTTGTAACAGCAAACCCACCTACGACGTTAATCATTGCCAGAACGACTGCCACAAAGGCGAGTATTCCTGAAACGGCAGTCTGTTGGGCATCATAGGCAACGTTTGCACCAAGCAATGCACCAATAATACTGATACCAGATATTGCATTTGCACCACTCATAAGAGGTGTGTGCAAAGTAGCAGGGACTTTCGTGATCAATTCAAATCCGAGGAAAATGGCAAGTATGAATAATGTAATGTTTCCGATTAAAATTTCTGGGGTCATTCGAGTACACCTCCGAGGCGTGTTTGTTTTGGATGTAATTCTCCATTATGACAAAGAAGGACTCCGCCCATGCCGTTAACATAGAAATCAGAACCTTCAGGCGCACCGACTAAGACATCATCATCTTCACTGATAACAATTTCACCCTCTTTCACAAGAGATGTGATGAATGTGGTCAAGTTGTTTGAATACAACATACTGGAAGTTGTTGCAAGTGTTCCTGGTAGATTTGAGGTTCCGACAATGATGACACCGTTTTCAGTTGTAATGACTTCTCCTGGTACTGTATCTTCACAATTTCCACCAACATCAGCATTCATATCGACGACTACTGCGCCAGGTTTGAAGTTGAGAATTGCACTTGATGGAACTGTAATTGGTGCCGGTCGTCCGAAGATTCGTGCAGTTGTGACAATGATATCAGCATCGGCTGCAACGCCACATACGGTATCGTTTACTTTTTGAATAAATTCACCAGTTAATGGCTTTGCATATCCTGATTCATCTTCGAAATCATCCATGCCATCGACTTCAATGAAGCGTCCACCTACGGATTCGATTTGTTCAGCAGCAGACTTTCGAACATCAGATGCATAGACAATTGCTCCAAGGCGCTTTGCAGTTGCTATGGCCTGAAGACCAGCAACACCACTTCCCATAATAACGACCTTGGCTGGACGAATCGTACCTGCTGATGTGGTCATCATTGGAATTCCTCGAGCGACATGAGCAGCACCAAGGAGAACGGCTTTGTACCCTGCAAGATTATCTTGACTTGAATTGACGTCCATCGATTGTGCTCGTGAAAGTCTTCGAGGAATCATGTCCATCGAAAGGAGGGTAATACCCGCATCGATGCATGATTGAACATGTTCGGGATTACGGAATGGGTCAGCAACACAGGCCACTCGAGCGCCCTTAGCGATGCCATCAACACCGGGGAATCGGATCGAGATGATTGTTTCGCATGACAACACTTCTTCTCGTGTCGTAATTTTTGCTCCAGCGGAGACATAATCAGCATCCAAGTTGTTGGATGCTTTGCCTGCACCGGTTTCAACGAATACTTCAAAGCCAGCTTTCAATAACTTCTTCATACTTGAAGGAGCAATAGCCACTCGCGTTTCGCCGACAGGTTCCATAGGTACTCCAAGTTTCATACAACGTCCTCGAATCCCCTTGGCCATAAATTCGACTGGGGATGTTCTTGGCACTAAGAGGAGGTTCTTAGAGGAAACGCTTCGAAGTTGTCAATTAACCAGACGAAAAAATGATTTTTTCAAGTGATTTCAATTTTTTACTGAATGCAAACAACCATGTTGCTTATTGATGGTCGGGTATTGGGGACATCAAAGAGGGATTTACTATGAGCAGTCACCGAAGAAAAATCGCCGTTATTGGAGCCGGAAATGTAGGTGCAACTTGCGCATTCGTACTTGCACAAATGAAAATTGCAGATATTGTGCTGTTGGATATCTATGAAGGATTTGCCAAGGGTAAAGCCCTTGATATGTCACAGAATGGTCAAGTCCTGAATTACAATGGAACCATTACTGGAACTGCAGATTACAAGGATATTGCTGGTGCAAGCGTTGTCGTTGTCACCTCGGGATTCCCTCGACAACCAGGGATGACACGAGAAGACCTTATTGCCAAGAATGCTGGAATTGTCAAACAAGTAGGTGAAGGTATTCGTGACCATGCTCCGGATTCGACCATTGTAATGGTCACCAATCCGCTCGACCTTATGACCTATCATATGCAAAAAGTCACCGGATTCCCTTCTCACCGCGTGTGCGGCCAAGCAGGTGTATTGGACAGTGCACGAATGACTCATTTTGTTGCTCAAGCGGTTGGATGCTCAGAAGAAGATGTTCAAGCAATGGTCTTGGGTGGTCACGGAGATACGATGGTCCCACTTCCTCGTTTTACAACCGTTGGTGGAATTTCGATTACGCATTTGCTCGATGAGGAAACTATTGATGCGATCTGCAAGCGAACCGCTGCAGGTGGTGGAGAAATTGTCAAACTGCTCGAACGTGGTTCTGCATTCTATGCACCGGGTTCAGCAGCGGCAGTTATGGCTGAGGCCATTTTGAACGACCGAAAGCGGTTGATTCCTGCCTCTGCCTACCTTACGGGTCAATACGGTCTTGAAGATGTATACATTGGCGTCCCCGTCATTCTTGGTGCAAACGGTATTGAACGGATTCTGGAATTAGAATTGTCCGAAGGTGAACTTGAATCACTCCAAGGTTCTGGAAACTTTTACAAATCTCAATTAAAAGATTTACTTGGTTACTGACTTGATTCTCGAACGATTGCAAGAGAGTTATGTTGCCCTTGCGTGGTAATGAATTTTTCATCGATTGTTCCATTTTCCACCCGTACGAGTTTTTTTCCTTGTCGGCCTCGTGAAATCATTCGAGCGAGTACTTCTTGACCGATATAACATCCTTTGTCAGGGTGAACAAGTCGCCCTAGCCCAACCGAAAGAGGGTGATTACTCGCGGTGATTTCAAAACTATTCCAAGGTAGTTCGTTCTCGATTCTCCATTCATGAAATGATTCTGCATCATCGGTACAGACGCATTCAATATTGACAGAAGCAATAAGGAGTGAATAATTCTCTTCGATGTAACCGTGTGTAATTCCGCCTACGGATTCAAATGTTCCAACACTGGAGTTTGATATTCCGTATTCGATGCAAAAAATATTTTGTGATGTGACGTCAACAATCGACACCTTTTGATTGAGGATACGTGGCGTCACATGTTGAAGTAGTGATTTAAGCTGAGATTTATGTGTCTGTACTGCAAGGAATCCGCCCATGTGAAAGACTGTTGCGAGGTCGACAATTTTGGCTTGTGTCGAAGTGAACACAGTTTGGCGCACCTCTCCTTGACTCATGTCGGCTATTTTATTTGAAGAAAGACCATCGATAAATTGCAAAGCATCGGAGCCTTGCCAAACCGTCAATGCAGCATCGTCGTAAGCCACTCGTGGCATAGTTCAACCTCAAGCGAATGATTCGCCACATCCACATGAGGATTCAGCATTTGGATTTACTATTTTGAATCCTCCACCCATTAAGCGGTCGATGTAATCAATTTCAATACCATCAAGAAGATGGCTTGAAGCATTCGGAACCAGTACACGGAATCCATCAACAGTCACTTCTTGACAACTTTGATCGGTATCGTCAACAATCTGTAAATCATACATATAGCCGGAGCAACCGCCGGATAAAACACCGACTAAAAGTGCCATAGAACGGTCATCACCAAATGCATCAACGAGCATTTCTTGTGCCTTTGAAGAGATGGTTAAGTTGACATTGACCACTTCAGGAGTCATGACTTGCACAGGGCTAGAAGTTTCGCATGTACCGCAGTCCATGAACCATCGAAGCACTGCTTCAATATGAACCTGTTCTTTAATTTAGAACATCTCGAATGTTTCAACGGCGTTTATTCTTACGCTCAACTTCTTTGAGAAGAATACCACAACGACGTATTTGTTCTTTAGCACGTTTGATCTCTTCAGGTTCAAGTCCTCGAGGAATCGATTGCTCAAAACATTTCATTGCATCTGGATAGCGCTCCATTTCAGCATAAGCACTGCCCATATTGTACAGAGTCTTCCCGCGAACTTCTGATGGACGAATGAGCATGGCTTGATGATATGCTTCGACACATTTGGGGTATTCTTCAAGATAATAATATGCATTTCCACGACCATTAAGGATTCGAATTATCATTTCATCATCACCAGCAAATGAGGGGAGTGCTCGGTCAAAACACGAAAGAGATTCTCTAAATTTACCGGCTTCAATCAGTCCAACACCTTGATTATACCACGCAACATCTTGATTTGCAACCGAACTTGAATTCACTTCAGTATTGACTGTAGCAGATGCGAGTTGTTGTGCTTCAAGTGCTGCTTGTGTTAGGTCAAAGGAAGGTTGAGTTTGTTGTTCAACCGGCAATGGCTGTTGTTGCTGAGGACGTTCAATCAGCGCTTGCGCTGAATCAATAAGCAGTGATGAATCAGGTTGCGCAGTTGTATGAACCACTTCTTCTGCCTGTGGCTCAGGTTGAGTCTGTAATCCGAGAGCATTCATGTAATAATCAGTTTGAGACTCTTGTTGGTCGACTACAATCTCAGTTGGTTGAGGTTGAGCAGGTTCAACAAATGCCTGTTCAACAGGGGCTGGAGCAATTGCTTCTACTGAATGATTACCACTGAGCTGGTCAGCCTTCCGATGACATTTCTGGGCCGTTTCTAAATCTCCGGCAGATTCGAGTGAACGAGCGAGTCCTTTCCAAATGTAAGGGTTTGCTCCATCCTTTTTTATCATGGATTTCCAAACAGTTACTGCCTGAACATCATTGTTGGAAGCGGTATAGGCTCGAGCATGAAATTCAGTTTCCCCATCACCCAAGTATTGAAGTGCCTCTTGCGCCAAATGTGGGCCTTCTGGAAGCGTTGGAGGGAGTCCTTGTGCAGATTCCAATACATCCCCCTCTCCTTCTGCTAATTCAATAAGAATTCGAATAAAGTCCGCTCGAGAAGGATTATTTGGTTCAATTTTAAGGAGTATTCGAGTGGAGTTGAGATAGTTTTCGACATCACCAGTTTGGTTGCAGAGTTGGCTACACTTCATTGCTGGCTTCAAATAATCTGGTTGAACATTCATCGCCTTCATATAGCATTCAATTGCGCGAGAATCATCACCTTTTCGTTGATGTATGGAACCTAAGTTGAACCAACCAGACCCTTGATTTGGGTCAAGTGATTGAGCATGTTCAAGAGCAGAGATAGCGTGGTCATCGAGTTCAAGTCGAGCCATTGCTCCTCCAGCGATTCTCCATGCACCAGCGTGTTCAGACCCAATCGTTTTCAGATGAGGGCTGAGCAATTCCAATGCCAATTTCGGCTCCCCTGTGCGAATCATGGTTGTAGCTTGTTCGACCAATTCATCCAAGTCGATTTGTAGTGCAATCGGTTCTTCATGAACTGCTTGAGGCTGAGGAACTACCGGTTCTTCAAGAACTGCTTGAGGCTGAGGAACTACCGGTTCTTCAAGAACTGGTTGAGGTTGAGGGACCATCGGTTCTTCGACTTGTTGAATTACCTGTTGAATCTCTTGTGTGGCTGCAACAACTTCAGCAGCAGATTTTAGTTCTTGATATTCTAAGTGCCTGTTTTCATCGAGGTCATGATGGATTGCTTCAGCGAGTACAGCCTCTTTATTGCTGACTCCAACGACTCTCATAACTTCAGCAACTTGTTGTTCATCATAAGTTTGAGTTGGAGATTGTAGTGGCATGGATTCAAGTGGAATAGTTTCATCGCTCTCAGCACATCTATTTTTCACATCGAGTAACAACGGATGACCAGGGAAGAAATGCAATGCACGAACTGCCATTTCATAGGCAGCAGAATCATCACCAATTCGTTCGAGCAGAGTTGCAATGTTTGCTGTTGCTGGAGCATTATCGGGGTTGATGTCAAGACAGATTTGGAATGCTTGACGTGCACCACGCGCATCTTGCTCAGCTTCGAGTAAAACACCACGATTGAACCATGCCATGTCACAAGAAGGGTCCAATGCAATTGCTTTATTGAATGCAGTGAGGGCACCTTTTGAATCATTCTTACGTGAACATTCCTCTCCGAGTTGAAGTAAAAAGTCGACCGAGTTTTCATCGCTCACATCTTCTTCAATTTCTTGGTTCAGTGTTCGTGCCGAAACCCATTCTTGTGCGGCATTTTGAAGTTCTTCTTCTCGCAAGTAATTGTTTTCATCTTCATCCATAGAATGAGCAAAGGTAAGAAAACCTTCTCGGTCTGATATCGCATGTTCCTGAAGAATACGTCCAAGGACATTCTCTGAATACCCCATACTCTCCGCTTCTGTATGCTCATCCGCATTGCCTAATCCTGCAGAAAGGAGTGCTGCGGCCATAGATTCGGCTACGGCATCAGAAACAGCATTCGAATCTGAGGGGTTTGGAGGCTGTTCACCGGTTCCGTTCATCATGTCACCAATCCTAAGCGGTTATGCGACCGGCATAAGCATTGCTTCTCTTTGTACTACGAAAATACACACTATATTCAAATGCCGCCGGCCAAAGTCGACAACATGACACAGACACAACTTCGTATTCTCGGCCTCTCGGGGGAATATCGTGCGACATCGAAAAGTGGTATGATGGTGAATCTTGCACTTTCTTATGCGGAATCAAAAGGCGCAGAGATAATTTTTTGGGACTGTGCTGAAAAACCTCTACCTTTCGTTGGAGAAGATGGATGCTGGGACAATCCAAATGTCAAAGAATTTCAAACACTTGCATCATCTTGCGATGCATTCTTGATCTGTTCACCGGAATACCATGGTACTATGTCGGGTGTAATGAAAAACACATTTGATTGGCTTTATGATAAGCACATTGGAGGTAAGGCCTTTGGCCTCATGTGTACGCTTGGTGGCATTCAAAATTCGAATACTCTCAACCATATGCGCATTATGCTTCGTTGGCTTCATGCTTGGCCTGTACCAGAGCAATTGTCGGTTGGACATGTGAAAGAGGCATTTGATGAAGAAGGGAATTTGGTAGATGGCGAGATTACGAATCGTCTTCACGCCTTGGTTGATTCAGTGATGAAGACTTCCTCTCTCTTTGCATCACAGAGTGAGTGAGTTCGATGGCAGAACAACGCCCATTTTTCGACGATGAGTACGGCGGCCGATATCTTCTGGTTGAACCTGGGGATTTTTTAATGGGTGATGCCAAGGGGACTCGTTCTGAACAACCCCCCCATCACGTCAGTATAACCGAGCCATTTTTTTGTGGTGAACGTCCAGTGACACAGGCTCATTGGCAGACGATTATGGGCAACAATCCTTCAGCGTTTACCGATGGTTGGGCTGCAGGACTTCGACCGGTTGAACAGGTTTCTTGGATTGAAGTACATGAGTTCCTAACTCTTTTCAATCAACTTGATCAAGCAACTGAGCGCCTCGGTGTACGTGGTGTTTGGCGATTACCTTCGGAGGCTGAGTGGGAATTTCTTGCTCGAGCTGATACGACAACTCGTTGGGCTTTTGGTGACAGAGATGGGGACTTAAGCGACTACGGTTGGCATGCAGGTAATTCCGGAGCCAGTACACGCGAAGTCGGTCAGAAAAAGGCTAATCCGTGGGGTTTTTTGGACTTACACGGGCAAGTCTCGGAATGGTGTGAAGATTCATTTGAACAAAATTACGAATCTCATAAAGGAGTTCAATCTCCCGTTCAAGGTACTTCGCAACGCCGAGTTCATCGTGGCGGCTCATGGTTTACTGAGTCCGACTCGACGCGATGTTCGTCAAGAGGTTCTGCATTGATGGGTCACCACAGTGACGGAATTGGATTCCGGTTAGTTTGGCAACCACTTTAAGTCAAAGATTCGAGGAATTCTCATGGCTGTTCTCTATCATAACCCTCGCTGTTCCAAATCCCGTCAAGCCGTCGAATTATGCAAAGCATCTTCTCTTGATATCGACATTCATTTCTATTTGACATCCCCTCTTGACTATGACACTCTTCATTCTCTCCTCTCTCGTCTTGAAGGGGATTTGACTCGGGCGGTACGATGGACTGATAAGGCATTCAAAGAGATTGATTCTCCTGATGTCGACCGGACAAGTATTGATTCTGTCGCTCGTTTTCTATCGATGCACGGTCATTTAATGGAACGACCTTGGTTTGATAATGGCAATTTCACTCGGATTGGGCGTCCGGTAGACTGTCTCGTTGTTTTACTTCAATGAAATGTTCTTCGACACTTGTTCGAGGTTCAATATCATAGCCACTTTCATCATCAATTTCCCCGAGAGTTTGGTGTGTTGGAGTTTGATTCGGACCAATATTCCACTTGAGGGTGAAACTTTGGCCGAGGCATGTCATCAAATTCCGAGATTTCAGCGCATCGATACCAGATGCAGTTCGATCGACGGCTGGAGCAATATTTTCATTGAATAATCCGTCCATTGCAACACATATTGTTTGGAAGCTTCTGGAACCATCACAGAGTTCCCAAAGCATACTGTTCATCGTGTCAAGCGGCCTACGTACTTCTCTTGGTGCACGAAATAATCTTGCCAATAATCGTTCAAATCGTGTAAAACGTTTTTCGATTCGAAGTACCACTTTTTTGCCAGTGATTCCATCTTCTTCAATATGCGGTCCAATTTCGCCTATTCGAGCCCACCACACTGGTAAACGACAAGGATATGTTCCAGAATACTGGTGATTATCCGCATCTGCTAGTTCCATATCAATCACTCAAAATTCTGTGAATGTCCAAATAACCATGACAGACATGGATGCAACACCTGTGAATGCAACGAATCGTGTTGCCTCCACTCGCTCAGTAAAGTTTCTAAGAAACCATGTCCCAACGCCGCAAACAGCAATCAGGAGCCATAGCAAGTACCACACGGGTGGGTATACCATCGATTCCATATGCTAAGCCTCTTGAATCGGGTACCTTACTTTTCCGTATCGTTATATTGATGGCCATAGTAATGCCATTGTTCCATCGTCCAACCGTGGGGGAGACCTTCAGGGGGTAATTGAGGTGTGGTTTGAACTGGAACTGTTGGTATTACAGAGTGTGTTTCCTGCGCTCTTGATATCTTAGCGACATTAGACACGGGAGGGCCATTCGATGACACAGGTGGTCCATTCGATGGTTGTTCCAATAAGGGTTCCAAAGACTTCGGTTCATCATATTCAGTTTCTCCTCGATTCTTTCTCAAAAGTAGAGTCATGAGAACAGCCACAAAGAGAACTCCAGCAATCGATGTTGCAATAATTTCAGAATTCATTTCGAAACTATCTAAATCTTCAGGAGTGAAACGAAAAGTGCGGCTATCAGTCCAACTGAGTACTCCATCGGCAGTTTCAATCGTAATTCTTACTTCGCCATCTGTTTCACCTCCTGTCCGATGCAATTCACACATCAAGTCGGTATATTCGGGAACTAAATGTCCTGCTGCATGTTCCAGTTGTTGGCCCGATTCGTTCACCAATATGCCCTGGCACACAGTTTGCCATTGTTCTGGTTGTTCAACCCTGAGCAGATATTGTTCAGCCTGTGTCGAAGAGGAGGTGACATTTATCCAGAACGGCGCTGGAATTCCAGTTGTAAAAGTTTGCTCTGATTGAAGACTCATTTCCGCATCCATCACACGTTGTTTGTCAACAAGTATCAAAATTTCATGTTTTAATTCGTAAGGCCTCAATTCAAGGTCCGCTCCAGCCATCACTTCAAACGAGACAACAATACGAGTATTAAGTGGCATATCTTCTGGAATGATTATGTCGACAACAAGCATTATTTCTTGTCCAGCATCCATCATGAAGATATTGTATTCATCAAATGGGCGTGATGCGCCAGAAGTACCGATACTTAGGAAGGCCATCAAATCTTGATTTGGTGGTGAGGTTGATACAGAGGCGATGACCATGAAATTGTCATCGGGGGCATTTCCAATATTTTTCGCCGTGATGTTCACCGAACGAGTACCGCCTACAGTCGCAGTCGTTTCGCTTATGTTCGCAAGTAGTTCCGGTATTCGAACAGATCCGGTTATTGAATTAAATGAAATACTGTTATCATTCACTTCAAGGTCAATTAGACCATCACTGTTCACTACCGAAAATGAAATGGAATGGACTTCACCTGCCTTCTCCGTACTTGGCAGCAGAATCCATACTTCGATCTCCACTACATCTTCACTGTCATATGGCGCTGAAAGTTCAATGGCACCTGAGTGATTTGCATCATCAATCCTCATCCACCAATCCCATGTCTCGGGTATTGTATCACTCATGAGTGATGCGGAAACTTGACCGTTTCCATTATTCTCTATTTCTACGAGTAACATTGACGGAACACCCGGTGTTAATCTGTTTGGTGATTCAATAAGGCGCAATTCAAGGTCACTAACTGTACTCACTATAACCCCATCAAAAGGCGCCCCCTGAAATACCATTCCACTTCTTATTGATGTTATGACGGGTGTGATTGCCGGAGCATTGTCTCCTGCTTGACCATTTGATGGTGCAGTGATATCAATGATGAACGATGTCGAAGATTGACCATTAATGACCGCGTTGTTGAGAGTTGGTAGTTCAATTATCCATTGCTCTGCAGAATCATGAAGGAGTGATATAGAAAAAATATCCTGTCGACTTGCATTGTTCCAAATTGTGAATTCGATAGAGAGAGTATCTCCAGCATCAACCGTCAAATCCCTTTGCATTTGTTCAACTGATATTCCTATGGTGGCATTACTAATCATTGAAGCAGAGACCTCAATGCTTTGCGTATGACTTCGAACAGAATTATTCTGTGAAATTGCAGTCAAAGAGAAACTGAACTTTGAATCGGGAATAGCATCGATTGGTATGGTTAGAGTGAACTCAACTTCTACAGGCGAGTCTGTGCGAACCAGTATACTCGACTCTTGAGTCCACGCCAAATTGACATCCCAAGTTGAAGGCAGTGTTGAACGATCAATTGTCAAATCAAACACATCGGTAGCATCACCTAGATTTTGTACCTCTACTGAAAAATAGCATGTCTCCCCAGGGGGGCAAGATTGTGGATTATCGGGCTTTACAATATATGGCTCTCTTTCCGGTACAACCTGATATTGCATCTGGAGTGTCGTATTGACTTCTAAATATTGACTTGAGGTTCCTTTGAATGTCATTTGATGAAGTCCTGTTGTTGCATTTTGGCCCGGTTGTATTTTTATATCAATCACTTTCGATTCACCGGGTGCCAAGAGTACACCATCTTGTGTATTGATGGAAACGCCATTCACGTTGGAGAAATAAGCACCCCACCCTACAGGCAAACCTATTACTTCAGGTAATAAAGAATCTGAAATATTCCCATCATTGGTGAGTTCCACTCGTACAGCACCCCATTGACCGGGAACCGAACCTACGGTCGAAATTCCATTTGAAGAGAATGCAAATTCCTCCTGACGGACTTTTTGGTCGTACACAAAGACAAGGTCATCAAAGTAATAGCCAATATCGGTATTTGATGCATCGGATTCAAACAAGAAGCGAAATTGTGTTTGACTATGAAAGTGCTCTTGTGGAATCGGGATGAGTGGCGAAGTTGCACCACTGTTGCTAACTGAGAATGTTTGGTAATCTTGGCCATCAGCGAAATTCTGGTCTATGGAAGAACTGATGCTACCTATCTGAAACCAACCACCCATTGCGGTAAGGACTTGTATTTTCAGAAGGTCACCTGAAGCGACACTACCAGTATAAAAGAAACTCAAACCATTTGTTCGTGTCGGATTTGATACAGCATCGGACATATCCATGACCGGTGTTATCAAAGAAGTAGCAAGATTATTGGTGTAACTGGAAGATTGGCCATTGCCAACATGACAACTGTTGCCCATGGAGAGAGAGGTATCGGTACTCGTCCCCCATTGTGCTCCAACCGTCCAACCGACCAATGAATCGCAATTGAAGTAACTGCTTGCAACGGTTAGACTTCCTGTGTGTTCATCATTTTGAGCATTATCATCGAGCACTGATGAAGTCGCACGAATGACCAATGTGTGGTTACCTGCATAGGTGGGAGTGAATATTTTCGAAATTGAATTCGAATTCCCCCCACTGAGCGACCCTAACTGAACCGTTTCATTGATCATTTCAAATAAACTGTATTCATTATGAAGTACCTTGATATTTACATCAATCGTTCCGGATGATGCCGTTCCAATATTTTCAACCATGACATCTACATTTATCGGAACATCCACTACAGTATCAACAACATAGAGCATGGAAGGGCGGTTAAAATTTACGATTGGGTAGTTCGATGAAAACATTCGGTATTGTTCTTCATCACCCAGAGTGGTGTAGGTGAACGAAACATCGGTAATTGTAACATCTACACCCGTCGCACGAGCAGAAGTTGACTTGTGAGGAGAATCCGCTATTTCCGCTTCTTGGGATGTTGGGATACTGCTCCCCACCAAGAGACACAAAAGGAGAAATGCTACAAACTTCTTCATGACGCTCATTGTGCCACATGCCATCAATCTATATGAGGCAATTGGGGGGAGGGGCATCTCAAGACTCTTCAATCGATGCTTTCACCTGATTTTCAGATTCTTGTAATTTTACCTGATCTTTGTTTTCTTTCGCTTTTGCAGCAAAGTAAACAGTGAATGATGGAATGAGGACCATCGAAAAGCATCCAATAACTGCTGCAAGAGCCCATAGGAATTCAGTTGCAGCATCAACAGAAAAAACTGCGATTGATTCGAATTCTTCATTGACACTTGTGAGAATTATTTCTGGAGAAGTTTGACGTTCACCCTGTTCAATTATTTCAATACGTAGAATCGAAGGGCTGTGGTCATATGCGATCAATTCCTTCGCCTTTGAAGTCGCTTCAACAAGATCAGAACCGTATACTGTCCCGTTATTTCTCCGCGCTGGGTCATAGGAAGTCAACGCATGAATTTCAACAGAACCCCCGTCAGATGATTCAACTTCATGGGTTGTATTCTTTTGGCATTGCACAGCACAACTGAATGCTTGGTCCGATTCAACTCCAAGAAGTCGATGGCTATACAATCCGGCTGAATTTATCAACCTCACTTTCGATTCCGACGAAAGTTCGTCGGCAGAAAGATGAACCCAAGTGAGATTAGAACTGTTTGCCGCTATATCCCATGCCCATGTCGTTGTGTTTGAAGATTCTTGATAGATGCGAATGGGGTCTTGGATTTCATGTTCAGTCTCGTTTGAATCAGTCGTGTAGAGGTAATAGGAAGGAGAGACGGTCGCACCATAAACGGCGTATGAGAGCAAAAAAATCAGTGTCACTGACAAACCGAGTAATGTACGTAAAAGGTTCGGATTCTGTGCCAAAGCCTTCTTCATTATCATTGCCACGAGCCTCCCTATATTGAACCCTTGTCTTTGACCTTTTTCGCCCAACTGAAGGAAGATGAGATGGATTATGCAGTGCGTTTAAGCCGTTCTCTTCATATAGGGGAGTTCGGTCGGCAAATTGCTCGGTGTCTTATCATGACGACTCTATACGATATACCCGCTGAAATCCTTAACCCAGCTCTTGCTGCGCGACTTGAAGAAACAGAGAGCGTTTCTACCCCTGAATGGGCTGAATTCGTTAAAACTGGAGTCGATCGAGAACGCCCACCTTCCCAAGTAAACTGGTGGTTCCTCCGATCTGCAGCAATTCTACGCAAGGTCTCCCGAGAAGGTCCAATTGGCGTTACCCATTTGGCTCAAGCATTCGGTGGACGTAAGGATAACGGTGCAAGCCCTAATACTCCTGGTGTTGCATCCCGACATATCATCCGAACTGCTCTTCAACAACTCGAAGACTCTGGCTTGGTTGAGAAAGTTCCTGGCCGTCTTGTTACTGATGAAAACGGTGACGCCCTCCAACTCTTCAAAGGCCGACAAATTACTGCTGTGGGTCACAAGATGATTGACAGTGTGGCTCATGAATGCCGCCCTCTCGCTGAAGCGCAATATCCAGGGCTTGCTAAGTACTGAAGGACGTGAATGAGGTGACAAGCATGGTTTCGACTCAAGACAATGAGTTGAATCAACTTCGTGAACAACGTCGCATGGCTCTTCAACAACAATTTGAACAGCAGGCTGCACATCAAGCAGATGCTGAAGTCCAAGCACAAGAAGCACAGCGTGTGTCCCAAAGCCTCGACGCATCAATGAAGACTTTACTCACCCCCGAAGCACGTTCCCGCATCTCAGCAATTGCTTTAGCAACACCTGAGCGTGCTGAAATGATTAAGCAATCAATCGTTCAATTGCACAGCCAAGGTAAATTGAACGCAGTAATGAATGATGAGCAATTGAAACAATTGCTCCAATCCCAATCGAAGAGCCGCCGTAGTGCGTCCATCCGAAGAATCTGAGAAGGTGCTCGAACATGTCCCGAAATAAACCAGCAGCTAAGAAAATACGCCTCATGAAAGTGGGGAAGCAAAACCGGCGTGTCCCCGTTTGGGTCATGTTGAAGACCGACCGAAATACTGTGTCCCATCCTAAGAGACACCACTGGCGCCGTAGTAAGCTCCAACGATGAGGTGATTGAAATGGTACGTGCAAATGAATCTGAATTAACTGTCCCACTACGCAAGGCGTGGAGCATTACCCGCTACAAACGTGCACCTCGTGCAATCCAAATTATTCGCGAACATGTGATTCATCACTTGAAAGTTCGAGAAGATGAAGAAGTTTGGATTGACCCAAGTGTCAATGAACATATCTGGGCCCGTGGTATCGAAAACCCACCTCGCAAGATTCGCTTGCAGGTGACACGACACGACGAACCTGATATTCCAATCGAAGTCAAATTGTTTGAGGAGTGAATCATATGGGAAATATCCGACCAAGTTTTATTAAAATCCGAGCTATCCATCTTGTTGAAGATCATGGTGAGAAATTCACTGCCGATTTCGACCATAACAAGAGAATGGTTCAAGAACTCACTGATGTTGAATCGAAAAAACTCCGTAACTGGATTGCAGGCTATGTGACTACATACCGCCAACGCAGAGTCGACTGAATGAGGCGATGAAGTGCCTGTGCGAGTCAATTGGGACCGCAACCCTGTTTCAGTACATCACGAAAACAATGATGTCCTAGAGTCACTCATTCTTTATCTCCGTAACAAATTCGGAATTCGAAAGCGTTCACTTGTCATGGTGGACCGAGAAGAAGGCGGATATCTGTTTTTTTTGTATGAGCCCTGTAATCCGCGTTGGATTTTGGAATATGAGGACTTAAATGACGATAAGGAGGAGTGACGATGGGTGAGCGACAAGAAATCCCACTCCCCAAACGCCGCTATAGTTTACACATTATTCTCGTTGGTGCATCTCACCCCGGTAACCTTGGTGCAGTATGCAGAACTATGCTGAATTATGGTTTCGATTCACTACGCCTCGTTTTACCAACATGTTCACCAGATGACATTGAAGCTCGGAACAGAGCAAAGCATGCAGGCCGAATTCTCGATTCGTGTCAAGTTTTTGACACACTCCAAGAGGCTACAGCCGATTGTGGCCTGACTCTCGGCACTTCAGGTAAGCGCGAGATCGGTTCAAAGACTACTTTTCGTCACTTCATATATCCATGGGAAATGGCGGAACGCTTAGAGCCATACTCCGAATCAGTTTCACTTGTATTTGGTGAAGAAGGGAAAGGACTCTCAACAGAGTCACTGGCTCACTGTGACTTCTTAGTCACCTTACCCACATGGGAGGGATATCCAATTACTAATTTGTCTCATGCAGTAAACGCATGTGTTTACGAATTACATCGCTCGACAGTACGTGCCAGACAAGGAACTGACCCCGGCATCCCTGATATTGTCCCACTTGAACGAAGTATGAATCCAACATTAAAGGGGATACTTCAGCAGGGAATTAAGGAAATGGGCCAAGCCTTACCAGGAAACGATGATCGAAAGGAGAGTTTTTCTCATAACTTGAGACGTGGATTGATGCGTTCAATGCCAACTGAAGATGAGGCATCTCGTCTCATTGGAGGTATTCTCGATGCCACAACCGCTCTCCAATATGTCGCAGGTAATTCTGAATGGAAGAGTCAACGACGCCGGAAAATTACGCCGGTTGAAGAAGAGTGATTAGGGAATCCATGAAGCGGTACTCTTGGGTGTTTCTCGAACATGCATCGCAACCAATCTCAATCGGTTCCCATAGGCTGTAGTAATATGAGGCTCGACCTGTTCAAAGGCCCATTTAGCAAGATTTTCAGCAGTTGGAATAAACGGTACAACAACTGTTCGATGTCCTTCACCCATCGCTTCGCATGCTCTCTTTGCATCGAGGTCTCCTTCAAACACAATAAATGCATGATCAACAACATCATGGACGTGCTTCATGAGAATATCACTAACATCTGAAAAATCCATCAACATTCCTTCTTCACTCACACCAGATTCTTGAACAGTATCACCTTCAATTTCCACTTCAAATCGATATCTATGACCATGCATATGCCGGCATTTGCTTTTGTGATTCGGAACTCTGTGGCCCGTATCAGTTTCTACATATCGTCGGATTCTTGTTGTCATTCTTCCATCTCCTCAAATTCTAATGATGCTGAATTAATGCAATACCTTTGTCCGCCAAAAGCTTGAGGTCCGTCTTCAAATATATGTCCTAAATGAGCATCACACTTTGTGCATTGAACCTCAATCCTTTGCCTTCCACGGGAGAGGTCTTCGATATGCCGAATTCCAGCATCTGGATGCTCAGTGTGGAACGATGGCCAACCGCATCCTGAATCAAATTTCATTTCTGAAGTGAATAAAAGGTGCCCACAGCAGATACAAAAATAATCCCCACCTCTTTTCTCATCCAAGTAGAGTCCTGTAAAAGCGAGTTCTGTTGCACTTTCACGCGTGACTGAATATTGTTCTTCAGTTAGGCGTTGCCGATATTCCTCATCCTTATGTTTCTCTTCGACTTCAAGAGCGTTTTTGAGTACATCATCCCAAGAAGTTTGGTATTCCACAGGGTCGGTAAGGCCAAGGCTATGGAATGCGAGTATTCGTTCAATATCTGCCCCACTCTTGCCTGAACTCCGCCCTTCTTCATCTGGATTATAGGAGGTATTTGTATTTGCAAAAATCCGAATGAAATCGAGTTTGAGAAGAGCAACTGCCTTCTGAGCATCCTCAAGGATCGAGGCTTTGTCTCCATCTAAATAGGGTAATGTGAACGACACATTTTCGCTTTCCCAATTCCCAATGGCAAAGGCATGTTCGAGGGCATGATAAAATTCAGGCCGACAATCAGGATATATTTCGTGGTCTCCAGAATGGACACCTAAAGCAATCTCAACCTTGCAGCTTTCACGTGTTGCAATGGACAGTGCATACCCATACAAGACAGAAGCAAAAATAGCATTACGGTTTGGAACGACTGTAGATTTCATTTGTTCTGCTTGATAATGTCCTTCCGGGATATCATCTCCACCATGGATGAGCGAACTCTCAAATGCATCCATTGCACTTGAAAGGTCGATGATTTTGTGTTCAATTTCGAATCCTTCAGATGCGAGATACTGTAAGTTCAACTGAGCACGTTCTAATTCGACACTGTGCTTTTGCCCGTAATTGTACGAGAGGCAATCCACACGGTATCCATCTGCCAAGAGACGTATTAAGAGTGCGGTAGAATCCATCCCACCTGAAAGAGCCATCACTGCACGCTTCATTCAGTCAACCCCCATCCACTTATGCGTTTGAAGGCTTAACCGCCAAGGAGGTGATTGCTTAACTACCGATTCAGTCAAAGCGAAATTTTTGCCATTCCATTCAACACTCTCTGCTTCCATATAGCAAGGCTGTAGAAAGTGATGATTAAACCCACTCTTCAAATCATCATAAAGTGAAAGGTCTTGGCCAACATAAACACATTTCAATTCGTCTCCTTGACGCTGACGGATTTTAACCCCAGGGTACATTTGGTCTTTCGGAGAGATACATATCCAATCCAAGAGACCTTCAGGAATTTCTATGGTTCCATTTGATTCACACGAGAGTTGGTATCCCCTCGCTTTAAACAAGCGATGGAGAGGCCATAAATCATTCAGCATCGGTTCACCGCCGGTAAAAATAATTCTCTTCGAAGGATAGTTCATAACTTCGCCAAGAATATCAACCGCTGCCATTTCTTCAAACGTTTCGAAATCAGTATCACACCATTCGCACTGTAAGTTGCATTTTCCAAATCGAATGAACACATGGGGCATTCCTGCATGCACACCTTCCCCTTGAACAGAATGAAATATTTCAACAATCTTGTACATTGTCCCTAAGTCGGATGCCGAATCAACAGGATGTGTTCCCGAAATTACACATGCTTCATCATTCATGATATACACCTCAAAGTGGTCGTGAGTGAATCAATTGCATCAATTCTTGCCTTGGTTCAGCCTTATCGAAAAACACGCCGCGCATAGCCGAAGTCGTCATGACCGAATTTTGCTTACGAACGCCTCTGCAACGCATACAACCATGTGATGCTTCAATAATTACTGCGGCACCAAGAGGATTCAAATATTGTTCAAGGTCATCTGCAATACCTTTGGTTATACGCTCTTGATTTTGCAAACGGTGCGCATGCGCATCGACAATTCTGGCTAGTTTGCTAATGCCGACAATTCGATCAACCGGAATATATGCTATGTGGGCTCGACCACTGAACGGTTGCAAATGATGCTCGCATGTCGAATGAAATTCGATATCTCGGAGCAAGACAATTCCATCGTAGCCCTCACCATTGAAGGTTGATTGTAGAAGTTCTTCAGAATTTGTAGAATATCCGGAGAATATTTCATTCCAAGATTCGATGACACGTTGCGGGGTCTTTTCTAATCCTTCGCGATTGGCATCACCCTCAAGGTATTCAAGCAATGTTTTAACTGCACTTTCTGCTTCTTTTATCGTTACCATTTCAATCACTACCGTCCATGCCTTGCATCAATTTCATCCAACTGGTCGAGGAGTTTACGGCAAGCCGTTCTTACCGCATCTGCCAAACTGACAAATTTATGTTGGTCTCCAACATGTTTGCGTAGGTCTTCGACAAGTTCCGCAGGCATGTCCAAGGAAATTTTCGGCATGATTGTGGGTTCTGCGCCAGACATATAAGTATTCGCAGGCGAATACCCTGGTAATATTCGGGCCCGAATTGCTCAAAATCAAACAAATGCAGCAAAAGTGAAGCGAACATTCAAAGAACCCCTTCGGTGCCAAGAAGTTGATGACTGAACATGCTGCAGATGCTTTCGCCCATCTCCTCAATTTGCGAAACCTCTCGGGACATCGTGATACCATTGGCTTATCCGATGAGGTAATACAACAATTCCTATCAACTGACTCGAATCTCATCGCGGCAATATCTGAAGCAGTTTCTCGCAGAGTGACGCTTTCAACAGAATTCGGTGATGATATGATGAAAATTTCAGAACCCGAACTGGTAAAAATATTACAATCCGATTTTATCAATTTTTACGCCCCTGCTACCGTCAATCCATATGTGGCTCTGGCAGCCCGTGGACCCTGGATTGTAACTGCGCATGGTGCAATTCTTCACGACAATGGAGGGTATGGCATGCTTGGTAGCGGCCATGGTCCGAGCGATGTAATTACCGCAATGTCCCAGAATTGGGTGATGGCGAATGTCATGACACCCTCGTATAGCCACAAGCGTCTTGCGAAGCGTTTGCAGAGCGAACTTGGGCACACACGTGGCTCATGCCCCTTTACTCGTTTCATTTGCATGAACAGTGGCTCCGAATCGGTTACTGTGAGTCTCCGCATTGCTGATGTCAATGCCATGAAAATGACTGGAATTGGTGGTCGGCATGAAGGAAAGGAAATTAAATTGCTGGCGATCGAAAAAGCATTCCATGGCCGAACAGACCGTCCTGCACAGATTTCTCATTCTTGCAAACCATCATACGACCAAAACCTTGCTACCTTTAGGGATCGAGATAATTTGATTCTCGTTCCCGCAAATGATGTCGCTGCCCTTGAGTCTGCTTTCAAAAAAGCCGATGAAGATGGGTATTTTATCGAACTCATGGCCATTGAACCGGTTCAAGGTGAAGGAAACCCAGGTTCGTGTGTAGAGCGTGAATTCTATGATGCAGCCCGCAGTTTGACCCTTGAGCATGGTTCGATGTTACTCGTTGATTCGATTCAAGCAGGAATCCGTGGACAAGGCTGCCTTTCAATTATTGATTATGATGGATTCCAAGACGCTGAATGTCCTGATTTGGAAACTTGGTCGAAAGCTCTCAATGCCGGTCAATACCCATTGTCAGTTTTGGGACTTAATCAGAGAGCATCAGAAAATTACGTGGTTGGGATTTATGGAAATACTATGACGACCAATCCGCGTGCCTTAGAAACGGCTTGTGCAGTACTCGACCTCCTCACACCTGAATTGCGAGAGAACATACGCCTCAAAGGTGTTGAATTTGTAGAAAAACTCGAACTCTTGGCTCTAGAGATGCCTGGTATCATTACTCTCGTACAAGGAACTGGATTGTTATTGAGTGCTGAACTTGAACCGAACAAATACCCTGTTGTTGGTTTTGATGCTGTGGAGACATGGTGTAGGAAACACGGCCTTGGAGTCATTCATGGAGGAAGTAACGCACTACGATTCACCCCTCACTTCGGTATCACATCAGCAGAAATTGATGCGATTATTGATGTCGTCCGTGATGCTTTCCACCAATTTTCTTAAATCACGAAAGTGAGGTGACAATGTCCTCTCGATTGAATTGTCTTGAGGCATAGTAGGCTGCTAAACTCGCATACACAACAGATGAAATGGCCCAAATTATCACGTGTTCGGTGATAACTCTGTTCATGAGGAGTTCACGTAATGCCAAAAGAATATTCACGACAGGTATTGCAAACCAGAAACCTTCAATCCCATCTAAATTGATCAATTGAGTGAACAATGCAGGGAATAAGATCAACATCAAGGCAGGCGCCAAAATTGAACCTGCCTCTTTTACACTGTGTGAACGCATGGCTAAAGCCAATTCAAATGCCACAACCATAATTGCAAAGAGCATGATTGAAACAATAATGAGAGATATCGATACAATTGAGAGTTGCGGAACACCGATAAAATTAGAGGAGGCAAGATATCCAATTGCGAACAGGAGACCGAATATTTGTAACAGAACACCAACACCTGTAATTGAAGCTACTGCGAGCCATTTCCCGAGTAAAAGTTCCATGCGTGTACACGGGAGACTCAGTAATGCTTCGAGGGTTCCTCGTTCACGCTCACCTGCAGTCATATCAATCGAAGGTTGAATCGCACTTGAGTAGGTCCAAATTGCGAGTACGAGGGGGATAAACATTGAAAGAATCATGCCGGATTGTTCACCCGATGTTGCAACATCACCAGCGGCGATTTCGCCATCCCATCGCAAGGGGTCAAGAGTTGTATTAACATCCATTCCACCTTGTTCAATACGTTCACGGATTTCAGAATCTTCCCATTCTGAAAGTACATTGAGGATGCGAGATCTTGCTTCGTTTGAACGTTCAGAAGTCGACATGTGGATAATGGCATACCCCCACACATCCTCGTTTGATTCAATGCGTAGAATCGCATCAGTGGAACTCCCCCTCACACGTTCAATATCGAGGCCAGGTTCAGATAAGTGAGTAAGATTCGGAAGTAATTCAACCGTGTAATTCATGCCGCTCAGTGAAAGATTCTCTGCCAAATTTTCTGGCATCCCATCGGTTTGAACGACAATTGATAATTCGAGTGCATCAAGTTCAGCGGCTTCAGATTCGAGCAATACAGGAAACAAGATGAATAACAACGGGAACATGAGGAGAGGAATCACAATAATGGCAATGATAGTCCTCCAATCCCGACTGAATTCGACAATTTCTTTTTTCGCTATAGCGCGGACTCGCAGAAAACTACCATCACTCATCTTCCATCACCTCACGTGTTGTGGCAGGAGTCCGAGGGGTGGACAATCGACGCCACCAGCCACTGAATGCACTTTCCTTGTCGTTGTCTTCTTGTCGTGTTCTTGCTTGGTCGAGAGTAAGGGATACATATGCTTCTTCAAGTGATTCGGTATCTGTGTCACTCAAGAGTTTCGCAGGTGAACCATCCGCTCTTATCTCACCGTTGTGCATAATGACAATACGGTCACAGACTTGTTGTGCTTCAGCCAATTGATGCGTTGAATAAACTACAGTACCACCTTCATCTCTTAATTGCCGGACCATTGCACGTACTGTTCTAGCACTTGTGATATCGAGTCCTGCTGTCGGTTCATCGAGTAAGAGAATATTCGGACCATGTGCTAATGCACGTAACAATGCAGTTTTTTGACGCATTCCGCGTGAAAAACCCTTGGTATGGCGACTTAAACTCTCCTTCATATCCAAGAGTTCAGCAAATTTTTCAGTTCGTGCCCATGAGACCTTATCCGGAATCCCATGCATTCTGCTGTGATATCGAATATTTTCCCATGCGGTCAGTCTTGAATAAAGGCCAGTCGATTCAGGAACAACGCCTAACTCATGGCGCATAGTTGTAACCGACTCACCATTACTCAGATTTACTGAACCTTTCGAAGGTTTGTACACCCCAGCCATAAGGCGTAATAAGGTCGTTTTACCAGCCCCGTTACTACCGACTAGGCCGACGATTTCACCTGAATATATCTCTAAATTGATTTCGTGTAATGCCTCGATTTCATCGAAGTTTTTAGAAACTTCTTGAATGGAAAGAAGCGACTTCGGCATTAAATCCCTCACAATAATCGGCCAGTTTCAATGGCTTCGTCTAATCCTGGATGTTTCACTTCCAAATTACATGCACGCGTCAACTGTTCTCTTATTTGAGCGAAAATTTCTTGTTGCGGAACACCCATTTCGACCAAGTTACCGATCATGGTAAACGCACCCTGAATAGCACCAGCATCGAGATAGGCTTCATTGGTAATTTGGCGGTTTTGCCGTAACAGTTCCAATCGACTCGACAAGAATTCAACTTCATTGCGGATAAGAGGTCCATCAATATGGGGCAGAGCAATGAGGTTATCGACACAAGTTCGCATCAATTCGTTGTGGAGATGGTGTGATATGATGCTTACCCTCGACTCTCATGAACTTCAAGAGCCCTGAGTGAGTTCGACTAGAACTCCTCCAGTCGATTTTGGATGGACAAATGCAATCATTTTGCCGCCAGAACCTCTCCTTGGCACCGTATCAATCATGTGGACTCCATGTGAGACAAGGTGGGCTATAAGCCCGTTCAAATCGCCAACTCGGAAACAAATCTGTTGCACACCTTTACCTTTTTTCGAAATAAATTTACCGACCGGAGTGCCAGGGCCCGTTGGTTCAAGTAATTCGATCTGAGGTGGATGGTCCTGTTCAGTACTGGTGCTGGTTGAGAAAAAGCGTGTCGTTACTCCCTGGTCCTCTACAAGTTCATCCTCTTCATTCCCAAGTAAACCCAGCAAACGCCAGAAGATACTGCCCTCTTCCAGACTCTCGACTGCAATTCCAATGTGGTCGACATGTATGGGTCCAAATTTCATTCATTCACCTCAAAAACCACTTGGGGCCATCCATGTCCCAAAAACTTCTTTCATCGATTGAATAATCTCTCCAAGTGTACAATCGTTTTTCACCGCATGAAGGACATGTGGGAAGAGATTATCATCTGAACCGGCTGCTTTACGTATTGCTTCAAGACATGCAGCAACCAATTCGGAATTTCGATTATTTCGCAAATCTTCGAGGCGTTGGCATTGTTCTTTACCCACTGCAGGATCCAACTTGAGCACTTCAGTCTCGGTATCGTCATCCATTAAGCCGTGATTGACACCAACTATTTTCCGTCGCTCAGATTCAACATCGTTGAGGTGTTGATATGCTGCATTATGAATTTCCCGTTGTTGCCATCCTTCCTCAATGGCTTTCATAGCCCCGCCAAGTGATTCAATCTTCAAGATTTGTTCAAGTGCTAAATCATGGATTTGCTTTGTTAAAGCTTCAACATGATACGAGCCACCAAGTGGGTCGACAACATCCGCTGCACCACTTTCTTCAGCGATAATCTGCTGTGTTCGCAACGCCACAGTTGCTGATTTCTCAGTCGGGAGACCGAGCGCTTCATCGTATGAGTTTGTGTGCAAACTCTGCGTCCCTCCGCAAACTGCGGCTAATGCTTGAATCGTAACTCTTGCAATATTGTTCAAAGGTTGTTGCGCTGTCAAACTGACGCCAGCAACTTGTGTATGAAATCTCAACATCGAAGATTTAGGGTCTTTTGGAGAATATCGAGAAGTCATTAATTCGTACCATAATGAGCGTGCTGCACGGAATTTTGATGCTTCTTCAAAGAAGTCATTATGACAATTAAAGAAAAAGGAAAGGCGTGGCCCAAAGGAATCAACATCGAGTCCTTTATCGATTGCTGCTTCTACATAGGCAAGGGCGTTTGCCAGGGTAAATGCGACTTCTTGAACCGCTGTAGAACCGGCTTCTCGGATATGATAGCCCGAAATTGAAATTGTATTCCACTTAGAAACATGTTCGGAACAGTACTCAAAAATATCAGTGATCAAACGCATACTCTGCTTTGGTGGAAATACATAGGTGCCACGGGCAATATACTCCTTCAAAATGTCATTTTGAATTGTACCCAATACGTCGTGTGATGAGATACCTTGTTCTTCAGCAACCGCAATATACATTGCCAGCAAAACCATTGCAGGTGCATTAATGGTCATCGAAGTACTCACTTTATCCAATGGTATTCCTTCAAGAAGTTGACGCATATCATCGACTGATGAAATCGAAACGCCCACTTTACCAACTTCTCCAATCGACATTTCATCATCTGCATCAAGTCCAAGTTGCGTTGGTAAATCAAACGCTACAGAAAGGCCTTTTTGTCCGCGTTCCAAGAGGAGTTTGAATCGCTCATTCGTCGCTTTAGCACTCGAAAAACCAGCATACTGACGCATTGTCCACAAGCGCGAACGATACATCGTTGAATGAATGCCACGGGTATAGGGTGGCGAGCCAGCAGTGCCAATAGCTGAAACATCTACGCCTAACTCATCAAGAGATTCAGGAGTACTTTGAACATCCAAATCAAGACCACTTAGGGTCTTCCAGTCTTCCTTGCGTTGACTGACCATGTACCCTCCATGGAGAGGGGCTTCATCAAGACTCGCACGCATCAATGTTGATGCTGACCGTCTGCACCGTGAGCATGACCATGAGACTGTTCATCTTCAGTTGCTTCTCGAAGGTCGACGATTTCGACTGCGAACGTAAGAGATTGTCCAGCCAATGCATGATTGAAGTCAGCAGTGACCGTATCGTCAGAGAGTAGTGTTATTGTGAACGGTGATGGGCCGTGAGGCATTTGAGCAACAAGTTGCATTCCTACTTCCAATGCCGCTTCCTCTTCGAGTTGTGCAAACTGTTCTCGTGGGATTTGCATGACTGCTTCATCATCACGGTCACCGTATGCTCGGTCAGAGGAGAGGGTAAATTCCATCTTATCGCCAACTTTTGCTCCCATGATTTCATCCTCAAAACCAGGAATCATTTGTTTGTGTCCAACGAGGAAGGAGAGTGGTTCTCGCCCTTCACTGCTGTCAAAAACTTCACCATCGTCAGGGAGAGTTCCTTTGTAATGTACACTTGCTACCATATTTTCGCTTACTGTTAATTCTGTCATAATATCACCTTCTTGTTGTCATTCGAGAAACTAAAGTTCTTAGTTTATCTGCGACTTCACGTGGTAGGATTTCTTCTTCTACCTTTTGTTCAATGAACTCGAGTGCATCGGTAACACCCATTCGTTCACCTTTCGCCCAAACTTGGCCCAATACATTGGAGCGTTGTTCTTCAGCGATTGAATCGTCATCCAAAATATCACGAGCAGCATATTTGTACTCAAGATATTTTTGGCGGTTGAGTTTTTTTTCTGGTTTTTGCCGGCCGCCACCTTTCTTATCTCCGCGTCGTCTTTTCCGGCGACGGTCTGAAGATGGCTTTGCAACTTCAGTTTGAATTGTTTTGAAGACATCATTACGGGATTTTGGATCGACACTCGATTTCTCGGTAGAAGGGGTCATGTGGGTTGGGACAGATACTTGTTCTGCAGAAACAAATTCAATTACAGGTTCAGCAACAACTGTTTTCACTCCACTGCTCACTTCTGCGGCGTCATCACGTTGTGCCTTGGCATTCTTACGAGATTCTGCAGATTTCCGCCTTAATTCAGCCATTCGATCTTCACGAGAAACTTTTGGCTCATTCGAACCCTGTTTTTCAACAGATGTCGTGAATGTTGGCTCCTCTGTAACTTCGGGCTTAACTTGGGGCTTAACTTTGGACTCTTGCTCATTTTTGCCTAATCGGTTCAGTGCCTGTAGGCGCTTTTTGGCCAATTCATCATGCGCCGAAGGAGTATTTTGTTGAGGTCTCTGAACTGGAGCCGGGGCAGGAGCATTTCGACGTTGTGTGTGTGAACGTTCACTCATACGCTTATTGCGCTGAGCGCTCGCATCACGTGCAAAGGGGTTGAACGGTTCGTCTTTTTTCCGCCTCTCGCCGCTAATGTTCGATTCCCCCAATCTCTTCTCGCCATTGACTCCTTAAAAACAATTAGCGTTATGTGAAGGACTAAACCGCCCATGTCACTTGAGTTTGGTCGGTCCGGAGATATTGATCTACCGCACTTTCATCATACGAAGTTTGCCTACCATGCTGGATTTCAATCATTCCGAGCAGAGCAATCATTGTGCCATTATCGATGCAATACATCCGGGGCGGGGCGTGAGAAGTAGATTCACGTTCTTCGGCCATTTGTTCACACATTGTTCGAAGTCTTGAATTGCATGCAACACCTCCACCAAGTAGCAATTCCTTTTTCCCGGTATGCGAGAGGGCTCGTTCGGCAACTTCGACGCATGCTGCAAATGCATGTTCTTGTAGCGACCAACAGACAGCACCCAATTCTGCACCATTTTCAAGGAGGCGTTGTGCTGCAGTCATGACGCCTGAAAACGCAAGATCCATCCCCCGAACTGCAAATGGTAATTCAAGGCCGACCAATGAAGGTTCATCTTGAACGTCGAGCCATTCTGACGCGAGTTTTTCAATAACAGGACCACCTGGGAATGGAATCCCTTGCGTCCGGGCAAATTTGTCGAGCATGTTACCGATTCCTATATCGAGCGTCTCACCAAGCACACGGTATTTTCCATCGAGGTGGGCGATCACTTGTGTATTTCCACCCGATACGTAGAGCAGTACTGGGTCGCTACAACCGCATTGCTGCCGTCCAATTTCGATATGTGCGACACAGTGATTCACGCCAATCAGTGGGACCGAAAGCCGACTCGAAATACCGCGTGCAAGAGCAGCACCTACGCGTAGGCATGGTCCAAGACCTGGACCTTGTGAGAACGAAACAGCACCTATATCGGTTGGAGATAATTCATATTTCTCAAGGAGTGAAATGAACAGTGATTGTGCGACCTCCTTATGATGGTCAGCGGCCTCTCTCGGGTGTATACCGCCTTTATCGGGGCGAACAGTATCTGAACTTGCTGGATATGGAATTCCATTTGCGTCAACCAAACCAAATGACAGCGTATGGGCTGTCGATTCAATACCAAGCGTCCAACCACCCATCTCAATCATCCATGCCAGAGAGCCATTGTTCTTCAACCCTCAGCCTACAGCAGTGAATATGCGCACAGTATTTCTGGATGTTGGCCCTCTAGCACATTTGGCTGGGGACGGCACATTACAGGGGCGTTCACTTTTAGATTCAGAGTCGTTAATCGCTGCACCCGGCATGGGAATTGTAGTCATGGGCGATACGATTGAGAAAATCTCTCCGTCCGAAGAACTCCAAGAGGAATACGGTGCTGCATCGAGTAGAGATGATTCGAACTCTGAAACAACAGTAGTTTCGTTACAGGGTAATGCAGTCATCCCAGGACTTGTAGACGGACATACACACTTGCTCTGGGCTGGAGACCGTTCACGTGAACTCTCATGGCGGCATGCTGGAAAATCGTACAAAGAAATTTCCAATCTTGGGGGTGGCATACAGGATACAGTTCGCTCAACTTCACAGGCGACCGATGAGCACCTACTGCAACTCGGATACGCGCGGATGCGTTCAGCACTCCGAACTGGCACGACGCATTTGGAGGCGAAGAGCGGGTATGGCCTTTCAACTGAAAGTGAACTGCGATTGCTTCGTGTGGCAGCTCAACTCCAATCAATGAACCACCTTCCGTCTCTCGATTTGACGTGGCTCGGTGCTCACGACACCCCAGCAGGGATGAACACAGATGAATATGTTGAGCAAATTCTCTCTGAACAACTTCCTCGTGTTCTTGAACAAGGTATCGCTCGTTCGGCAGATGTTTTTTGTGAACCGGGTTGGTTCACGCTCGAACATTCGGAAGATATTCTAAAATCTTCACGAGCAGGGGGGCTCGACCTCAGAATGCATATTGATGAATTTAAAGATGGAGGTGGTGGTGAATTGGCAGCAGACCTCAAGGTGACAACTGCAGATCATGCTCACTATACCAATCACGATTCGAGAGTCAAAATGGAGGAGGCGGGCGTCAATACGGGATATTTACCGGGAACTCCCTATTCAATGGGTTCTCAATGGCCCAATTTTAACGATTCTATCGAGGACAACTTTACTTGGAGTATTGCAACCGATTTCAATCCGAATTGCAAAACCATTAGTATGCCATTTTTGGGTTCACTCTTGGCACAACGATGTTCTGTCCATCCTCTTGCTGCACTCATCGCTGCTACTCGGAACCCTTCCGAAACCACCCCACACCCTTCAGGAAAAGTTCATGGCCGGATTCAAGAAGGTGCTGTGGCTAATTTCAATGTACTCAACGGGCCATACTGGGAGGCATGGTGCATGCAACCATCGGACACTCCATTTCTCTCGACATGCTTGAGCGGTAAAATACTCCACCATTGATTTAACGATTCATATCTTTTAAAAAACAATTAATACTTAGATGCGTCAAAAGGTGATAATATGGAAATCATAAATGTTCTGATTGAAACTGTGGTATGTTCTGGTGCGCCAGGAAAAGAAGCTCGATTCAAACGAATGCTTGAATCGCGCCAAGAATACAAGCGCCGCCAATCTGGATGTCTCGCAGCATGGATTGCACAATCGACGGATGGGCAAGGATTGTTCTTGGTCCATTCCGTGTTCAAAGATAAGATGTCATGGAAACGTATCTCAAAGTCGATCGCTGAAAAACTCGATACCAAAGATGGAGGGTTGGAGGGAGTATTTGGTGGGCCACCACTTGTCGGGATGTTCGAATCTACTCTTGAGGCTTTGAATCTCGGCGTCGATACTCAAATCGAGTAAAATACCGTGCGTGGTTATGTCGCATAATGTATGTTATACGACATTGACCAAATATTGCAGTTCTCGACATTCCCATTGCCATGGATAGTAGAGCCTCAGTGACCTCTTTATCGCTTAGATTCATTTCCAACCTCTCAAATATACGCAAATACCTACGCAAAGTAGGGGGGGGTGGAGCATAAAAAGTTCAATTTGTCTATATTCGAAAAGCAACTTTCATTTTGCGAAGATTCTAAGACGAACTACCCTGTCCGAAGAACGATTGACATGGATGTTGTTGAAGGATTTTGTCTGAAGTGCAAAACCTATGGGCTGATAAAAGATGGTCAGCTCATAAAGATGAAAAATGGTAGAACGCGAATGGCAGGCGTTTGTTCGCAGCCAGGTTGCACAGGTAAGATTTCTAAGATCGTCAGTTGAAAGCATCACCCTGCACCGATGTGGTTTAATACACCGTTTCAGTGGGCAGGATACCTAGGGGCTCGTGGTCTAGGGGTTTATGACGTCGCCTTGACATGGCGAAGATCGAGAGTTCAATTCTCTCCGAGCCCACCACCGGTTAACAACTTAGTGATTTACCACTATTCGTCTTTCAAAAACCTACTAATTTTAATTCAGCCTGTATACCGGATATCGATAAATCATTCCGAGAGTGTTTCAGGCATTGGCAATTCGAGTTCATCAGGGTCAATCTTAGAGACCGGTAGTTCTTCTTCATCGGACATCGAAAAATCAGTAGAACCACCATCCCATGCAGATATCTCTTCACTTTCTTCGAAATTTTCTTCCGGGATTGCATGATTATCTGAAAGTGAATAGAGCGACGGGTCAATTATTTCTCGTTCTGGTGTCGCGTTCGGAGGGGGTGCTTCACGTTCTTCCAAATGTATACCTGAATGAAAGGTCCCACATTCTTGGCAACGAATGCTGCCTTCTTTTTCAATACAACCACAAACTGTGCAAGATGATTTCCCCTTCAGTGACTCGAGTGTGTCGTCAGAAGGCATTCTTTCACTCCAGGAACATTTCGTCTTGATATCCAGTGACGAGATCTCCAGTACCATCTTCTTTGATCGTTACTGTTTCCTCTTTATCATCGAATTCAACGATGACTCCAAAGACTTCTTCGTCATCCAAGTTCAATCCAACATGGGAACCAATGTCGATATCATCCTCATCTTCAGATTCAGACTCCTCTTTGTCATCATCCGAATCATCGTCGTTCTCATCATCAGATTCATCTTCGTCATTATCCGAATCATCGTCTTTCTCATCATCTGATTCACCTTCGTCCTCTTCATCTGAATCATCATCGGTTTCATCAGAGTCATCTGAACGCGCTTCATCGGTATCATCTTCAACTTCCTTCATTGCTTTAGCACGTGCTCGCCATCCCGGGACAACGATAAGGTGCGTGACAAGTGAAGCTGCGAGTCCAATTCCGCCGAGAATCATCATAAGTATGCCATCCCAGTAAAATTTAGCAGGCATTGATGAAGCATCACCAGAGAATGGCGTGAGTGAGTTCTTACATTCACCGACTTGAATTTCAGCATCACAAGGATAAATGTCTCCTTCATTCCAAGACTCATAGCCAATTTCATTCACAGTTTCCAGGGCTACATTACCACCACTTCCATCGATACTGAGTGGACCAATTCCACCCATTCCATTGAGAAGCCATGCCGCGATAAAGAGTCCAAACATCAAGTGAATGAGAGGCCAAACGACATCATTCCATTTCTTACCCATCATTTTGCGATGCATTTCTGTCGGGAATGGTTTGTCAGACTTGGCTGAGAGTCGTGCGTCATCATCGATGACATCATCAGCATCATCAAGCGTCTCGAGTGCGGTGATGAATTCAATCATATCGATGGTTCGGTCACCGTCTCCATCAACTTCTGAAAGGAAGTCTTCAATATCATCGTACGAAACTTCACTGCCCAAGAGTTCCGAGAGAGCATCGGTCAATTCCAAGACGTCTACGCCTCCATCGGCGTCCTTGTCGAGTGTGCTAAAGAAGCGGTTTGGCGTCGAACCTTGTTCATCCATGGCATCGGAAATCAGTTTCAAGATTGAGAGAGGTTCAATTGCCTCTTCATCATCTAAATCATCGATAATATCGTCCATTTCTTCAGTGGAGTCGTTATGATCTGGCGATATATCGAGTCCTAAGGATTCGATAGCAAGAACTAATTCCATCGGATCTAAGCGTCCATCAGAATCTTCATCAAGTGAATCTAACAATTCCATAACTTCGGCAGGAGATAACTTATCACCTGATAGTTCTTCTATTCCTTTCTGAAATTCTGGCCCATCAATTCGCCCATCATCATCGGAATCCATCGACTCAAATACATCTCGAATCGACATGCCGCCTTCAGATGCGGCAACACCTAGTTTGTAGAGAAGTGATTCAGATATATCTTCACTTTCGTCTTTGCTCGAAGCGTTTGAATCATCTTCCTCAGATTCATCAGCATCTTCTGATTCCTCATCGGCATCACTTGAATCTTCTTCATCAGCATCTTCTGAGTCCTCATCGACATCACTTGAATCTTCTTCATCAGCAGAATCTTCATCTTTGGAAGAAGTTTCAGTCGTATCATCAGACTTCGATGCACTTTCATTGGATATATCTTCCGGAAGGCCGTCGAACTTGTTACCAAAATCGATAATGTATTTTTCACCAGTAATGGTTTCATGTAATTCAGCAAGGTCGATTTGCCCATCACCATCTTCATCTATAGTTTTGATTAAACGCTCTACTTGAGATGGCGGCAGGTCAGCCAAATTAAGGCTGAGTAGCCCCGATTTTAATTCTGCGGAGTCGATTTTCCCGTCCCCGTCAGAATCGAATTTGTGGAAAAGAATTGGTATGCTAATACCTGTTTCAGTAAGCCATTTACGCAGGACGTCGACGACGTCATCTGCAACAAAAATAGTTCCACAATGGCTGCATTTGGTTGAATCTAAAGCTACCAATCCATTGCAAGCGCCACATTCACCGAGTGATTCATCAGAAACTCCAGAAAAGGATATACTGCATTCGGGGCAATTCTCCGAATTCAGGGGTACAATGGCTCTGCAGGAGCCACATTCAGCCATTGCGATTTCTTCTTTCGTCTCGTCAGACATTTCCACACCTGCTCTGCCCACTGCATCGTCGGATATAATGATTCATAGACTTTGAATGCTTAACCCCCCATACGAGCAGTCGTGTGCGAGGGGGTGAGACCATCGAAAAAGGCCAGATATACACTACAGAATTTGTCAGCGATGATGCTCTTCTTGCTTGGGTAGATCGAGAAAGTCAGTCTTCGGAAGAACACATTCTCTTGTTTTCACGGTTACCTCATCGGCGTTTACTTGAGCATCTTGACATCACTAAAGTCGAGGCGTATTGGCTTTCTGAAAGGTTGGCTGAAGGCGCAATCCGTCCCAACATGGATGAGATCTGCAATCTTATCCTACACCACCTCCCCAATCATGCTGGCATAGTTATTCTTGAAGGCCTTGAATGGCTCATGACCAAAAATGGCGAGGACGCGGTACTTTCTTTCGTTCGAGAATTACGTGAAGCGGTCTATCGGACGCAATGGTCTATCGTCATTCCAATTCGTTCTTTGGCATTTGAATCCCTTTGGTTAGCAAGGCTACGCCGCGAGGCTCCATCGATTGAACTTGCTTTGCCAACGGTGGATTCAGAAAGTACATTTCATCTCGAAGATGATGGAGTTGAAGATTTTGATACTGAGTTTGAAATGAATTCAATCGAAGTTCGAGAAGATGGTTCTTCACAATTAGTGATGTTATCGCGTTTGCCATCCATTGGTTTCACTCATACTCTTCTCCGCAAGCGTATTTTGCAATGGAGAAGGATGGGTATTGATGTTTCTGAAGTCGAGCCTGCGTTGAGTTTTCAACCGGATGAAGCCTATACACTGTATGCGGTCGTTGAAGAAAAGGTCCGGCGGGCTGTTGAATTAGAGCAACATCTCGATAGGTTTGCAACGGGTTTCTCTGCCACAGAAGAAGCAACTGCACGTTTCAGGATCCGCCAACTAACAGGACTCGATGAACTTGAGCGTGATTTCTTCGAAGATTAGCGTGGAAGGCGGCCAACTTCTGCCTCGACCATTGCTAGCCATTTACTATCGAGGAGTTCTTTTGCAACTGCAATAATATCTGCACTTGTACTTCGATCGCCATCCAATGGTTCGACAACCGAACGAATTCGTTGTTTCATAGCCACTATAAATTTTGAAGGTTGAATTTCATTAAATTCTAATGCTTGACATGCTACAATGAATTCACAAGCCAACACTTCTGAAAGACGATCGGTTGCTTGGAGTAAATTCCAACATGCTGTTGCCCCCATGCTGACATGGTCTTCTTGGCCTGCAGAAGTAGATGTGGAAAATATCGAACGAGGAGCTGCATGACCATGGAGTTCACCAAGTGATGCGCCTGCGACGTATTGGACAATCATTAGACCCGACTCAAGTCCTGAATCTTTCGCTAAGAATGCAGGTAATCCACTTCGCGCTGGGTCGAGCATCTGATCGATACGACGTTCCGAAATCGAGCCAAGTTCGAACATAGCAGCAGTCATAGCATCAGCCGATAAAGCCAAAACTTCACCATGGAAATTACCCTGCGAGATAACTTCATGCGGACCAGGATTTGAGATGTCTGGAAAGATGAGTGGATTGTCAGTGGCACTGTTCAATTCGATATCCAAAGTCTTCTGTAATGATGTGAGTCGTTCGTATATTGCACCGTGAACTTGAGGTGCGCAACGGAATGAATATGCATCTTGTACTTGTTCGCAATCAGAATGCGATGCGATGATAGGTGAATCCTTGAGAATCGTTCGTACCCGCTGAGAAACCAATACTTGCCCAGGGTGAGGCCTTGCATGATGAACGCGTTCATCAGAAGGTTTGACGCTTGCCTTACGTGCCTCGATTGAAGTACAGAGGGCAAGATCAGCATAAACAAAGAGGTCAGCAATTTTCTGCTCTGCTAAGACTAAAAAACTGCACATTTGGCTTGTACCATTAATCAATGAGAGTCCATCCTTAGCCCGTAATTCAAGTGGAATGAGTCCATGCTTTTCCAATCGGTTCAAAGTCGGTTCAGTTCCGCCATCATGTGTCAACACGTCTCCTTCGCCAATGAGACTCAATGCCATGTGAGACAGAGGTGCGAGGTCTCCACTTGCACCAAGACTACCAATTCGGGGAATCGCTGGAATAATATCATAATTGAGGAAATCGACTAATTGTTGCAAAACTCCGGGGTGGACACCGGAGTTTCCTTTTGAAAGGGAATTAATCCGAACTGTCATCATTGCTCGAACTGCCTCTTTCGACATCAATTCACCAATTGCAGTCGCATGTGAGCGAACCAAGTTTGTTTGCAATTGCGTCAGGTCTTCAGATGAAATCCGTTGGTGAACAAGGGCTCCAAATCCAGTATTAATTCCATAGACCGTTTCATCATTGGCCAAGATACGTTCAACGACTGAACGGGCCGCTTCAATCCGAGGCATTGCATCTGGAGAAATGGAAACTTGCGCTTTGCCAGTGGCGACACGCATTACTTCTGCTGCAGTGAGGGTATGGCCGTCGAGTGAAATCATTGTCATTGTGTTCTCTCCTGAAATAAACGTTCTAGTAATTCATCATCCATATGATGAGGAAGTGTGACGCGCAGTAAAGGTTCGGAATCCATTGCCCTTTGGATTGCAAACTCAGCCCCCTCATTACGAGCCCATGCTCTGCGTGCAACGCCGTTATTGACATCCCAATGGAGCATTCGCTGAAGTTTCGCTTCACAATCTTCACTTCCATCGAGAAGCATTCCAAATCCGCCATTCATCACTTCACCCCATCCTACACCGCCGCCGTTATGGAGGCTGACCCAAGTGGCGCCGCGAAACGCATCGCCAACGAAATTCTGTACAGCCATATCGGCTGTCTGAATGGAACCATCACGGATATTTGCAGTCTCCCGGTATGGACTATCTGTTCCTGACACGTCGTGGTGGTCACGACCGAGAACGATTGGGCCTGAAAGACGACCGCTTGCGATTGCTGTATTCATTGCAGAAGCAATATTCCTGCGCCCTTCATCATCCGCATAGAGAATCCTTGCTTGACTTCCTACGACCATATTATTCTCTCCAGCGCCACGTATCCAGCGTATATTATCAATCAGTTGCTGCTGAATTTCAGCAGGAGAATCCTCGAGCATGTTTTCTAAAACTTGGCAAGCGATTTCATCGGTGATTTTCAAATCCTCGGGGTCGCCAGAACAACAGACCCAGCGGTAGGGCCCGAATCCATAATCAAAACACAACGGACCCATGATATCCTCGACATAACTTGGGTAACGGAATCCACCGTCAGCAGATAATACATCAGCGCCTGCTCTACTTGCTTCGAGCAAAAAAGCGTTACCATAATCCCAAAAATACATGCCATTCTTCGACATTTGATTGATTGCTGTAGCATGACGTCGAAGTGTTGAACGTACTTCGTCAGCAAAACGTTCCGGTTCATCTGAAAGCATGGATGTTGCTTCATCATAGGAAAAGCCGACCGGGAAATAGCCTCCTTGGAATGGATTATGCAAACTCGTTTGGTCACTACCGAGGTCGACAGAAATGCCACGCTCCACCAATCGTTCCCAAAGTTCGACAATATTCCCAATATAGCCGATAGAAAGAGGTGATTTCATCTCAGCAGATTGTATCATTTGGTCGATTGCATCATCAATATCTTCAGTTACCGTCGACAACCAACCCTGTTCATGGCGTTTACGAGCAGCGTGTGGATTCGATTCAGCAACGATACAAGAGGCTCCAGCTATGACTGCAGCCTTTGCCTGTGCCCCTGACATGCCTCCAAGCCCAGAAGTGACAAATGTCACACCACCAAGCCCCTCGTCGCCTCCGATTCCCAAATGGGATCGTGCAGCATTTAGGAGCGTAATCGTAGTGCCGTGGACTATTCCTTGCGGCCCAATATACATGTAAGAACCTGCAGTCATCTGACCGTATTGAGTCACACCAAGAGCGTTCATCCGCTCATAATTTTCTTGAGATGAAGCATTTGGAATGACCATCCCATTGGTAATAATAACTCGAGGTGCGTCCGATGTAGAGGGGAATAATCCGAGCGGATGGCCGGAATACATGACGAGTGTTTGTATTTCAGTCATCTTCGTGAGATAGGCCATCACCAAACGATACTGAGCCCAATTTTGGAACACCGAACCATTCCCACCATAGGTGATGAGTTCGTGTGGAAACTGGGCAACAGCAGGGTCGAGATTGTTCTGAATCATCAGCATAATAGATGCGGCTTGAGCGCATTGTGCAGGGTAAGCATCAATTGGATGAGCGCGCATTTCGTACTTCGTCGGTCGGTACCGCCACATAATAATCCGTCCAAACGAATTCAACTCATCCAAGAATTCACCAGCGAGAAATTCGTGCTGTTCAGATGGGAAATAGCGTAATGCATTACGAAGGGCAAGTTTTTTCTCTTGAGGTGTTAAGATTTGGCGGCGAGGGGGTGCGTGGTCTACTGAATCATCCCATTCAGGCAGGGGAGGGATTGTGTCAGGTATCCCTTCACCGAGACTCTCACGCAGTGCAGACGATTGGCCCCCCATGTTTGTGCCTTGGAGAAGATACCCTTGAGCATTCTTATTGGATACTCTCATGCGAAATAGAAATTTCATGTTTTTAGTATCATTGGAGTTGGTTTCCATAATGTGAATACAAGCCCAGAAGCAATCATGACCAGGGCAAATAACTGGAATCCCTGTTGAAGTGTCAATATACCTTTTTCAAGTATATATCCTGCACAGGCGCTTGAAAGAGAAAAAGTCAGGGACATGATGAGCATATCAATTGAAAACACTCTGCCTCTAATTTCATCTTCAACCCACATTTGTGTTAAGATGGTCGACAAGACCCAATTCGCACCACTCGCTGAATGTGCCAACATCACTAAAAATATAGTCAGCCACACATTCATTCCAAGCGTATAGCCTACAAAGAAGTAGAAAAATCCCGAAATCATCACAAGCATCCCTATGAGCAGGGGCCATTTCTCTTGATCAGTTAGGAATTTACGTGCAAGTATAGGTCCAGTACCCGTTCCTATTCCGCGTGCGAAAAAGAATAATCCGAATCCGAGCGCAACACCAAAACCATCCACATTTGAACCTGCAACGACGAGGAATACACCTGCTAAACCTCCACCTGCTATGTTCCATGAGGCCTTTGCAAAGACAATTCGAAGTAATCGCGCCTCTTCTGCAATTCGAGTCCAACCTTTCCGAATATTAGAAAAAGCAGTGGTGAGCAATGGACCAGAGATTTCCTTATCGAATGTTTGAGGGATTTTTAAAGGGGCGAGAAGTATTGCAGCGAGTAAGAAAGTACATGCATCGATTATGAACGCCGCATCGGTCCCGAAATATTCGACCACGATTCCACCAAGCATTGCGCCAAGGCATAAGGCAGTTGACCAGGAAGCAGCATCGAGTGCATTGGCTGTAGCCAGTTCTTCTTTTGAAACGATGTTGGGTAAAGCAGCGCGTTCAGCAGTTACATATGCGCCGTGAAGCAGCATCATAACTCCAGATAAACCAAGCATCCAAGGTATATCTTCTGGGCCGTCAACTGCTAAAAAACCGAGAGCCAAAAACATCTGTAACACATTCGACCATACCATGATATGTTTTCGGTTCATTCGGTCTGCAAGTAACCCACTTATTGGTTGAAGTAATGCGAAACACAACATACGTACAGTGAATAAGAGTCCAAGTAGGAATTCAGAATCTGTATATTTGAATATCAATAGAAAAAGTGCAATGGTGTTAAACCACTCACCAAGCATTGAGATGACGGATGCCGACCATAAACGGCGGAATTTTTTGTTTGAAGTAATGAGGTCCCAATACCCAATATTCGTCATTCCTCTTCATCTCCCTTCAAGAGGGATTTTTCGGAATCAAGCGTCACTTCAATCCATTTGGATGTAGGTGTATTTGAGATAGCTGCAGTTGAATTCAATGGGACTAAAGAATTCGCTTCGGGGAAATATGTTGCAATGTTTTTGCGCGGAATCTCATAGGCGACAGCAAGCCAACCAGCAGCATGCCGAGTTTCTCCTTCGAAATGACTCGTGATCGAAAGTGGGTGACGGTTTTTCCAACCTCGTTCCGCCATGTCGAGTGCATTCATCAAAACAATCCTGCGATTGCCACTGATACCCCGGTAACGGTCATGGACATCATAGATCGTAGTATTATACTGGTCATGAGAACGTATCGTCATCATCACATATCGGTCATCAGCCACGGTAACATTCGGAAGTGGATGGATTGTAAAATGCGCTTTGCCTGTTGGAGTTGAGAACGATCTTGAATCTCGAGGGGGATTGGGAAGTAGGAATCCGTTTTCATTACGGACTCGCTGGTTATAGTTGTCGAATCCTACAAGCGAGCGTTCCATCAAATCACGTATGTGGTCGTAATTCCCCGATAATTCGGGCCAATTAAGTGGCGACTCAGTGAACAGATGGGATGCGAGTTGTGAAACAATCCAAGGCTCACTACGCAATTCCTCCGATGCTGGTTGTAGACCTCCTCGTGATTGATGGACAATACCCATGGAATTTTCGACAGTGACGAATTGGAGGCCCTCTGCTTGAATATCGAGTTCAGTACGACCGAGGCATGGTAGAATGAGGGCCTGTTCACCGGTAACAAGGTGTGATCGATTGAGTTTGGTAGAAACTTGTATTGTGAGGCCGACCTTGCGCATTCCTTCAGCCGTAGCAAGGGTGTCTGGGGTCGCAGAGATGAAATTGCCACCCATGCAAAAGAAAACATCAACATCACCTTTTCTCATCGCACGTATCGCATTCACGACGTCATAGCCGTGCTCTTTTGGAAGAGAGATTTTCAATCCATCTTCCATCTTTTTAATGAAATCAGGTGGCGCAGCCTCCCATATTCCAACCGTCCGGTCTCCTTGAACATTCGAATGGCCGCGGACTGGACAAAAACCTGCACCAGGACGGCCTATATGGCCACCCATGAGGAGGAGATTGACAATTTCTTGAATGACAGAAACCCCGTTCGGTTGTTGTGTAAGGCCCATGGCCCAACACGCGATGGTCGCTTTTGATTTGGCCAAAACAGTACCAACTTCAACCATGAGTTCCTTGCTAATTCCTGAATCCGTTTCGAGTACTGGCCAACTGAAGGCTTGTGTGTGTTCAATCATTGAATCAAAACCTTCAGTATCATTCTGAATAAAGGAATGATCTAATCCACCATGCTCTGCATGAACTTTGATGAATCCTTTCATCAATGCAGCATCACCTCCCATGCGAACAGGAATGTGGAAATCCGATAATTGGGTAGTTTCGAAATTTAACTTCATGTAATCCTGTGGGTGCTTAAACCGTTCAAGTCCAGCCTCAGGCAAGGGATTGATATGAATTATAGTCGCACCTTTCTGTTTAGCATCACGTAACGCAGTCAACATTCGCGGATGATTTGTCCCTGGGTTTTGGCCGATGACCATGATGACATCTGCGTGATTGAAATCGTCAAGATGAACGGTTCCTTTGCCGATTCCAATGGTCGGAATGAGGCCCATTCCGCTTGATTCATGGCACATATTCGAACAATCAGGCAAATTATTCGTGCCGAGGCTGCGAACCATGGCTTGATAGAGAAATGCAGCTTCATTACTTGTCCGACCTGAAGTGTAGAAAACCGAACGATCAGGATGTTCCATCGAATCTATTTTTGAAGCGATGAGTTGAAAAGCAGCATCCCAAGAAACTGGAGTGTAATGTGAACTGTCCTTTTCGAGAAGCATTGGATGGGTGAGGCGGCCTTGTTTGTTGAGCCAATAATCACTCTGTTCGGCGAGTTCCTGTACGCTATGCTTGGCAAAGAAGGCAGGTGTGACTCTGCTGGTGGTTGCTTCATCAGCGACTGCCTTAGCTCCATTTTCACAGAACTCGAAAGTTGTGCGATGTTCAGGATCGGGCCAAGCGCAGCCCGGGCAATCGAAACCGCTCTGTTGATTGACCATCATGAGTGTTTTAACAGAACGTTTCAAACCCATATTACGTAGGCCATGTTTTAGAGATGATGTGACTGCAGGAATACCTGCTGCCATTTTTTTTCTTTTCTTGATTTTCAATGAGCGTTGGTCAGGTGGAGTGTTTGCTCGGACATCATCCCTCATACGCTCACCAAGATGTCCTGCGGTGGGGGGGTTCTCAAGGCTTGTTGTATTCAAAGGAAGAAAGTGGACCTATTGCAACGCTACTCTCACGCTTCATGAATGAATAAATTCTCATTCCGAGACTCCGTGCAGTATCCGCAGCTAAAGTTGAACATGCACCTATGCAAACGATAGTACCAATGCCAGAACGTGCGGCTTTTGCTACGAGGTCCCATCCACATCGACCTGAGAGGAGGAGGATTTCTTCATCAAATGAGATGCCTGCCATTAGCCCCCTGCCAATTGTTTTGTCAACGGCGTTATGGCGACCGATGTCTTCTGATAATTGGTGCAATCCAATATGGTGATTCCAAAGTGCTGCAGCATGCATCCCACCCGTTTCGATAAAACCGAATTGGAGTTCTTTCATCGATTCAAGTGCTGCATAGAGAATCTCATGTTGAATCGGAAGGTGTGCATGGGCAAAGAGAGGTAACCCCCCAATTAATTCCTCCAACCCATCTGCATTACATGCGCCGCATGATGAAGTTATTACACGTTGATTCGACACAGCAGGTTTGATGGTCTGATTGATGGAGACATTGATTGAACCGCTTCGACTCTGTTCACTCACAATCTCCGCATCTCTAAATTGGCCATATCCTTCACTGCATGCATGGCCAAGAAACAATTCCGTTAAATCGGTAGGGGTGCCGAGTAAACTTGCAATTTTATGCTCACCGGAATACAAGTGAATCAGTGTTTCACTGGCTAAGTGGTCTTCTGCTATGTTTGAGCGGCCTTTGGAATACCGATGAATTCCTATACGCCTGCTACGCTCCATGAGTCGCCATACTGACTTAACTTGAAGTCTCTTCGGAATCCTCTGGTCGTTCGATATCAAAAAATTCGAATTGGAGATCAACCAATTCACTGCTTGATTTCGCTTCTGCATACGCATCGAGAGGTTCCTTGTTCAGTTCGAAAAAACGTTCGCCCCAACGGAATGCTCCGAGAACTTCTCTCGCTTGTCCCCTCTCACCAATGAGGTAGAGTACCGTCGCAAGTGCTTCTGCCGTCGTAAGTCGTCCAGGTTTCCCCCAATTGACTGGGTTAGCAGCTAAGAGCAGCGGCAGCATTCGCGGCTGTAGGCGCGTCTTTTGCATAACTTCACGCACACTTTCTTCTATATGCGCCCAGCTACAGTCAAGTCCGACGAGTGAACCACCTTTGAGAAGCAATTGATGGTCCTCAGGACCGAATACCTTGCCGCATAATGGCTCGAGAATAATTCCTCGCTTTGGTAGTGTGTTGAGACGCTTATGAAGTCGAAGGTTGCCGCGTTTCGATGCAAGAACCGCCGTGTTTTTTTTGGGGTCATCTTGTGCGAGCCAAACTGCATGTACAGAAATCTTAGGCATAGACTCACCGGAGGTCGTCAAGATAGTCGCCAAGGGTCATACCACGAGATGAAGAGTTATCCACTCGCTGAGTCTCCGAGGGAGCCACATTTTCGAAAAGGGAAATAGAAAGAACTCTTTCGAATTTCTTGAGTACTGAATCAGTCGGACGTTTTCCACTCTCGGTTGATTTGATGATATTGACCGTTTCTGCCATTCTCTTGCCTAAGGTAGATTGATTCCAACCCTTGGCTTTTCGAGCAGTTGTAATTCGGAGTGCATAATCATCAACAAGTTCCTTTTCAGTCTTGAGCATGATGTCTTTGCCTTTCTTCCCTTTGGCAGCATATGCTGTCGAGTGTGCAGGTCTGGCATTGATACTTTGCGCACGTGCCAAACCGGGTGCAGTCTCCTTTGGACCCAGGTTCATTTTATCGTAACAACGTGCACAAGCGGTTACTTCTGCCTTACCCATTTGGACATGACGGACACTGACTTTCATTGCACCACATAATTCACAGTCTGCCATGCTTCTCAGTCCCACTTACTGCTTAGAGCGACTGTCTTTGAAGCCTTCGGAACGAAAGACAGCAATTAACATGAGCGACGACTTAACAAACTGTAGCCACGACGAGTGTTTGAGTCCTATGAGTTCCGAGGTTGAAAATAGCAACACTCCTCTCTCGTCACACTCTGACGATGAGATTAAAAAATTAGAAGAAGACTATCAAAAACTTCTCGATGATTCACAGAATTTAATCAATGAGCGGTCGTATCTTGAAACTGAGATACGTACCTTGAAGAAAAGAGCTACTCGGCTCGACGATGAGGTTCGTTTGCTGAAAACGCCACCACTCATCATCGGCCATTTGCAAGATGTCCTCGATGAGCGTACTGCAATTGTTCGCTCCTCCAACGGTACTGTCTTTCAAGTTTCATTAAACCAACGATTGGAGCCGGAACGGTTGAAGCCTGGTACTCGTGTTGCTTTGAATCAAGACACTTTGGCTGTAATCGAAGTTCTTCACGAGGCATGGGATCCGTTGGTGAGCGGTGCTGAAGTAGTGGACAAGCCAGATATTACCTACGATTCAGTTGCGGGACTGGATGAACAGATTCAACTCATCCGTGAAGCGATTGAATTGCCACTCCTTGAACCTGAATTATTCTCTAAAATAGGAATTACTCCTCCAAAGGGGATTTTGCTCGTCGGCCCTCCTGGCTGTGGCAAAACACTTCTCGCTAAGGCGGTTGCAAACCATACTGATGCGACATTTATTCGTATGGTTGGAAGTGAATTGGCACAAAAATACATCGGAGAAGGTGGAAGAATGGTTCGAGAATTGTTTTCTCTGGCTAAAGAAAAATCACCTTCGATAATTTTCTTAGATGAGATTGATGCCATCGGTGCAAAGAGATTGGATGGTTCAACAAGCGGTGACCGTGAAGTTCAGCGTACGTTAATGCAATTACTCGCTGAACTCGATGGTTTTGATGCACTTGAAGATGTCAAGATTATTGCAGCAACCAATAGGCCGGATATTCTCGATGATGCGTTGCTACGCCCTGGTCGTTTCGACCGAATCGTTACAATACCCCTCCCTGATGCCGCAGGACGCAAAGACATTCTCGCCCTCCATACTTCCAAAATGTCGACCTCAAGAATTAATTTGAAGGCAATCGTCGACAAAACAGAGGGCTACTCTGGTGCTGAACTCAAAGCGACTTGTGTTGAGGCAGGCATGGTCGCAATCCGCGAGAAGCGAAACAAAATCACGCAGTCCGACTTCCTTCTTGCCGTCGAGAGGATTCAAATCAAGAAATTAACCAGTGGTTCGACTTCCTCCCCTGATGCCCTATATGGTTGATTTCCTTCGTTACAAGCGTTAACATTCAAAGCCCGCCTCTTGAACCTCAGGTTATGGAAGCAATTGTCGAATGTGTACCGAATATTTCTGAAGGGCGTGACGCAGGTAAAATTGAGCGGATTATTGAAGTTGTAATTGGCATTGAAGGATGTGCAGTTCTTGGCGTAGAACCTGACAGGGATTACAACCGGACAGTAATCACCATTGCAGGTGCTCCTGAAGCAGTCAAAGAGGCTGCATTCTTGTTGATTCGCAAAGCCACAGAAGAAATCGATATGACTGCACATGAAGGCGAACACCCTCGACTTGGTGCAGTAGATGTTTGTCCATTCGTCCCCTTGAAAGGAGTATCTATGGATGATTGCGTGATATTAGCACGTTCCCTTGCCCGTCGTGTTGGTGATGAATGTAGTGTCCCTACATTCTTGTATGGAGCCGCCGCTTTGAATGACGAGAAGAATCTACTTTCGACCATTCGAAAAGGGCAATATGAAGGATTAGAAGCGCGCCTAAGTGGTGGGGAAACTTCTCACTCTGAAAATACACGATTCCCTGACTTTGGGCCAACTGAATGGAACGAGAATGCGAAACGCTCAGGTGGAATTACCATCGGAGCGCGAGATATATTGGTTGCATACAATGTCAATATCGATGAACCTGATGCTATCGTGTCGAAAAAGATTGGTTCGTTGGTACGCTCAACCGGACGCCTCATCAAACAAGATGATGGAAGGAAAATGAGAATCAGTGGGATCTTGCCAATGGTGCAAGGAATGGGTGTCTCTCTCGAAGCACATGGAATAAGTCAAGTTTCAATGAATTTACGAGACGTTGTACAATGCCCCATGCATGTGGCTTTTGAAGCGTGCAAAAGTATTGCCAGCGACCATGGAATCGAAACACCCGGCAGTGAACTTGTAGGCTTAGTACCGCTTGAAGCAATGTTGGAATCTGGACGTTGGTATGCAGAAGAAGGCGTTACTGATGAAAAAATGCTCGTCAAGGCAGCGATTAACGGATTGGGCTTAAGCCAACTGGAACTGTTTACACCTGAAAAAAGAATAATTGAATGGGCTTTACTTGAGGCGGTGGGTCAATGAATTGGATGGATATGACTCTTGGTGAATTTCAAGATGCGCTAGCATCGTCCGATCCTACGCCTGGCGGCGGAACTGCTGCTGCTGTAGCTTTGGGCCAAGCAACCGCCCTCACACGGATGGTTGCACAATTGACTTTGGGAAAAGAGAAATGGCAAGAAGGTTGGATTGCTGCGGAAAAAGCGGAAGAAATTGCTCAGAGGACGTATCATCGAGCCGGTGAACTTGCACAACTTGACAGTGATGCATTCGATGAAGTAATGGCAGCCTTCCGAATGCCAAAAACCAACGATGATGAAATCGGTATCCGTCGAAACTGTATTCGTCAAGCAACTCTAAAAGCTTCAGAAATACCTTACGAAACTGTGGTTCTTGGAATGGAACTTCTGTCTTGCCAAGAAGCATTAGCACTGAAAGGAAATGGAAACGCAGTTTCGGATGTAGGAGTCGCTGCTCTATTGACCAGTGCTGCTGTCAAAGGTGCGCTGTTCAATGTTGAAATTAATCTTCAATCTTTGCCCGATGAAATGGGCATGGATATGCGTAAGGAACTCCCTGCAATTCGAGCGCTCAGCAGTGAACTTTCACGAAACATAATGCAGGCTGTGCATGAGCGGATGGCTTGATGTTCATCGGACTTGAGAGCCAGTAGAAATATCTCCATCAATCGTGATAAGGCGGACATTGCCCTCACCATCATCAGCAGCTAACATCATTCCTTCTGAATTGACGCCACGCAAAGAGCGCGGTTTTAGATTCGCAACGAAGACCACGGATTTGCCAATCATTTCGTCCGCAGAATAGTATTCTTTCAAGCCAGCACATATTGTTCGACCTTGTTCTGTCCCATCATCAATTGATACGACAAATAATCGGTCAGCATTTGGATGGTCTTCAACAGTATGAATCTTACCAACTCGTAAGTCGACTTTCATAAATGTCTCGAAATCGAGATAGGCAATTCCTTCTGGGGCTTCTGTCATCTTTGTTTCCTCCGTAGATTTATTCTTGTTCTTTTTACCACCTTTAACTGTGTGGCCAGGTTGTTCTTTTGGCTCCGAAGAGTCTGCAAGCGACTGTTCAGAGGCGAGAATCTCTTCTAAATCCAGACGTTGGAACAGCGGCTCAGGTTTGGTATTGTTCCATGTCATTGGTGCATTCCAATCAATTGCGGAATCCCATGAAATTTGTGAAACATCCCCCGTTTGACCGAGAGATGACCATAATCGAGTTGAACTAAAGGGTAAAAATGGTTGCATTGAGATCGCTAAAAATCTTGCAATACGCCATCCAAAAGAGAGGGCTGAAAGTGATTCATGGCGCTCTTCACGGTATGTTGGATTGGACCCATCATCTGAATCAGAAAGGAATTTCCAAGGCGTTGCAGATTGTAAGAGTTGATTGCCAACTTGAGCTGCATTCATAGCCAATCTCAATGCCTCTTTGTAGCGATGGCGATTAAGTGATTCAGTAATTGAAGCATGAATCTCATCGAGTTTTTTCTGCGCCTCTCGTGTAGTTTCAAGGTCATCAAAAGCCGTGAAAGGCCCTGCTTCTCCCGACGGCAATCGAGCTCCAAGCGTAAGTACACGATGGACGAAATTACCGTAAGCAGCAATCAGTTCACTGTTGATTTTCTCAACGAAATCTGGCCAATTAAAATCAGTATCGTGATTTTCGGGCATGTTGATACCAAGGTAATAACGGAGTGTATCGGGGTCAAATCGTTCTAAGAAAGAAGGGAGCCATACTGCGTGCTTACGGGATTTTGAGAATTGGCCACCTGAGAGCATCAGATATTCCATCGCCGGGACATTTGTCTCCAGTGATAAATCTCCGGGCCCAGGAAGTTGAATGGGCGCCTCGATAGTTTTACCATTCTTCGCATGGTTGAGTCCCATGATCAAAGCAGGCCAGATAACTGTATGGAACGGAATGTTATCTTTACCGAGGAAATACAAGTGTCGCGGCTTTGTCCCATCTTCAGCAACGCACCACCACTTCTTCCAAGCATCTTTGCCGAGGGTGTGATTGTGTGGTTCTGCAAAGTCTTCAGCCCAAATTCGCGCACATGTCGAATACCCTTGGACAGCCTCGAACCAAACATAGACGCACTTGCCACTCCATTCGTCGCCATCCATGGGTAAAGGGATACCCCAAGAGAGGTCACGAGTGACTGCACGTGGTCTCAACCCCATGTCAAGCCATTGTTTGGTCATAGCACGGACATTTGACTTCCAATTCTTATGCTGAGAGGCAGCATGTTGCTCCAATACGTCTTGAAAGACATCAAGTCGGTAAAAGAGATGGTCGGTATCTCGTATTTCTATTGGAGATGTAGGGTTCATCTTCGAAACTGGATTTTTGAGTTCTGCTGCTTCATATGTTGCTCCGCATGCATCACATTGGTCTCCTCTTGCTCCATCTTCCGAACACGATGGGCAGATGCCCTCAACATATCTGTCTGGTAAAAATCGACCTCCACCGTCTTGATGGATTTCGTAATACTGTTCCATCGTTTTCGTTTCAAATAAACCCGCATTCATCAATTGAAGAAAGTTTTCTTGAACCATTTTTTTGTGACGGGGATCAGAAGTACGATTGAACAGTGCACCACCGTATTCGATACCGCGAGAATCAATATTTGGTTGCCATGAGCACCCGAGGTCTAACAACGCTTGAGAATTGAGTGCATGGTACTCATCGACTACCTGCTGAGGAGTAATGTTGTTTTGTTCAGCAGTGACGGTAATCGGTGTGCCATGCTCGTCAGAACCAGAGACCATGAGGACACGGTTCCCTTTCGCACGTTCGAATCGTGCTTGGATGTCGGGTGGGAGGTAACAACCTGCTACATGGCCAAGATGGAGAGGGCCGTTTGCATATGGCCAAGCGACGCAGATTAAGACATGCTCCTCTGACATTACGGCCCCTCAATTTCATGCAAAAGCACCCGCCTCTTGACTTTCACCCCTGTCCATACAAGTACACCTGTGTATTTTACCGTTCCAAAGTGTACGAAGGG
>Ga0209709_10000255_pt1 | contig 51387 bp, 41 predicted proteins | sample ArcticOcean_MG_C_2_FD_187435 | JGI IMG/M metagenome (GOLD analysis project Ga0209709, IMG submission 187435) | Marine microbial communities from western Arctic Ocean - ArcticOcean_MG_CB4_136 (SPAdes) (version 2) | ecosystem: Environmental > Aquatic > Marine > Oceanic | place: Arctic Ocean... | reverse complement strand
ATTTAAATCTATTGTTGAAAAATAAATAAAATTTTTTATTTTATTTATTTTCATAAAATTTACTAAATTTTTTACCATTAAAACATTTCTTTTAGCTTTAAGTTCTGGTTTACTTTTAAAATCATTTATTCTATGATGTGCTGCACTATGAATTACCCAATTTAAATTTTTTTTCATAAAAATTTTTTTTGTTAGATCAACTTTTATGTTTCGTGAGTTTTTAGTATTTTTATATGCTGATGGGACTACTTGAAATTTTTTTTTTATTCTTAAAAAATTTGTAAGTGATTTTCCAGCAAAACCTGAAGCTCCAGTTATAAAAATTTTTTCTTGCATTTTATATTTTTTTTAGATTTAGCTTAAATTCATAGTTAAAAAATAAAAGTTTAATTTTTTTAATATTTAAAAGTTTAATTTTTTTTGATATTGAAATAAAGAATATTATACAATGTATTTAAAATATTTAATAATAGGTAGCAATTCATTCTCAGGATCTCATTTCGCACAATATTTAATAAAGAAAAAACATAATGTTATGGGAGTCAGCAGATCAAAAGAATTAAATAAGGCTTTTTTACCCTATAAATGGAGTAAAGAAAAAAATAATTTTAAATTTTTTCAAGTTAATATTAATAAGCAATTACATATTTTATTAAAACTTATTAAAAAATATAAACCTCAGTATATAATAAATTTTGCTGCACAAGGTATGGTTGCACAGAGTTGGAAATCACCTGAAGACTGGTATCAAACTAATTTATTAGGACAAGTAAAGTTACATAATGAATTAAGAAAATTTAAATCAATTAAAAAGTATATTCATATAACTACACCAGAAGTCTACGGAAATACAAAAAAATGGATAAAAGAAAATTATGAATTTCAACCAAGCACACCATACGCGGTATCAAGAGCTTCATGCGATTTGCATCTCATGAGTTTTTATAAAAATTATAAATTTCCAGTTATTTTTACAAGGGCAGCTAATGTTTATGGACCAGGCCAGCAGTTATATCGTATTATTACTAAAGCAATGATATCAGCTAGATTGGGAAAAAAAATTAATTTGCATGGAGGGGGAAGATCTAAAAGATCTTTTATTTATATAGAAGACGTTTGTGATGCAATCTATAAAATAATTAAAAAAGGAAAAGTTGGTGAGACCTACCACATATCTACTAATAAAATAATTTCAATAAGAGACCTAGTAAAAAAAATATGCCATATGACAACTGCAAAATTTGAAAATTTAACAAAAATGTCAAAAGAAAGAAAAGGAAAAGATCAGGCCTATCTATTAAATACATCTAAAATAAGAAAAAAATTAAATTGGAAAGACAAAGTAACTCTAGACGATGGCTTAAAAAAAACTCTTAATTGGGTAGATAATAAATTAAGTTATTTAAAAAAAATACCAAGAGAATATAAGCATAAAATTTAACTAATATGAATATTTTAATAACAGGTGGTTGCGGTTATACAGGTTCAGTACTAGTAGAAAAATTACTAGCGTTAGATCACAAAATAATTGTAGTAGACATTCAATGGTTTGGTAACTATTTGAAACCAAATTCAAATCTTAAAATAATAAAAAAGAATATTAGTGAAATTGAATTAGTTGATTTAAAAAAAATTGATTCTATAATTCACTTAGCCAATATAGCAAATGATCCAGGGGTTGAATTAAATCCAATACTTTCATGGGAAGTTAATGTTTTAGCAACACAAAGATTAATTGATAAAGCTGCAAAAAGTGAAGTTAAACAATTCATTTTTGCAAGTTCCGGTAGCGTTTATGGAATTAAAGAAGAAAAAGAAGTTACAGAAGATTTAGAATTAGTTCCAATTTCTTATTATAACAAAACTAAAATGGTAGCTGAAAGAATTGCACTAAGTTACAAAGATAAAATTTCTATCCACTGCATAAGACCAGCTACTGTCTGTGGTTATTCTCCCAGAATGCGATTGGATGTAACTGTAAATATGTTTGTCAAACAAGCATTTATAAATAAAAATATAACTGTTTTTGGAGGTTCTCAAGTCAGACCCAATATTAATATTAAAGATTTAACAAATGTTTATATTCACTTTTTAAACAATATGAATTTAGATTCCGGGTTTTATAATGCAGGTTTTGAAAATTTAAGTATTATGGACATAGCAAAAATGGTAGCAAAAAAAATTCCTTCTGAAATTACCACATCCAAAACAAAAGATATTAGATCTTACCGTCAGAATTCTAATAAACTTTTAGAAACAGGCTTTACTAAAAAATTTGATATTATGGAAGCCATCAATAGCATGCATGAAAAATTTTTAAAAAATGAAATTAAAGATATGGATCAATGTTATACTGTAAAGTGGATGAAAAAATTAAAATTATAAGAATAAATATATGGGAAAAGAAATTGATTTATTAATTAAATATCCTAAATCTAAAAGAAATCTTGATCAAAGAGCTAATCAAAAATCACAAGAAGATATTGCAATAGCCAGAAAGTTTGGAAAAGATTTTTTTGATGGAGATAGAAAACATGGTTATGGTGGATTTAATTATAATCCTAAATTTTGGCAACCTGTAATTCCCACATTTCAAAAACATTGGAACTTAAGTTCAAAAAATTCAGTTTTAGATGTAGGGTGTGGAAAAGGGTTTATGCTCTTTGATTTTTATAAAATGATTCCTGGAATTAAATTGGCTGGAGTAGATATATCAGAATATGCTATTAATAACTCAATAACAGAAATAAAAAATTTTTTAAAAATAGAAAATGCAAAAAAATTATCATTTGCCTCAAACTCATTTGATGTTGTTATTTCAATAAATACAGTTCATAATTTAGCAAAAGATGAATGTGCTTTGGCACTTCAAGAAATAAGCCGTATTAGTAGAAAATATTCGTTTATTACAGTAGACGCTTATAGAAATGCAGAAGAAAAAAAAAGAATGCTCGAGTGGAATTTAACAGCTAAAACTATAATGTCAGTAGACGATTGGATTTTATTTTTTAAAAAAATTAACTATAAAGGAGATTACTATTGGTTTATTCCCTAAAAGATAAATTATATTTAAATTTGTACAAAAACATGTATCGCATAAGATCTGTTGAGGAAGAAATTGCTAAAAGATACCATGAAGGTAAAATGAGATGCCCCACGCATCTTTCAATAGGTCAAGAAGCTGTGCCGGCTGCCTTTTCACAACTTGCCTTAAAAAAAGATTTTGCTGTAAGTTCACATAGGGGCCACGCACATTATTTGGCAAAAGGTGGAAATCTTAAATCTATGATAGCAGAGATTTATGGAAAAAAAACAGGTTGCTCAAAAGGTAAAGGCGGATCTATGCATTTAATTGATTTATCAGTAAACTTCATGGGAACTTCAGCTATTGTAGGTAATAGTATACCTGTTGGAGTTGGATTAGGGTTGTCCGCAAAACTAAAAAAAACTAAACAAATAAGTTTTGTTTTTTTTGGAGATGGAGCTGTTGAAGAAGGTGTTTTTTATGAATCAATTAATTTTGCAACAGTCAAAAAACTTCCTGTAATTTTTATTTGTGAAAATAACTTTTACTCAGTTTATAGCCCATTATCTGTAAGACAACCCAAAGAAAGAAGTATATCTAAAATGGTAAATGCCATAGGACCAAAAGTATTAAGTTGTAATGGTAACGATGTAATTAAAGTACACAAAACAATTAATACAGCTATATCAAAAACTAGAAAAGGAGAAGGGCCGTTTTTTTTAGAGTTTTTTACTTATAGATGGTTGGAACATTGCGGACCTAATTATGATAATAATTTAGGTTATAGAACTAAACAAGAATTTGATAAATGGAAAAGAAAAGAACCAATTGATAATCTAAAGAAAAAAATTAAAAACAAGTTTCATAAAGACATAAAAAATATAGAAGCAGAAGTGAACAAGGAAATAACTAAAGCTTTTAACTTTGCAGAAAAATCTCCATTTCCAAGCCCAGAAGATGCATATAAAGGTGTTTATGCATAACAGTAAAAAATTTACTTTTGCTGAAGCAGTTAATGATGCTTTACACATATCAATGAAAAAAGATAAAAAAATGATTTGTTATGGATTGGGAGTTAACGATCCTAAAAATATATTTTCAACAACAATAAATTTAAAAAAAATTTTTGGTTTAAATAGAGTATTTGATGTTCCTACTTCTGAAAATGCATTAACAGGTGTTTCAATTGGTGCAGCTCTTGATGGTGTTAGATCTGTAGTAACACACCAAAGATTAGATTTTTTTTTGCTAGCAATGGACCAATTAGTTAACTCTGCAGCAAAATGGTATTATATGTTTGGGTCACAAAGATCAGTACCAATAACAATTAGATTAATAATAGGTAGAGGTTGGGGGCAAGGTCCTACACACTCTCAAAATCTTCAAGCATGGTTTAACCATATACCAGGAATAAAAGTAGTAATGCCATCCTTTGCAGATGACGCAAAAGGTCTTCTATTATCATCTATTTTTGATCCAAACCCAGTTATATTTTTAGAGCATCGTTGGCTACACAACACAATCGCAACTAATAAAAAAGGTGACTATAGAGTTAAAATTGGTAAAGCAAAAATTTGTAAGGTGGGTAAACATATTACAATACTAAGTATGTCGTATTTAACATTGGAGGCTCTTAAAGCTGCAAAATATCTTTATGAAAAACATAAAATAAGCGTGGAAGTAATTGATCTTAGAACAATAAAACCTTTAGATTGGCAAACTATATTTAGATCTATACAAAAAACAAAAAGACTTTTAGTACTAGACACAGGTTTTGCAACTGGCTCAGTGTCAGCAGAAATTATTGCCAAAATCTCTATTGAAAAATTTAATTTGCTTAAATCAGCACCTATAAGACTTGCTATGCCTGATGTTCCTGAACCCACAAGTCCAGCATTAACTAAAAATTTTTATATTCATTCAGATGATATTGCAATTAATGTTCTTAAATCTTTAGGCAAAAAATATGAAAGTGTAAAAAAAGATCTAGCACAAACTAGCCCAAGTGATATACCTGATAAAAATTTTAAAGGACCTTTTTGAAAATGAATAATGATTTGAGAATAAAAATTGTTGAAATGATAAAAAGATCTGGAGAAGGTCACATTCCTAGCTCTTTTTCAATATTAGATATAGTTGAATATTTATATGGACATGTCTTAAAGTTTAAAAAAGATGAACCGCAGTGGACAAATAGAGATTATTTTATATTGAGTAAAGGACACGGTTGTGCAGCTTTGTTTGTAGTTTTGCAAAAATATGGTGTCCTTCTTGAAAAACACCTTTTAGAATATGGCAACAAGGATGGTATCTTAGCTGGCCATCCTGATTTAACCAAAGTACCAGGTATTGAAGCTAGCACGGGTTCGTTAGGACATGGTTTTCCAATGGCAACTGGTTTAGCTTTAGGATTAAAAATTCTCAATAAATCAAATCGTGTTTTTGTTCTTTTAGGCGACGGAGAATGCCAGGAAGGAACTGTATGGGAAGCGGCGAATGTAGCAAACAATTTAAGACTTGGAAATATGTGCGCGATTATAGATTGGAATGGCTCAGCCGCCCAATTAATGCCAAGAGATGATATGGCAAATAAATGGAAGTCCTTTGGGTGGTCAACTACTTTAATAGATGGGCATAGCTCAGATTCTTTAAATGAATCATTCAAAAATCTTAAATTTTCTTTAAATGATAGCCCGCAAGTTTTGATTGCCAAAACCACAAAAGGTAAAGGAGTTTCTTTTGTCGAAGGTCATGGACCATGGCATCATAAAATACCAAATGACGAGGAAATGATAAAAATAATGAATGAATTAAAAAAATGAAAAAACTACGCCAAGAATTTGCTGACACAATGTTAGAAGTTGGTCTTTTAGATCAAAAGCTTGTTGTAATGGTAGGTGATATTAGTCATGGAATTTTAAAACCATATGCTAAAGCATGTCCAAATAGATACTATAATATTGGCATATGTGAACCGACAATTGTTAGTATGGCAGCCGGATTAAATCGTATGGGACTTACTCCCGTAGTCCACACAATTGCACCGTTTATTACAGAAAGATCATATGAACAAATAAAACTTGGATTTGGATATCAAAAATTAGATTTAAATCTTATCTCTGTTGGAGGATCATTTGATTATTCAAAATTAGGATGCAGTCATCATTGTTATACTGATGTTTCCTTAATTTCACATTTAAGTAGAGGTGTTGTGGTTATGCCTGGAAGCCCAATAGAATTTAATAAAATTTTTAAAGAGATTTATAAAAACAATTCAATAAATTATTTTAGATTACCAGAAAAAACGCATAATGTTGATTTTCAATCAAATGATATAGTTTTTGGCAAGGGTATAAAGGTTAAAGAAGGAAAAGATGTTACAATAAGCGTCATAGGCCCACAATTGACTAATGCAATGTTAGCCGCTGATGAATTGGATAAAATAAATATATCAGCCGAAGTTTTATATTTTCATACAATAAAACCTTTTGATAATAAAATATTAAGACAAAGTGTAATTAAAACAAAAAAATTAGTAAGTGTAGAAGAATTATCAGCACACGATGGATTATTTAATTTATGCTTAAAATCATGCATTGGAATCGATTCTTTGAAAGCCGAACAACTAGCGGTAAATGATTTTTTACACGGCTATGGCAGTTATGAGGATTTATGTGAAAAAGCAGGTTTAACTAGTGGTAATATTAAAAAAACTGTTTTAAAAATAGTAAACAAATAATAAAAAATTATAGCATGATTATAAGTTTAAAAAATAAAAGAGCATTAGTTACTGGAGGAGGTTCTGGAATAGGACAGGGTATAACCAAGGCATTGGCAGACGCTGGCGCAAAAGTTGCCTTTACCTCTAGAAAGAAAAGTTCTCTTGACGCAACATATAAATTGTTAGGAAGTAAAAATAAACACTTACCTTGCAAAATAGATCTTTCTAAAAAGGGTAATGTAGATAAATTATATAAGAAGCTTAAAAAAGAATTTGGAACTATTGATATAGTAATAAACAACATAGGACACACCTTAAATAAAAAAGATCCTTTTACTCCCATTGTTAATTGGGAAAAATCTATAAGATTAAATTTACTACTTGCCGTTGAAATAGTTAATCGTTTTGTTGGAGATATGAAAAAACAAAATTGGGGAAGAATAATAAATATTACATCCATTGCTGGCATGGAAATAAGTGGACCATCAACATATAATGTATCCAAAGCTGCTTTAACGGCTTATACAAAAAGTGTTGGTAGAGCTCTTGCTTTAGAAAAAAGAAATGTTGTAATGACGGCAGTTGCCCCAGGCGTGGTTATGACAGAGACTGGGCACTGGAACAAAAAAACAGTTAAATTAAAACATGCCAAAAATTACCTAAAAAATAGGACTGCTCTTGGCAGATTTGGAAAAATGGAAGAAATAACTGGAATTGTAGTTTTTTTGTCTTCAGACATGGCATCATATTTTCATAGTACAATTATTCATGCTGATGGCGGTCAATCCAGACACTACATGTCAGATTCTTATCTTAATAAATAATATAAATGAAATTTAAATTAACAAAAAAATGTATTTGTGGAGCTAATGCAGTTCCAAATAACACAAATTCTATATTATTAAAGAAACTACCTATAACAGAAATATATTCAAATCATTTTAAGCGTTCCAAGAATGGTTTTCTAGATCAAAGAGTTGTTTTTTGTAACAATTGCCAACACATGTTTTTAACAAATCATATTAACCCGAAATCTGTCTATGACCAAAATTATAGTTATTTTGGAGAAAAGGTGTTCTCGGGTATATATTCGAACGATTATTTTTATGAATTTATAAATTTAAATTTAAAAAAAAAAAATAAAACTAAAAAAATTGTTGAAGTAGGATCTAATGATCTTTATTTATTAAAAAAATTTTATAAAAAAGCTAACAATTTAATCGGTATAGATCCTGTTATTAAAAAAAATAAAAAATATAAAAAAATTAAAATCTATAAAGAATTTTTTGATAATGTAAATAATAAAGAAATTGGAAAAGATGTTGATATAATAATTTGTGGACATACACTTGAGCATGTTGAAAACCCAGAAAGTTTTATAAAGAAAACTTTATCTATTGCAAATAGCAAAACAAAGATTTTTTTTCAATTTCCATCATCCGATTCTTTAATATCTAATTTGAGTTTTGATCAAATTCATCATCAACATTTAAATTATTTTTCTCTAAATTCCTTTAATAAAATTTTAAAAAAATGTGGAGGAAAATTAATTAACCACAAGTATAGTGAATTACATTATGGTGCATTAATGGTTTATTTCACTTTAGATTCATCTAAGCAAAAAAGTGTAAAAAAAGAACGTATTAAATCAATAGTAAGAAAAAAAAATTTCTTAGAATCTTATGATATTTTTAAAAAGCATTTAAGCCTTTACGAAAAAATTATTAATAATTATCTGAAAAGTGGAAAAAAATTATATGTTATTGGCGCAGGAAGAATGTTGCCGATGATCAATTATCATATGAATGGTTTGATTAATAAAGCAGAAGGTATTTTAGATGATGATAAAGTAAAGATTGGTAAATATTTTGTAAATATTAACACACAAGTAATGGAGTTAAAAAATGTTGACTTAAGAAATTCGATTTGTTTAGTAGCATGTGTTGCATCAGCGATATCTACTAGAAAGATAATAAGTATTTTAATGGATAGAAAAGTAGAAATAATATTGGTACCAACTATAACTTTTTAAAATGATTTCATTTTTACTATGCGCTTTCAATGAAGATAAAAACATTAAAGCAACAATTGATAAAATTTACAAGTCAATAAATAATGTAAAACTTATTGATAATTTTGAAATAGTTATTGTAAATGATGGCAGCGAAGATCTAACTGAAAAAGTCATATTAGATTTAAAATCAAAAGATAAGAATATAATTTATTGCAAAAATGAAAAAAATTTAGGTTTGGGAAAGTCTATTAAAAAAGGTTTAGAGTATATTAAATATCCTAAATTTATGCTTGTTCCCGCGGATAACGCCATGCCTGTCAATACAATGACTTTAGGTCTAAAACATTATCATTCCGCTGATTTGATAATGATATTTCCCATTAATTCAGAATATCGTTCTAAGTTTAGAAATGCTTTCTCAATACTATTCAGATTAATTTATGCAGTTTTTTTTGATTGTTATGTACTATATGTTAATGCACCATTTATTGCTCCTACTGAAATAGTTAAAAATTTGAAAATTTTTTCTGCTAGACTCAGTATAGTTTCTGAAATAACAACAAAGCTTTTACATTCTGACATTACCTATTGTGAAATTCCTGCCTTTTATGATGATCCAATAAAAAAAAGAAAAACTGTAATATTAAAAAATTTATTAGATGTAACTTCATCTTTTTTTAAATTATTCATAGAAATGAAAATTACTAATAAAAATAAATTTTCAAGAAAATCACAAAGAAAAAATATACATTAAAATTTAATTAAGGGTCTTAATGTTTTTCCATTTTTAAAGTCAGCAATTGCTTTATTAATTTTTTTAAATTTGTAAACTTTAAATATTTTTCTTAATTTATTATAATTTATTTTTCTAATTAACTGATAATATTTATTAAAATTCCTATCTAAAGGTAAGTCATTGCCAGAAAATCCAAATATTTTTTTACCAAATATTAGTTCGTATGGATTTAGATTTATTTTAAAACCATATTTTACGTTGCCTGCTAAAATGCAAGATCCTTTGGGAGATAAATTTTTGGTAGCCATTTCCATCATTTTTCCATTACCAGACACCTCAATGTTATATCTGATTAATTTTTTATTTATTTTCGAATTTATTACTTTTGTAGAAAAAACGTGGGGTGCGTAAATTTTTTTACAACCAAATTTTTTAGCTATATTTAAATTATTTTTATTTTTATCAATAGCATAAATATTATTTATACCCATTAATTTAAGAGCTATTATAGACATCATCCCAACTCCGCCTGCTCCGTAAATTCCAACAAACTCATTTTTTTTTATTTTTTTAATATATTTAAAAACAATTCCAAATCCAGTTGGTATTGCACATCCAAAAAGTGCAGCTATATCCATTGGTACATTTTTGGGAATTTTGTAAACTCTAGTCTTAGACACTAAAGATAACTGAGAAAATGTACTAACTTGACCAGAGTTCACTATCTTTTTTTTATTATTTATGTAGAAAGGATTTTTTGATTCATACCCTCTTTTTTTTATCCATGAAAGAATAACTTTATCACCTGGCTTAAAATTTTTTACTTGTTTTCCAATTTCTAAAACAACCCCACTAGCTTCATGACCAAGTACATGAGGTAGATATTTATCATTACCTTTTTTTCCATTAATTTCATTTAATTGCGTTCCACAAATGTAAGTATATTTTATTTTAACTAACAATTGATGATCGTTTGGCATTGGAATTCCTAAATTTTGAAAAATTAGGGGTTTTTGTATTTTATTTAGTATAGCAAAGTCTCCTTTGTATTCTTTTACCATTTTAATTCCTATATTAAATTTGACAGTATATACTATATTTAATATTCATGCGGTCTATATGCAAGTAGTATTAGATTCAATTTTTTTTTATTTATTATATTTCTTTTTGCAAATTTTTTTATATAGATTTTTAAAAATTAATATTAATAAAATTTCAATTATAGTTGCTATATTTTTTGTGTCGGTAATTATTGCGCTTTATTTTAGCTCTTTAGAAGCATTGATGCACCTAATCACTATTAATTTAATGATTGGATGTTTTTTTATAATGATGACAGGTGTTACAAATCACAGTCCATCGCTTGTAATTATTGATCTATTAGTTAATAAAAAAATTAATAAAAAAAAAAAAATGAAAAATCTTTTTTTAAAATACAAAACAAAAAAAGCTGTTGAAAAAAGATTAAAAATTAATATTTCCTCAAATTTTCTTATAGTAAAAAAAGGAAAAATTTACGTAAAAAAAAATTTTCAACATATAATTATTTTTTTTAATTTTATTAAGAAATTTTATAGACTAAAATCTGATGTTTAATTTAAACGCATATATTATTTGTTTGCCATTTATATTAATTGCATTATCTAGCTTAATATTTTTATTTTTAAGAATATTTGTGAAAAAAAAATATTTTTTAAATTTATTAATTAGTTTAATTTTTAATTTACTTATAATTTTAGTTTTTATATACAAATTATATGATATTATTACTCAGCAACAAATATTTTATTTAATTATTTCATATTTATTTGGTTCTTTTATTTTTATGAACTTGATCCAAGCTAGTGTTAGTAGTTTACAGTTAGCCATATTAAGAATTGTATATAAAAGACCAGGTATCACCAAAAGAGAAATAATAAAAAAATATAATCCGAACCGAATTTTTGAAGAAAGAATAAAAAGACTTGAATCTGGGGGTATAATTGCAAAAAAAAAATCTTTGTATTATTTAAAAAATAAAAAAATTTTATTAGTTTTAAATTTTTTCTTAATTTTAAAAAAAATATTTAATGTTAAATATTAATTAATCTAAATTTATTTAGGCCGTTTTTTCAGCTATATTTCTTTGGAAACTTCTAAAAAATAATTTCAAATTAGATTGCTGCAACATTTTACCTAATCCTATAGCTTGGTTTGAATATATATTCATTTGGTTAGATATATGTTGTTTCTGACGTTCATTATGGAAAAAATTAAATGTTAAAGGTTCTTTAGATTTAACTAAAGTGTTTGGATTTATATTATATCCTGCCTTACCAATAGATTCAAAATCATATTTAAAAGAAGCACTTTTGACTGAATCTAAGTTAGTGAGCGCACCTTTTTTTCTCATTAACAAAAATCTTCTAAGATCAAATAAATAATCATTTATTTTATCTGTGAGCATATTTTTTTCTTTCAAATAACCTTTGACAGAATTAATCAATAGATCGCATATATCACCAAATTCATTAAATAAATGAGCTCTACTTTCTAATAGTTCATTAGTACCCATATCGCCACCGATAAATTTGTTTATAATTTCAGGTGACAAAACATATTTATTAGCCTCTTCCCAAGAGTCATAAAGATCTTGAGTAGTACCTTTTATAAATGTTTTTAATATTTTATTTATTTTTTCAGAATACAACTCAGGATGTTGTTTTAGATAAACCAAACAATCGTGTCTAGAAACTTGCATAGCTCTTAGCATAATAAAAACTTCTTCAAACATTGATGTATTATAAAAAGTTGTAACAAATAGATTCATTATACGAGAGTCTACATAATCTTCGTGACTCAGAGTATTAGTTCCAACTATAATTTCTTCAATTTCTGCAATAGAACGCTGTTTATCTAAAATATCGTAATTGCCTAAGGCTCCCGGTATTACTCTGAACTTAGTTTTAAAACCAAATTTTTTACGAGTTTCTCTAGAAGCCATTTCAGTTCCTGGCAAAAGCATTGCTTGGAACATACGAACAAAAGTAACATTATTATCAAGAGCAAATCTTATAGATTCAAAATGTTTTTCTTTAGTATCGCCCGGCAAACCAAGTATTATTGCTGCTTCAGTTTTATTCCGTGAGACTTCCTGTGTATTGCCAAAATCTATAAGATCTCTATAAGCCGTGGTGGAAATATTACTTCGCTTTATATTTTTAAGAACCTCAGGATCTGTTGATTGTATTGCAGCACCAAACGATGCACCTTTTAGAATGCTAGTAACTTCTATAGTTCTCTTAGGCATATTTTTTCCGTAAGCAGCACCTACTATTCTAGGAAAATTATAAACTTTCTGAGCTTCAGCTATCATTTTAGCTGTCGCAACATCTTGTTTATACATTGCAAAGTTAAGATCTGTAATAATCAGCTCATCTATATTTTTTACTCTTTTAGCTATGTAAATTAATTCATCTTGAGTTCTTGCTGAATCATATCTAAAAACTAAATTTTTAGAGGAGAGACCATCAGCACAAAAGGTACAAGAAAAAGGACAACCTCGAGTAGTTTCCAACATAGGTATTAAAGGGTGCTTAAAATATTCATCGAGTGCTCCAGTAAGATATGGAGAAGGAATTATGTTTATATCTTTAATTCTTTCTATGGGGCCACTGATAATTTGATTCTCATTTACATAACAAGTATTTAATATTTTATTATTATTTTTTTTAACGCTAGAGGCATTAAAATTATTATTTATAAGATTTTTAATAAGATCAATAAAAGCCAACTCACCTTCTAGCTCTACATTAAAATCTATTGCACTTTTTTTTTTTAAAAAATCTAATTTTTCATCCATTTCAGTTGGAAAATTTGGTCCCCCAAAAACTGTTATAACATTTGGGTCTCGTTCTTTCGCTAAATAGGCAAATCTGTAACCTAGCTCAAAATTCCAACTATAATTCGAAAAACATATCATGGCTGGAGACTTTTCTTTTAAAGCCTTAGATAAATCATTTGGAAATTTAAAAAGTCTAAAATTAAACTCATTACCAAAATGCTCTTTAGCAAAAGTAAAAACAAAACTAGCCCCCAAAGGATATGTCCAAGAACTATTTCCTTTTTGAGTATGAGTTAAATCTGAAATCCAAATTTCTTTTTTTTCAGCAATCATATTGAAAGAATATTAAATTTTATTAAAATAGACAACATTATCTTATCTTTTTTTTATAATTAAAGTATAATTATAATCTATATAGACGTATATATTCAAGAAATATATGGTTAATAAAAAAAAAGTCGCAGCCTTCATTAAAAATCTTTTGCAAAGAAAAAAGGCTATACCAAAAAATATATTGAAAAATTTAGGAGATTTTAGGTATTTAGATCATGGCCAAATTGATTCATTAGAGCTTATTATGTTTGTTTCAGATATAGAAAAAAAATATCAATTTAAACTTTCAACAGCAGATCTTTCATCAAAAAAATTTAGAATTTTTTCAGGACTGGTAGAAATTATTTTAAAAAAAAATAATTTATAGTTTTTTTTCAACTATCTTTTTTAAAACTATCTTATTAACTTTTCCAAGTACAGTTTTGGGAAATGACTTTAAAATAAGAATTTGAGATGGATATTGAAATGTTGCTAAATTTTTATAACAATAATCAAATAAAGTTTCTTTTTTAATTCCTTGATTTTTTATAATAATACATGCCACTATTTGTTCTTTACCAGAATGATTTATTATTCCCAATACAGCTACATCAAGTATTTTTTTATTTAGAATTAGTATTTTTTCTATATCTTCTGGGAAAACATTTATTCCACTAATTTTCATAATATTTTTTTTTCTACCCACGTAGTATAAATAATTATCTTTATCTAAATATCCAATATCCCCTGTTTTAAAATATTGTTTAAAAAATGAATTTTTTGTATCTTTTTTTAACCCAAAGTATTTTTTAAATTTTAAAGGTGTAGAGCAAACAATTTCACCAATATTATTATGAGTAAGAAATTCATTTTTTTCAGATAAAATTTTTATCTTAGCTCCACTGCAGGCTTTTCCTACACTTTTATATTTATTATTTTTTTTATTAAATAAAATATTTGTTACTGTTCCTATTTCAGAAGCGCCATACATTTCAAATATTTTAATATTTTTTTTTATTAAATTTTTTTTTAAATTATTATTTAATTTAGACGAAGCAGATACTAAGCCTTTTTTTAAATATAACCTCTTGAATTCTAATTTACTTTTTTTTAACTCACTAATTTGACTCGAAACAAGAATTGTAAAAGTAATTCTATTATTTTTAACAGATTCATAAAAGTTAAAAATAGTAAATGTGCTAAGAACTACAGATGTTCCGCCTGATAATAAGGGAAGCAAAAGTAATCTTTGACCCAGAGAATGATCAAGAGGGGACGCTGTCAGAATAATGTCGTTATTATTTATATTATAAATTTTTTTAGCAGCCAAAGAGCGATCTATCTTAGTTTTTTGAGTCAAAACAATTGGCTTAGGTTTGCTAGTTGACCCAGAGGTTAAAGTAATAACAAAATCATTATTTAAAAAATTAGATGTTTTATTAATATTATATATCTTATTTTTTTGACTAGTATGTTCATTAAAAAAATGAAAACTTTTAATTTTTTTTCCAAGAGTAACAATATTTTTTAAACCCATTTTTTTAAAATTTGGATAACTCAGATAGTTATGCCAAATAAATAAATGTTTAATTTTTAAATCTAAAAAATTTTCATAAATCATTTTATGAGTATAATTTGTATTTAATGGAACTATTTGAGACCCAATATTAGATGTAGCTAAAAAAATTAGTATAAATTCTAGGGTATTATTTTCAACTAAACCAACCCTATCATTCGGTTTAATTTTTAATTTAGCAAAGTATCTAGATACAGATTCAACTTCTAGAACCAATTCTTTATAAGTTAATTTTTTACCTCCAATTATTAATGCAGTTTTTCTTGGTTGTGTAATGGCGGTTTTTTTTATTTTGTTAAAAATAGACATTATTTATTTTTTAATTAATTTTTTTTTTACAATTCTAAAAATTTTCTCAGTTGTTTTCATTTTAAAATTCAAAGGATTTATTAAGCTTTTAAAACTTCGCCAAAGCTTTTGAATTTCGATTTCTTTATTATTTCTATATGCATTTAACATGCTCATAGTATGTGTAGTACTAGACAAAGTTTGAGTTATACGAGAATTTGCACTTTGCAAAATTTTAATTTCATTTTTTTTTAAAAATTCATCCCCTTCAGATAAAATTTTATAAACGTTATTTCTTTCAATCTTATCTTTTTTCAACTGAAAATTATTTTTTCCTGATTTTAATGCTATTAAATTAAACGCTAGGGAGTTTATTGACTTAGAAAATATTTCAGAGTATATATTTTTTACACTTGGAGATTTACAATTTTTCTTAATGTCACCCCTTAATATGTCAGCTTTATTTTTAAACTTTTTAAAAACTTCTTTTAGAGGGTAACCACGCTGTATATGATTTATTTTAATCAAGCCTGGCTTTTCTACTTTACCAGATAGCCACATAGTCATACCAATAATATTTTTTCTTTTCATATTTTTAAGAAAATTTTTACTTAATTTTTTTTCATAAAGTCTGTGTTTTTTTTGGTTCAAACATTTATACCACCAGAAAGGTATGGCTGTGCAAGGAGGAATTAAAGATGTTTTTGAATTAATAAAAGGCTCTATTTTATTAAATATTTTTTCAAGGCTGCTGTTTATTTTGGTTGTAATGAAAATGTAATCAAAAGAAGTTTTTTTAATTTTTTTAATATTGTTAATAAAAAAAAATCTTTTATTTTCTTTAATTAATATTTTTTTTTTAAGAATATTATTATTATATATTTTAATAGTTAAGCCCTTTTTTTTGCAAGCTAAATAATTATCATTTCTACATAAAAAAAAAATTTTGTGATCAGAGGCGTAGAGACAGGATGCTAAAAAAGATCCCATTGCCCCCCCACCATAAATTAATGTTTTTTTCATTAAATTACTTTGGTTTTAACCCATTTATTATTTTTTGAAGAAATATTAATTGAATTTAATATTGAGATAATATTTGCACTTTCTTTAATATCAACCAAATATTTATTATTTATTTTTTTTCCACTTTTATATTTAACTAATTCTTTAAATATATCTAAATACATGTTTGAAAATGCATCTAAAAAACCATTTGAATGCCCTGGTGTATAAGTAAAATATTTTTGTTTATTCATAATCTGCAACTTAGGTGAGGCGCGATCTAAAATTTTAATTTCACCTTTATCGTTATAAGAAATTAAATTTTCAGGAGTAGCATGATTCCATTCAACGCTTGATTTAGTTCCAAAAATTCTTAGCTTTAATCCATTTCTTTGACCAAGTGCACTTTTTGAAAACCATATATTACCCTCTAAATAATTTTGATATTTTAACCAAGCATAAACATTATCCACAACATTGTATTTTTTATTTTTGGAAGAGTTTGCAACAACTTTCTTAGGATAATCATTAAATATAAATTTTAAAATATTTATCAAATGGCTGCATAAATCTAAATATAATGTTGGTATATCATAATCCTTTTTTCTCCATGAAGTTATTTTATTATTATTATTATAGACAAAAGTTTGCAGCGGCATTTCTAAGTTAAAACTTTTAATTGACCCTAATAATTTTTTATTTACTAATTCTTTTATTTCTCTAATAGCTGGGTAGCCGCAGTAGTTATAAGTTGAAGAAAAAAATATTTTTTTTCTTTTAACTAAATTATATATTTTTTGAGAATCTTTATAATTAGAACAAAGAGGTTTTTCAGCAATAATAGCAATTTTTGCATCGACAAATAATTTGATTACTTTATATCTTTCATCAGGTGGTGTTAAAATAACCACAGCATCAAGTATTTTTTTTTCTTTTAATATTAATGTGCTAACGCTAGAATAAATTTTATTTGGCTCTATGTTGTAAAATTTACCACTTAAAGTATTTACTTTTTTTCTTCTACTAAAAAAACCACATTGAATAAAAACATTTTTATTTAAACTGATTGCTTTCATATGAGTTTTCCCGATAGTTGAATGTATAGACCCACCTATTATACCTATCTTTAATATTTTTGATTTCATAATTTTATTTAAAGGCTGGTCCTTGCGCTGTTAACCATTTATTTTTTAAAGTCATTTTTTTTGCAAAGTTAAAAAAAGTTTTATAATTTATAACATAAATTCTTGATCTTCCTATTTTTGAATATTTAAAAAGTTTTTTTTTAAGGGCTAATCTACCTATTTTATAACCATCAGTATCAGCTTCTTTTCTTAAATATGGAACTGGATAATGCCATATTATTTTCTTTTTTGATTTTTTATTTATTATTATTCCCTCAAAAAATTTATCATATCTAAATGGAGCTTTATTAACCCAATCAAGATAATGAATAAAGGGCATCCAATTTATCCCCAATCCGACGTTACAGCATTTAAGATTTTTGATTTTCAAAAATTTTTCAAAAAGACAGTTTTTTCCATAAGAAGTGTAAGACTCAATGTTCAAATTTTTTTTACAATTTTTACCAATTCCAGCAATTGATATCATTGGATCTATAGATCTAATACATCCGCGTTGTTTTAAAAAAAAATTAGGAAAACTACCAATCTCAGATTTTGTATTTTTAACTGAAAAAATATTTTTTTTTTTATTATTTTTATTTTTTTTATCGTGAAAAGAATAAGAGTAAGTAGGAACAAAAATATTTCCATTTTTACCGATTATCTTCTTTATAGATTTTAGGAGAGAAATTGCAATTTTACTATAAGTAATTTTTTCTTTTGATTTTGGAATACCTATCATTCCTAGACTTGTTGTTAAAAAAACTGAATCATTAAATTTTATTCCACTTTTTCTTAAAGCTGGTCCAAAATCATCTAGATTGTAATCCATATATTTTTTTAAAAATATATACCATCTAAAATTCTATTTTTTGCCACACCTATGCTATCCAAATAACTTTGAATTTCTTTATATGAAGAAGTTGAAGCTATAATTATTGGATCTTCAGATTTTAATACAGATTTTGGTTGTTTTACACTTAAGCCACAAACTTTCTTTTCTTGCATCTTCTGATCACTATCAACAATAAAATCAATTTTAATATTATATTTTTTTAATATAAAACTATCATTAATAATATTTCTGCTTGTATCACCGGCGCCCCATATAATAACTTTTTTTATATTTTCAAATTTTAATTCGTTTGAATTACGATTTAACAATACTTTTTTAAAACCTTTGTCATCTGTTAAAATAAATTCTTTTATCGCGTCTTGTAATCTTGGTCTTAAATGGTAATCAACAAAACAGTAATTGACACCTAATTTTTTTAAACCAAAGTATAAACCCAAGGCACTAAATATTTTTCTTTTTGAAATATTCTCATCAGTAAAATCTGAACTAATTTGAAACTCACAATTTTGAAGATTGTTTTTTTTAATATTATCTAAAAAGGAATTAATTTCTAAATCAGAAAAATTATCATCAGTTAAAATATATTTTACAACTATACCTTTTTGGGCTTCCATAAAATATTTTTTTAAATTAGAGAGAACTTTCTCCATTCCTTTTACACCCCGTATTTTTTTAAAAGTTTCTTTTGTTCCCGCATCAATACTTGTTGTAATTTTAACTTTGCCAGATTTTAAATACTTTTCTATATACTTGTTATATTTTATGGCATTTGTATAAACCATAGTTGAATGAGGTTTCATTTTTTCGTTAACCATTTCAAAAATTTTGTCAAAATCATCTAACAGGACAGGCTCTCCACCCCCCCAAGCTACACTTAGTTCTTTTGATATACTTTTAGACTCTATTAAATTATTTAAAACTTTTTCTAAATTATAATTAGCTTTTTTACCTCCATAGTATGTGTCGTTACAGTAAGTGCATTTCATACTGCAGACAGAATGGGATTCTATAGATAAATGTTTAATTTCTAATTTTTCCAAGTTTGGCCAGTTATCCTTAACTAGATAAGGACATCCAGTGCAAGGAGTTTCTTTTTTACCAAAGTTAATTTCATTGTATAACTTTTTTTTAGCTTTAATAATATTTTCAGCATTAATATCAGTTGATTTGTTTACAGGAAAAACTTTAACGTCACCTTTCATTTTTCCATTAACGTAAAATCTTTTACAACAATGTCTTAACTCATCGGGAGCTAAGTACAAAGAACTGTGTAAAGCGCTACAACTATATGTTTTTTTGTTGTTCATTTAATTTTTATACTTACTATAACTTTATTTATAACTGAATCAATTTTATAACCTCTTTTTCATATATTTTAAATAAATCTTTATTATTTTTTTGAGCTTTTAGTGTATTTAAAAATAAATTTACAATTTTATCTTTTTTGGATTTATCGGGCATTTTTTCATCTTTTAGCATCTTCACCATAATTTTAAAAATATAAATATACATAATTTTTCTTTTTTCTAAACTTTTCAATAAAAGGATCTCAGTAAGTACCCCCCCCACGTTTCCCACAAGACCTCTTATATAAAATTTATTTATTTTTTTAAATTTTATTTTTTTTGATATTAAAAATTTTTTAATATGTAAAGATTGTTTAAATAAATCATAAACTCTTTTTTTATTTAAAATATTAACAATTGAACCCTGTCTATTTTTTTTAAGATAGAGGGGTTTATAAATAAATGCGAATTGCTTGGAGTAAAAATAAACTTTAAATATGAACAAAATATCTTCATGCAAACCTGAATAAAAGGTAATTTTATTTTTTATTATAAGCTCCCTTTTTATAACACTAAATATAACAGAACCATCAATTTCACCATTTAAAAAATTTTTTATTCTAAGATTAAGATTTTTTGATATAAAATTAAAATCCTTACGATAATTCTTCAAAATTTTTTTTTTAGATAAAACTTTATTAAAGTTATATCCAATAAAATCATATTTTTTTTTTATTAAAAAATTCTGAATATTTTTAAGTGAATTTTCAGGTAAAAAATCATCTCCATCCACAAACATAGTATATTTACCCTTTGCAGCATAGATTCCTTTATTACGAGACAATCCAGGACCAAGGTTATTTTTATTATTTATTATAGATAAATTGTTAAATTTTTTTTTAAATTTTTTTATTTTTTTAAGAGATTTATCTTTTGAATTATCATTAATAACAATAAGTTCAAAACTATTAGAATTTATATTCTGCTCTAATATACTACTTAAACATTTAGCAATATGGTTTTCAAGATTGTAAACTGGAATTATAATACTAATTAACATTTTCCATCCTCACTTCATTAACTATTTTAACAATAAATAGACAAGAGAACAGAAAATATTTTTGTTTCGCATTAGTTCAAAGTTGTACTTCATAAAATTTCTTACAGCAATGGTTTCCAATAAGATATATAATGATAATATGTGCTTAAACATTAACTTTATGAAAAAAAATTATGGGCGAATGGCGGAACTGGTAGACGCGCAGGACTCAAAATCCTGTAGTAGCAATACTGTGAGAGTTCGATTCTCTCTTTGCCCACCAAAAAAAAATGTACTTAAAAAATTTTAATAATTTAATAGAATTATATTTTCATCAGGCTAAACAACAAAATCCAGAAAATGATTTTTTAGAATGGCTTAATCCACAAAATAAACTCAAATTTACTTGGGAAGAAACATCATCAAGTATTTATAAATTAGCATCCAAAATAAAAAAAAATATAAAAGATGGAGATAGATGTCTCCTAGTTTCTGAAAATAGACCAGAGTGGCTAATTTCCGATATTGCAATAATGTTAGCAAATGGAATCACTGTACCTGCTTATACCACTTATACAGAAAAAGATTATAGATATTTAGTTGAGGATTGCGAACCTTCTATAATTTTTGTTTCTAATAGTTTTATACATGACAAACTAAAAAATATTATAGAAAAAAAATTATTTATTAAAAAGATAATTACTTTTGATGAAATACAAAATGTTGATTATAAAAATAAATATTTAAGCTTTAATTCTATAAGAAAAAATAAATTAGAAGAAAATGATAAAATTAAAAATTTAAGTTTAAAAAGAAAATCTCCTGCTTGTATAATATATACATCTGGAACTGGTGGAGACCCCAAAGGAGTAATTTTAAGTCACGGAGGCATATTAAATAACTTAGAAGGAGCTTGTGAGATTTTAAAACCAATAATTGATAAAAGACCAACTTTTTTGACCTGGCTTCCCTTATCACATTCTTACGAGCACACAGTACAATTTGCGCAAATAGCTGTTGGAGCAAAAGTTTTTTATGCAGAAAAAATAGAAAAGCTTTTAGATAATATCTCAGAAGCCAAACCAACTATCATGACAGCTGTTCCCAGATTTTACCAAAATCTTTACAACAAAATAAATATGAATATTAAAAAAACGAAAGGGTTAAAATCAAAACTAATTAAATATACAATCTATCTAGGTACAAAAAAATTATTAAATGAGAAAATGAATTTTTTAGAAAATATAATAAATTCTATTTTAAGTTTATTGGTAAGAAAAAAAATAAAAAACCAGTTTGGGGGTAATTTAAAAGCTTTTGTTTCTGGGGGAGGTGCTTTGGACAAAAAAATAGGTCAATTTTTAAATGCCATTGGACTGCCTACATTACAAGGTTATGGTTTAACAGAAACCTCTCCAGTTGTTAGTTGTAATCCAATATATAAAATACGAGTTGAAACAGTCGGTCCTCCATTCAGCGGCAATAGAGTAAAAATAGCTGAAGATGGAGAAATATTGATTAAAGGAGAAAATGTAATGTTGGGCTATTGGAACAAAAAAGAAGAAACTAAAAAAGTCATTAAAGATGGATGGTTATATACTGGAGATATAGGAAAAATCGATCCAAAAGATGGTTATCTAAAAATTACAGATAGAAAAAAAGATATAATAGTTAGCTCAGGTGGAGATAACATATCGCCAGCAAAGATCGAAAATCAACTATCAAATTTTCCTGAAATAGAGCAAGCAATGGTCTATGGAGATGGAAAAAATTATTTAGTTGCACTTATTGTTGCTAGTAAAGAATTTTCTAAACAAAATGAAAGAATAAGGGAAATAGTAAATAAAATTAATAATAATTTAACTTTAGTTGAAAAAATAAAAAAATTTCATTTAATTGAGGAAAATTTTACAATTGAAAATGGTTTAATGACACCGACCATGAAAGTAAAAAGAATTAAAGTAATTGCAAAATATAAAAACTTATTAGAAAGTTTTTATAAAAAATAATAAATAAAAGTACTTTAATTAATAATATATGCCTAAAAAACATTGTTATTACTTGTTTATTTAAATAACAAAAAAAATTAGTAAATTTAATTAAAAATTATTTTTTTCTAAAATTTGTCAACACAATTAGTGTTTGACATCAATGTAAATAATTATAAAGGTTAATTATAAAAGCGAATCACTTAACGATTTGTTTTAATTAAAGCAAAAAAAGGGAGCTAAAATGGCAAAACGTAGAAAAAAAGCAAAGAAGAAAAAAGCTAAAAAAGCTAAAAAAAGAAGAAGATAGTTTAATCTTTTTTTAACTTAGTGCGCCTTCCTTAATAAAAAATATTAAGGAAGGCGTTTTTTTTTATGTTATTGCTGGAATTTCAGCTGGGATTTCTATTCGATTAAGAGCTTTGTCCATTTTCATTTTAGCTTTATCACCCAAAACTACTTCAAATTCAGATTTTAATCTTTCGTATGCTTTTTCAAAAAGTTGCCTCTCACTGTATGACTGTTCTGCAATTACATCAGTTTTTTTATTTAAATCTTTTACAACTTCAGCTAATTCATAAATTTTACCAGAATTAATTTTTTGTTCATACTCTTGAGCTCTTCTACTCCACATAGTTCTTTTTATCTTAGGTTTGCTTTTTAATATAATAAGAGCTTTATTAACTTGATTAATACTGGAGACATACCTTAAGTGTGATTGCTGATTAAGAGGTATACTTAATGTAAGTTTCTCTTTTTCTATAAAAACTTTGTAAAAAGTTATATCAATGCTACCTATTTTTGCTTTATCTACAGCAATAATTTTACCAACTCCGTGCTTTGGGTAAACTACGTAATCTTTTATATTATAAATTTTTTTCTCAGTAGCTTGTTTTAATACTTTTTTTATTTTGACTTCATTAGCAGAAGATCTAAAAATTTTAGATTTGTATGTTGTTTGTCCTGTCGTTTTATTAACCGCAGGTTTATTAATCATCTTCTTTCTTTTGTTTACTTTTACTTTTTTCTTAACTTTTTTTACTATTTTTTTTCTTGCCATTTTAAATCCTAATCTCCCTTTCCTGGTTTTTCGCTTAAGTATTTTAACTTTCCTGTAACGTTACGCCATTTTTCTTGCTCCTTGGGTACATCACTTTCTCTTTTTTTAGTAATGTTTGGCCATATATCACTGTACTTAGTATTAATTTTAATCCAGTCACTTGCACCTTCATTCGTGTCCGGTTCTATAGCACTAACAGGACATTCTGGTTCACAAACTCCACAGTCTATACATTCGTCTGGTTTTATTACTAGGAAATTTTCACCTTCATAAAAACAGTCTACAGGACACACTTCCACACAGTCCATAAGCTTACAGTTGATACATTTATCATTCACAATATATGTCATATTTTATTTTAATAAATTCTGGACCTTTATTTTAATAATTCCATTATCTTTATCTGAAATATATAGCAAGCCGCATATCCGCCTTATTAGTCCTGACTCATACATATCATTAGAACCATCTGAATATACAATTTTCCAAATTATTTCAATTATTTTTAATCTAAATTCCATTGAATATTTTTTAACTTCCCTAGTAAATTCTACTATTTGATTTGATTCTTTCTCTTTATCTTCACCTTGTTGTAAAATTTTTTCTGCTTTCTCTAAATCAGTTTTTTTAAGTTCGACTATTGCGTTTATAATAATTTTTCTCTCAATATCAGTATAATTTTCATCAGCTCTAGCTGCGTGAACTAGTAAAGCTGAGATTAAAACAATCTCATCAATTGTATTTTTTTCTTCATTTTTTTTAAAAGGATTTTTTATCATTTATCTAAATCTTAGCTCTGATAACTTTTTAAAAGGGCTATCATCAGTAGTGTTTTTAATATTTTTATTCATTTTATTTTTTTCGAATTTAGGTTTATAAACGAAAAAATCTTCTTTAGCACCAGCAATCTTTTTAGGTTGATAATGCATTAGTTTTAGCAATGTAAAGAAATTTTCTTTACTGCAGCCTATTAAATTAACCATGTCTGAGTCAATTTTAAATACTCCATTTTTGTTATTTTCCATTATTTTTAAAAATAATCTCTCAAGTATATCAACTCTAATATAAAACTTGTTAAAGTTTTCAAATCCACAAATTAATAAAAATTTAACATTTTTCTTTTGCTCATCTTTTAAAAAATTTAATCCAAATTTTGGAATATTATATTTTTTATCCTCTTGATAATATAATTTCCATAATTTTATTCTAAGATTAACTGCATTTGGCTTAAGCATTTTTGGTAGAAAAATATTATACCTTCCAATTTTTACTCCAGCTTTTCTCAAAGTAAATCTATCTTCTTTTGAAATGTTTTTTACCATTTTGGCTACATCATCTCTTTTCATAACTCCGTTATTTTCAAATAGTTGATAGCATAAAGCTCTTACATAATTATTTTTAAAATCAGATTTAGTTAAATTAAATAAATCTGATAACTCTGATGAAATAAGTAAATTAAGTTTTTTTTCTAAATTAATTTTTAATTTCATTTCAGAATCTTTATCGATGGCCTCATCAACCAAAAGATTTAATTTAGGATTCAGATAGTTTCCTCCTTTCACAATGTAGGCAACGGGACTATTATTCCAATATATTTTGTGATCATCATTTATTGTAAAATTTTCATCTTTAATTATTTTATTTGCTCTTTTCATTAATTCAGGGGCTATTGCTTGTCTTGATGCTTTTTTAAGTGACTTAATATCAGTTTTTAATGAACTTGATTTTAAATCTAATTCTAATCTCATGCCTTTAAGTTTTCCCATGTACTGACCATCAATAATAACCTCATCTTCATTTTTAATTTCTGTTGCTAAAGGTATATCTTGTCCCAATCTTCTGGATAAGATGCTTATTCTTTTGTCAATAAAACTTTTTGTGAGTTCCTCATGAAGTTTATCTGATAATTTATCTTCAATGTACTTTGTTTGCTCAATCCAATAATCAGAGTTACTGGCCCATCCTTTTTTGTTAGAAACATATGACCAGGTCCTAACATTTGAAATTCTATTGGATAATGTGTCGATATTTCCATCATATTTATCTAAATATTGGAGTTGTTTTTTCATATATTCGTTAGCAACTTTTCCAGATCCTGATGTTAAAAATTCAAAAACTTTTTTTACTATCTCTATATGGTTTCCATAGGCTTTTTTTGAAAAATCAGGAATTTGACAGCATTCCCAAAGCGTCTTTACAATATCTTTAGAATATTTTTTTTTTGCAGTGTCTATAAAACTATTTTTTAATAAGAATTTTAATACTTTTTCATCCTCACAATCATTAATTTTTTTTAAAAACTCATTGTCAATTTTTTTTTCTAGTGAATAAATTAAATTATCAATACTATCAAAATTTAATTCTGGATTTCTCCAATAAAGTAATTTAATTTTATTTAAATTATGATTTTCTAATTTTTCTATTTCGTCTGATGACAATTGTTTACATTCGCCTGTTACACCAAAAGTACCATCATTAATGTGCCTTCCAGCCCGTCCGGCTATTTGTGAAATTTCACTTAAGGTTAATTTTCTTGTTTTTTTTCCATCAAATTTTTGCAACCCACTAAAACTCACATTGTCAATATCCATATTTATTCCCATACCAATAGCATCTGTTGCAACAAGGAAATTAGCATCTCCAGATTGATAAAGTTCTACTTGTGAATTTCTAGTTTTTGGACTTAGCGAACCCATTATAACAGCAGCACCACCTTTTTGTCTTCTTACAAGTTCTGCAATCGCATAAACCTCATCTAATGAAAAGGCAATTAAAGCTGTTTTTGGATTTAATCGAGATATTTTTTTATAGCCACTATATGTTAATTTAGAATATCTATCTCTACTTACAAATTCCACACCTTCAATTAGTGAAGCTATTACAGATTTCATGGTATGAGAGCCAAGAAACATTGTAAGTTTGCTGCCTCTAGAGTTTAATAATCTATCTGTAAATATATGACCTCTTTCGTGATCTGTGCACATTTGTATTTCATCTACAGCCACAAAATCTACAACCATATCTTTAGGCATAGATTCGACAGTACAAATATAATAACTAGGTGACTTTGGAATTATTTTTTCCTCTCCCGTTATCAAAGCAACTTTTTCTTGACCAACTTGTTTTATACATTTATCAAAAATTTCCCTAGCTAATAATCTTAATGGAAAACCTATGATACCACTTTCAAAATTAAGCATGGTTTCTACAGCTAAATGTGTTTTTCCAGTATTAGTGGGGCCCAAAACTGCAGTAATTTTTTTAAAGTTGTTTTCCATAAATTGTGTTTACTATTTGCGTACACACTATATTTAGATTTCCCCAAGAACAAAAGATGATTCAAACGTGACCGAATCACCCAAGCAAAAGTTCTCCTTTTCAATAATTAAAAAAAGTTTAGCATAATTTTAAAGAATTCAATATATAATTTTTTTGGCTTAATAAATGAATACAAACCCTCTATGGAAGATTAATAAAGAAAAGTTAAGTAAAACAAATTTAGCTAAATACTCTAATTTTATTAAAAGTAATTACAAAATGAATGTAAATTATAATTTTAATAAACTTTGGAAATGGTCAGTAGATAATCCCAAACTTTTTTGGAAGTCAATTTGGGATTTTACAAAAGTGGATGGAATTCTAGGAAATTCTTTTTTAGAAGAGTCGGAAACTTTCTACAAAAATAAATTTTTCCCTGACACTCAATTAAATTATGCAAAAAATCTTTTAGTTAAAAACAATGAAGATCCAGCAATTATATTTAAAAGTGAAAATGGGTATAAAAAAACCTTATCCTGGAGCAATTTAAATTTAAATGTTTCTAAAATTTCAAACTGGATGAAAGAAAATGGAGTCAACAAAGGTGACCGTATAGCAGCATATATGCCGAATGTACCAGAAACTGTAATTGCATACATTGCAACATCAGCGCTTGGAGCTGTATGGTCTTCATGTTCACCAGACTTTGGAACAAAAGGTGTTATAGATAGATTCTCACAAATCAGTCCAAAAATTCTGTTTATTGCAAACAAATATTTTTATAATGGAAAAGAAATTAATATTTTAGAAAGATTAGATGAAATTCTTAAAAACATCCCCTCAATTAAAAAAATTGTAGTAGTGGCTTACCCTGGAACAGAAGTAGAGAAAAAATATATTAGTAAAACTAATTTTAACAACTGGGATGATTTAAATGTTTTAAAAAAAAATATTCATTATGAAATATTAAATTTTAATGATCCTTTAGCAATTTTATATTCAAGCGGTACCACAGGTAGGCCCAAATGTATTTGTCACGGGATAGGAGGAACGTTACTTCAACATAATAAGGAATTACAATTACATTGCGATATAAAAGAAAAGGATAAAATATTTTACTTTACTACTTGCGGATGGATGATGTGGAATTGGTTAATAGGTTCTCTTTCAACAGGTGCAACAATTTTATTATTTGATGGATTTCCAATGCATAAAAAGGATGATTTGCTATTCGATTTTATAAGCGAGGAACAAGCAAGTTTTTTTGGTGTTAGCGCCAAGTATATTGATGCCCTTAACAACAAAAGGATAAAAATAAAAAATAATTATGATTTACCCAAACTAAGAACCATATGTTCAACTGGTTCACCGTTATCAGAAGATAGTTTTCATTATGTTTATAAAAATATAAAAAATAATATTCATCTAGCTTCTATCTCGGGGGGAACGGATATCTTATCTTGCTTTGTATTAGGAAACTTATTTGAATCAGTAAATGCAGGTGAGATTCAAAATAGAGGACTAGGAATGGACGTAGACATTTTTAATGAAAAGGGTTTTTCTATAAAAAACAAAAAAGGTGAACTAGTTTGTAAAAAACCATTTCCATCGATGCCAATTAAGTTTTGGAATGACATAGATGACAAAAAGTATAAATCAGCATATTTTGATAAATATAAAAATATTTGGCATCACGGGGATTTTGCTAAAATAACGAAAAACAATGGATTTATAATATTTGGGAGATCTGATGCTACACTTAATCCCGGAGGTGTTAGATTGGGTACCGCAGAGATATATAATGTGGTTGAAAAATTTAAAGAAGTGCAAGAATCAGTAGTTGTTGGACAATCGTGGAATAATGATATTAGAATTATACTATTTATAGTTTTAAACAAAAGATACACTTTAACAGAAGAGATTAAATTAAAAATAAAAAAAGAAATTAGAAATAATGCTTCACCAAGACATGTACCGTCTAAAATAATTAAAATTTTAGAAATTCCTAAAACAAAAAATGGAAAAGTTGTTGAATTAGCCGTAAAACAAACCATCGAAGGTAAAAAAATAAAAAATTTGGAAGCCCTGGCTAACCCTGCTAGCTTAAGTCAATTTAAAAATATCAAAGAATTAAATGAGTAAAATTTCAAAACATCAAATCAATCAATTAAAACCTTCAGCAACACTAGTAATTAATGAAGAGTCTAATAGACTAAAGAAGATTGGGAAGAAAATTTATAAATTTGGTTTTGGTCAGTCACCATTTCCAATTCCTGAGAAAATAGTTTTGGCATTAAAAAATAACGCAAATAAGAATAAGTACTTACCCATGCAAGGTCTTGAAGAGCTAAGATTAGCAATAGCGACTCATTTAAAAAAAAATAATTATAACAATTTTAAAGCTGATGATATTTTGATTGGACCAGGGACAAAAGAACTAATGCTTTTAGCTGAAATTGCTTTTGATGGAGATGTTTTGTTGCCTGCTCCAAGCTGGGTGTCCTACCAACCTCAAGCTCATATAGCTAATAATAAAGTACATTGGATACAAACATCTAGTAGTTCAAACTGGTTTCCCACTGCTCATCAAATTGAAAGAAAAATAAAAAGTCTTAATGCTAAAAATTTATTATTATTTTTGAATTCTCCAAACAATCCATCTGGTACAGTTTGTAAAAATTTAAAAGAAATTGCAGAAGTTTCAAAAAAATATAAATTAACTATAATTTCAGATGAAATATATTCCAACCTAACATTTAACGAAAAATATAAATCTATTTCAAATTTTTATCCTGAAGGAACTATTGTAAGCACCGGATTAAGTAAATGGTGTGGAGCAGGAGGTTGGAGGCTAGGCTTCTTTGCAATACCTAACGAATTGGAAGAGTTTAAAAAGAGTTTAAAAATTTTATGCAGCGAATCATTTACAGCAGTGAGTGCTCCAATACAATATGCGGCAGTAGAAGCATACACAGGAGATTACTCTAACTATTTAGACCAAGTGAAAAAGATACTTTTTTATATAGGTAATTATGTATATGATAATCTAAAATCTAATGTCATACACGTAGCAAAACCAGAGGGAGGTTTTTATTTATTTCCAGAGTTTATTAATGCAAAATTTTCTTCTTCCTCAGAAATGTGCAAAGATATTTTGAACAAGACTGGCGTAGCATTACTTCCAGGAAGCGACTTTGGTTTAAGTCATAAAAAAATGGTAGCGAGATTAAGTTATACAGACTTTGATGGAGAAAATTTTTTAAAAATTACTTCAGGTAGTAAAAAACTAGATACAGATGTTTTAAAACAATATGCACCAAATATAGTTAAAGGTACTTCAAAATTAAAAGAGTGGTCTAACTCTCTTTAGATTTCGGAATGTTAATAAAATTGATAGTCTTATTTCTATTATTAATTATAGATAACTTAAATAAACAAAAATAATGAGGAGGAAAATGAAAAAAATTATTTCCACTATTGCAGGAGCATTGATGATGTTTGCTTTTACATTGCCATTAGCAACAATAGCAAAATCTGCAGAGTTCTTCACGATAGGAACAGGGGGACCAACTGGAGTATATTTCCAAACTGGAAATGCAATTTGTAAAATGTTGCATAAGTCAGCAATAAGCGCTGAACATGGAAGAAAAAAAGGTACAAATAAAGCTTATAGATGTACCGCACCATCTACAGGAGGTTCAAATTATAACATTGGACAAATCAAAGAAGGAGAATTTCAATTTGGTGTTGCTCAATCAGACTGGCAGTTCCATGCTGTTAATGGTTCTAGCAAATGGGAAGGAAAACAGTTTAGCAATTTAAGAGCTGTATTTTCAGTTCATAATGAACCTTTCCAAATTTGGGCTAGAAAAAAAGCAAAAGTTAAAGATTTTGCTGGCCTAAAAGGTAAGATTGTTAACATAGGTAATCCGGGTTCTGGTCAAAGAGGAACAATGGAAGAGCTTATGAAAGCTATGGGAGTTGATAATAGTTTCTTTAAATCAGTTACCGAGTTAACTTCATCCGAACAAGTTAAAGCTTTATGTGATGGAAAAATTGATGCTTTTGGTTATTCTGTAGGGTTTCCTAACGGAGCTATGGAACAAGCAGCAACTTGCGGAGCTAAAGCAATGCCTATAAATTTAACTGGTTCTGAAGTTCAAGGATTAATAAGTGGTGCTGACTATTACGCACAAGCTGTAATACCTAAAGGAACTTACACAGGGCAAAAAAAAGATGCAACAACGTTTGGTGTTAAAGCTACTGTAGTAACTAGCGCAGATGTTTCTGAGGAGCTTGTTTACTTAGTAACTAAGGCTGTATTTGAAAATTTTGATGATTTCAAAAAACAACATCCAGCTTTTGGTTTCTTGGAAAAGAAAAACATGATTAAAGATGGTTTATCTGCTCCATTACACCCAGGTGCAATTAAATATTATAAAGAAGTCGGATTAATGTAATCCAACGACTTAGTTAAATTAAAAGGCCCAATATTTTTTTGGGCCTTTTTTTTTGTAATAGTATATTATTTTCTAAAATGAATCAGATTACAAATAAAACTATAGAAAATAAGATTAATGAAGATTTGTCACCCACTAGAAATCTCAATGGTCTTCATTTAAAGATTGTTTATAGCATAGCAATTATTTGGTCTTTATTTCAACTTTGGTATGCCTCACCTTTCCCTTTTATGTTTGATATTGGAATGTTTAAAGGCTTACCTGCTAGAGCTATTCACTTAGGTTTTGCATTAACATTAACATTTTTAATATTTCCTATTTCAAAAGGTAAAAAAATTTCAATAATAGATGTTTTTATAAGTATGGCAGGAGCTTTTTGTTGCCTTTATATTTATTTTTTTTATGATGAGCTTGTTTATAGAGGAGGAGTTCTTTTAATTCTTAATTTAGGGGAAAATATTAATGTACCAATTGAACTAATTATTGGAATTATTGGAATTTTAATTTTACTTGAAGCAACTAGAAGAGCTATAGGTCTGCCATTAGTTATTATTGCAGTTTGTTTTTTGATATTTTCTTATTTTGGAAGGTACGCGCCAGACATAATTTCTCATGGCGGTCTTTCATTAAAGAGACTTGTAGGGTTTCAATGGTTTGATCAAGAAGCAATATTTGGAATACCGATTGGTGTTTCAGTAGATTTTATTTTTTTATTTGTTTTATTTGGTGCACTTTTAGAAACTGCAGGTGGGGGAAAATATTTTTTAGATTTAGCCTTTGCTATGGTTGGTAAGATGAGAGGAGGCCCAGCAAAAGCAGCTATATTAGGATCTGGAATGACGGGTTTAATATCAGGCTCTTCAATAGCAAACACAGTTACTACGGGAACTTTTACAATTCCTATTATGAAAAAAACTGGTTTTTCTAAAGAGAAAGCTGGAGCCATAGAAGTTTCATCTTCGGTCAATGGTCAATTAATGCCACCCGTGATGGGAGCTGCAGCTTTCGTTATGGCAAGTTTTATAGGAGTTACATATTTTGAAATTGTTAAACATGCTTTTTTACCAGCGGTTATATCTTATGTTGCCTTATTTTATATATCTCACCTGGAAGCTCTGAAATTAAATCTTAAAGGAATGGAAGAAAAAGATGTACCAAATTTAAAAAACACTTTTTTAGCTGGATTACATTTTTTAATTCCAATTTTCGTTTTAATATATCTATTGGTCTATTTAAGATTCACAGCATCTTATTCTATATTTTATGCAACTATTGCATTAATTTCTGTAAATTTAATAAACAAATTAATTAAACAACCTAATTTTAAAAATGCACTTACCACTTGGTTTAATCAAACTATTGTAGGTTTTCAAAAAGGTGCTTTAAATATGGTAGGCGTAGGAATTGCTATTGCAACAGCTGGTGTAATTGTAGGAGCTGTTGGTTCTACAGGCTTAAGCACAAATTTAATTATTGTTATTGAGACTATCGCTAAAGATAATATAGCTATTTTATTATTTTTGACAATAATTTTATGCTTATTGCTTGGCATGGGTCTTCCTACAACCGCAAATTACGTAGTCGTAGCTTCGTTAATGGCTGCTGTTTTAGTAGATGTTGGGAATGCATCTGGGTTTATATTTCCGCTTATAGCCGTTCACTTATTTGTTTTTTATTTTGGATTAATGGCAGACGTCACACCACCAGTTGGATTAGCTTCATACGCAGCGGCTGCTATTTCTGGTGGTGACCCTCTTAAAACAGGCGTTCAAGCTTTTTGGTATAGCCTAAGAACCGGTATTCTGCCCATTGTATTTTTATTTAATCACGAGCTCCTTTTAATTGGAATCGAGAATATATGGCATGCATTAGTTGTAATTGTTACTTCGTTAACAGGAATATTAGTATTTACTGCCGCAACCCAGGCATGGTTTTTTAACAAGCTAAGATGGTATGAGATAATAGTATTTTTAATTATTTCCTTGTCTTTATTAGCACCAGATTTTGTACTTAATAAATTTTATCCAAAATATAATCATAAAGATTTATCACAAATTCATCTTTTAAATTTAAAACCAAGTAAAGAAGTACGATTTAAGGTAACGCGCCCAAGCGAATACGGAGAAAGATATAAATTATTTATAATTAAAAAAAATACTTTTGAAAATAATTTTAATTTAGAGGACTATGGCATTAGTTTGTTGAAAGAAAATAATAAAATTATAATTGATACTTTAAAATGGAATGGAAAAGCTAAAAAAGAAGGCTTTGAGACTGACGACATAATTAGTGAATTAAAAATAGAAAATTTAGATAGACCTAACAAGAATATAGTTTACCCATTTGCTTTAATATTATTATTGGTTTTTGGTTATTTTAACTATAAAAGAAAAGTAAATATTATTTATGAGTAAAAAAATTATAAAAGGCAGATTTTATAAAATTAATAAAAAAATCAAACGTAGATTGATTGCTAAATATGACAAAATTAAAGATTGGAAAATGGATCCAAAAGGATATTTTTTAATTCATGTAAAAAAAAAATGTATTGAAGTTGGTTATTGCAAGTTTACAAAACTAGGAAACTCCCCAGTAAATGACATGATAGCTATTATTAGAGGAAATACTGCAATAGAAATAGTTAATACGCTTATTAATGAGAGATTTATTTCTTCATTACAACATGCAGCAGACATGGGAATAGAGCTGTATAAGGCTGAATTATCTTTAAAACATAATTTTAAATATATTCAAGATAAAGATTTAATTGTTGACTAAATTTTAAAATTTTAGTAAAAAAAACTTAACAATACTGATGTGGTAGGGAATAATGTGAAAATCATTAACTGTTCCTGCAACGGTAAAAACAAATGTTTAAGTCCGAGCGCTACCCAGTATAGTCCCCTGTCGAATGATGGCCAGGAAAAGCCTAGTTCTGCAATGTAAAATTAGCAGTGGCATTAACTATAACATTAAAGCGAAAGCTTTAATAAAAAGGATTGTCATATGTTTAAAAAGCTAAAAGCTTTGCTGTTAAGTTTAATTTTAATATTTTCTTTTAATCAAGCATTTGCTGCCGATATACCAGTAATTGTTATTTCACCAAGTAAAACAGCACAATCAGCTTCGACAGTAGGAACTAGTGTGACTGTACTCGATGAAATTTTTTTTAAAAACACTAATGAATTATTTTTAGGCGATGTTTTAAAAGGGAATTCAACTAGCGTAAATTTTTTTCAAAATGGTGGTCCAGGACAAACATCAGCAATTCAATTAAGAGGCATGCCAAAAAGATATTCAACTGTTTATATAGATGGAGTTAAAATGTCAGACCCATCAAGCGTGTCAAATGATTATGATTTTAATCATATTTTAACTAGCCAAATATCTAGAGTTGAAATTTTAAAAGGTAACCAGAGTTCACTATATGGAAGTGGTGCCGTGGGCGGAACAATAAATATAACGACCAAAAAAGGAGAACCAGGTTTACAAAAAAACATGCAATATAATAATGCTTCACATGGAACTCATAATTTATCACTTGGTCTTTCAGGCGCAGACGAAGCTAATAATTTTTATGTTGGTTTAGAGAGATTTCATACTGATGGTATGTCAGCAATGACGCATAACACTGAAAAAGATAGATACAGAAATAATTCTTTAGTTGCAAAATACGGTCGTATATTTTCAGAACAAATAACATTTGAAAGTAATGTAAGAGTAGCAGAAACTTATAATCAATATGATAAAGAAACAGATACATCTACAGCTGACCATGCTGAAGAAGTAGACGCTGTACAGTCTACAGCTCATGTTTCGTTACTTTATAAACCAAATGCTAAATTTAATAATAAACTTACTTTAGCAAACGCCTATGTTAAGAGAATTTACGCAGGAGAAAATACAGGAAACGCTATTCAAGATGATTATTATGGTGATAGATATGCATTGTCGTACTCAGGTAATTATAATTTTAACTTAGATAATAGCATAGTGTTTGGAGCAGAAACTGAGCATGATGAAATTAAATATGACAAAGATAATTCATATAAAGAAGCGCACGCGTACTCGACATCTACCTACTTTGATTTGCAAAGCAGAGTTACAAATAACATTTATGCTACATTTGGATCAAGATTTGATGAACATAAACATGCTGGCAATGAAGACTCACATAGAGCGACATTAGCTTATCTTTTTGATGACAAATCCACAAAGTTAAAAACTTCTTATGGAACGGGAATGCGTTTCCCTTCTCTCTATGAACTTAATTTTTTAAATTCATTTAACCCTTCTATGACAGCTGAAAACAGCGAGAGCTTTGATTTTGGGATTGAAAAAACTTTTTCAAACTTAGGTTTAAATTTTGATGCCACTTATTTTAACGTAAAGTATGATAATGCACTTGAGGGTTGGAAGGGATCAGCAGGAGATTGGTCTACACACAACACTACTGGAAAAGTTAAATCTCAAGGTTTGGAACTTGATTCAAAATGGTTAAAAAGCGATCAGTTAAATTTTGATTTGAATTATACTTATACATCCACTTATGATGGAGCAGAACAAGACGATCCAGATATGAATCAAAGTTATTTCATGACTCAAATGGTTCGAGTTCCTAGACATTTAATTAATTTGAAGACAAATATGAAAATTCCAGGTCAGAAAAACTTAGATTTATCACTAAACACTAAGTGGTCTGACGATGCTAGAGATTATGGAAATGGAAACAGAACATGGCGAGATGAAAGATTAGATGATTATTTAGTAAATGATTTATCGATAAAATATAATTTATTTAATACTTATAATTTATTTTTCGATATCAATAATATTTTAGATGAAAAATATGAAACTGTAAGAGATTATTCTCAATTGGACAGGTCTTATAATTTTGGAATAAGAAGATCATATTAATGATAGATTCTCCATGTAATGATATTTGCACGACCGATCCAGAGAGTGGACTTTGCGTAGGATGTGGTAGAACTACTTTTGAAATAGAAAATTGGTTTAGCTACTCTGACAATCAAAAAAAAAAGCTATTAAAAGACTTAAAAACAAGAAATAATTTTGATAGTGAACAACAATATAATATGTTAGACAAAAGTATAATGAATAACTTATTTGATACTATTAAAAAAAATGCCTTTCCAATTGGTTTGGTTTTAATTCTAGCACTTGGTAGATTAATACCTCATCCTCCAAATTTTACTCCAGTGATTGCTGTTGCAATATTAAGTGGATTTTTTTTTAAAAATATATATTTATCTTTAGGAACACTACTAGCCTCAATGTTATTGGCTGATGCTTTTATAGGTTTTTATAATAATATTGTATTTGTTTATATATCTTTAATATTAATTGGATCTATTTTTTATAAAATTAGTAAAAAAATAAATTTTAAAAATTTATTTGCTTACGGTCTAGGTAGCTCAGTTATATTTTTTATAATTTCCAACTTTGGAGTTTGGGCCTTAGGAAGCCCAGGCATTAATAACGTGCCCTATGAAAGAAGTTTAGATGGATTAATTCAATGTTATATTGCAGCCATTCCATTTTTTGGAAATACTTTTCTATCTACTATAATTTTTGCTTATTCAGCTATATATATATATAAAGCGTTACCCACCTGGTCCAGCCCCAGATAATTTTAATATTTTCCAAACCCCAGAAGCAGTAGCAACAATTTTATCCGCAGATTTTAATTCACAAGTTAAAAAAACAAATGAATTAGTTTTTTTTTGTATTTTTGTCTTTCCAAACAATTCTTGCCCTAATTTTACTGCAGATATAAATTTTAATTCTAGCGAAATTGTTACACAAGGTTTTTGTTCAGCGGATCTATGTGCTGCCGTTCCCGCTCCCGCATCAACAAAAGCTGCAATAAAACCACCATGCGTGATACCAGCAGCGTTTAAGTGATTTTCATTTATGGTAGTTTTAAACTCATATTCGTTTGCAGAAATATTTTTAAACAATAGTCCGCCATTATGTTTCATAAACCCGTTTTTAATACTTATTTGCTCGAACTTATTAGACATAGCTTAATTCAAAAAATTATAGTTAAAATTAATAGTAATATTAATATTATAATAAAAAAAAATATTACTGCCTTTTTTAAAGGCATGTGAGTTATCCATTTAAAATTCATAGGTTAATCAAATTTATAATGATTTTTATTGAACACATCAATGGATTCAAAGTTTTTTTAGTACATATTTGCTTTTGAACTTCAAATTATATTGAAATATTGTTGTATTAAGATTAGTTATATTTTACTAACAAAAGATAAATCCACAATATTATGTTTATAAAAAAATTTTACAACTTAGGAAAAAATGAACTTTACCCCTTGCATAGAAGTATTACAGGAAATGGTGTTAGGAAATCCCTTAAAATTATAAAAAAACATTTTCCAAAACTCAAAGTTTACGAGATAGATTCGGGAACAAAGGTTTTTGATTGGATTATACCACCTGAGTGGAATATTAAAAATGCTTATGTATTAGATAAAAATAATGAAAAAATAATTGACTTTAATAAAAATAATTTACACTTGGTTGCATATTCAATACCTGTAAATAAAAAAATAAAAAAAAAAGAACTATTTGATCATATGCATACTGTGCCTAGCCAGCCTACGGCAGTACCTTACATAACATCTTTTTACAAAAAGTATTGGGGTTTTTGCGTTAGTGACAATGAAAAAAAATTATTTAATAAAAAATATAAAGACAACGATAACTTCAAAATAGTTATTGATTCAAATTTTAAAAAAAAAGGTAAATTAACATATGGAGAGTTTTTAATTCCTGGAAAATCAAAGCAAGAAATATTAATTTCCACATGTATTTGCCACCCATCAATGGCAAACAACGAGTTATCTGGACCAATAGTTTCTTTGTGTTTAATGGAATATTTTCAAAAGATTAAAAAATTAGAAAAAACATTGAGATTTATTTTTATCCCAGAAACTATTGGGTCACTCACTTTTTTAAGCAAACAGTTAAATTATTTAAAGCAAAATGTTATAGGTGGGTATAATTTAGTTTGTATTGGGGATGAAAAAAACCATTCTTGTATGTTATCAAAATATGAAAATACACCCTCTGATTTTGCTTTGATTGATTCTTATAAAAAATTAAAAATTAAATTTAAAAAGTATTCATTCTTAGAGCGTGGATCAGATGAAAGGCAGTATAATTCACCAAATATTGATTTGCCAATTGCATCAATTTTTAGATCAAAGTACTCTGAGTATCCCGAATACCACACATCTCTTGATGATTTTAATTTAGTCACACAAAAAGGAGTAAGTGGAGGCTTTAAGGTTGCCAAAACCTCCATTGCAATTTTATTAAAAAAAATAATACCACAAAATATTATTTTGGGTGAACCTCAATTAAGTAAAAGAGATTTATACCCAAGCTTGTCTAATCTTTTTACAAAACAAAAAGATAACTATAAATATACTTTTAACATAGTTAACTTTTTGCAATATGCTGATGGAAAAAATGATTTACATAAAATTTCAAAATTAATTAAATTAACATATAACCAAACTTATAAGATATATAAAGTTCTAGTAAAAAAAAAACTAATCAAATCTTAGTTTTTAATGTGTAAAGTGTGGCGGGCCCTGAAGGACTTGAACCCTCAACCTGCCGGTCCGTAGCCGACCGCTCTATCCAATTGAGCTAAGGGCCCTAAAGATAAAGTATAATAACTTATTTTAATATAAATAGGAATTAATATGTAACCAAGCGCTAAACTTAATCCCTCTTTATGTATTTTTTTAAAATTAATTTTTGAATCCAAAATTTTCCATCCAAATTTTTATAGCTAGGGTGGAACAATCTTCCAATGTTTCTTATAAGCAACTTCATAAGCCTAATTTAAATAATTACATGGCGGAAAAAGGATAGAATTGTGTTATAAATAAAACCATAAATATGTCTATTGAAATACCTGTTCCTGATATTGGAGATTTTGAAAGTGTTGAAATAATAGAAATTCTAGTTAAGATTGGGGATGTTGTTAAAAAAAATGACCCAATTGTCACTTTAGAAAGTGATAAATCTAGCGTAGAAGTCCCCTCACCATTTGATGGAAAAATTTCTGAATTAAAAGTTAAAATAGGAGACAAAGTATCAAAAGGTAGTATTTTAGCTTCTATTGAAGGCAATATTAATAAAACAGAAAAACCTATAGAAGAAGAAAAAATTGCCTCAGAAAAAGAAGAAAATATATCACCAGCAACAGAGAAAATAATAAACCAAGCTGAATCTACTGCAATTAACGAAACCAAGAAAGAAATAGATCAAGTCGAATCTACAATAATTAATAAAGCCCAAAAAGAAATAGAACCAAAAAGTTATGCTAAAGCAAATGGGAGAGATATTGATCCAATAGAAACTCAAGAATGGTTAGATTCATTAGAAGGAGTTGTAAAAAAAGATGGAGCTGACCGTGCGCATTATTTATTAAAAAAATTAATTAACGAAGCATATAAAGATGGTTCTCATCAACCGCTAAATCGGATTACTCCATATATAAATACTATACCTGTTGAAGCTGAAGTTAAATCTCCAGGAGATCAAAATATTGAAAGAAGAATACGATCCTTAATTAGGTGGAATGCGGCAGCCATGGTAGTTAAAGCAAACAAGAAAAATCCTGAATTGGGAGGTCATATAGGCACGTTTGCTTCTGCTGCAACACTTTATGATGTTGGAATGAATCATTTTTGGAGAGCCAAAAACAATAAATTTGGTGGAGATTTAGTTTATTTTCAAGGACATAGCGCACCTGGAATGTACGCTAGGGCATTTTTAGAAGGAAGATTGTCGGCAAATCAGTTAGGAAATTTTAGACAAGAGGTAGGCGTAGACGGCCTGTCATCTTATCCGCACCCTTGGTTAATGCCAAAGTTTTGGCAGTTTCCAACTGTATCAATGGGGCTTGGACCGGTTTTATCAATCTATCAAGCTAGATTTACAAAATATTTAATTAATAGAGGATTAATAAAAGATGAAGGTAGAAAGATATGGACTTTTTTGGGAGATGGAGAAACTGATGAACCTGAATCTTTAGGAGCAATTAGTTTAGCCTCAAGAGAAAAATTAGATAATCTTATATTTGTCATTAATTGTAATTTACAAAGATTAGATGGCCCTGTTAGAGGAAATGGAAAAATTATTCAGGAACTAGAAGGTATCTTTAGAGGAGCAGGATGGAATGTAATAAAAGTTATTTGGGGATCTTACTGGGATCAGCTTTTAGCTAAAGATACAACTGGCCTGTTGATCAAAAGAATGAATGAATGTGTTGATGGCGAATATCAGGCATTTAAAGCTAACAATGGTTCTTATGTAAGAGAAAAATTTTTTGGAAAATATCCTGAGCTGAAAAATTTAGTATCTTCAATGACAGATAGAGATATATGGAAACTTAATAGAGGCGGTCATGACCCCCATAAAGTCTATGCAGCTTATGATGAAGCAATGAAAACAAAAGGCAAACCTACTGTAATTTTAGCAAAAACTATTAAGGGTTATGGTATGGGAAAATCTGGAGAAAGCATAAATATCACCCATCAACAGAAAAAATTAGATGAAGAAGATTTACTACATTATAGAGATCGTTTTGATATCCCTCTTACAGACAAACAAGTTAAAAATGTAGAATTTTATAAACCTGCAGAAAATTCTACTGAAATTAAATATTTAAAAGAAAGAAGAATGAAACTTGGAGGCAATTTACCAGAAAGGACATCTTTTGCTAAGCAAATAAAAAAACCAGCAAAAGATATTTTTGAAAATATGTTAAAATCTTCTGGAAATCGAGAAATGTCAACCACTATGGCATTAGTTAGAATGTTAACAAATTTATTGAGAGATAAAAATATTTCACCTAGATTAGTACCTATTATTCCTGATGAAGCTAGAACATTTGGAATGGAAGGTTTTTTTAGAAAGATTGGAATTTATGCGCATGAAGGACAAAAATATGAACCAGAAGATTCCGAACAATTAAGTTCATATAGAGAAGACAAAAAAGGTCAAGTATTAGAGGAAGGTATAACTGAAACTGGGGCAATGTCTTCTTTTATAGCCGCAGGAACTTCTTACACCAACCATGATTTAGAAATGATACCAGTTTACACTTTTTATTCCATGTTTGGCTTCCAAAGAGTAATGGATCTTATTTGGGCAGCGGGAGATTCACAAACAAGAGGATTTCTTGTTGGAGCAACATCAGGAAGAACTACTTTAGCTGGAGAAGGATTGCAACATCAAGACGGTCATAGCCAATTGTTAGCTTCTACTGTACCTAATTGCATAAGCTATGACCCAACATTTGCATACGAGTTAGCAATTATTTTTCAAGATGGACTAAGAAGAATGCACAATAACCAGGAAAATATTTTTTATTATTTAACAACAATGAATGAAAATTATAAACATCCAGAAATGCCTAAAGACTGTGAAAAAGGTATTCTTAAAGGGATGTATTTATTTAAAGAATTTAGCAACAAAGGTAAAACAAAAGTTCAATTATTAGGGAGTGGTTCAATTTTAAGAGAAATTATATCTGCTGCTGAAATACTAGCTAAAGAATATAATATTGATAGCGATGTTTGGAGTGTTACAAGTTTTAATGAACTAAGAAAAAATGGGATGGAAGTAGAAAGAAAAAATCTTCTTAACCCCAACACTAAACCAGAAAAATCTTATGTAGAACATTGCTTAAGTAAAAGAGATGGTCCAATTATAGCAGCATCTGATTATATGAGAAGTTTCGTGGATCAAATAAGACCGTATACCACTAAATCGTTTTATTCTTTGGGAACTGATGGATATGGAAGAAGCGACAGTAGAAAAAATTTAAGAAACTTTTTTGAAGTTGATAAAGAACACATTGTAACATATACATTGAGTGCTTTAGCCAAAGAACAGCTTATCCCATCCACACATGTAGATGAAGCAATGAAAAAGTATAAAATAGATAAAAATAAACCATTCCCAACTGTTTTATAAAAATGAAAGAACAGAAAATATCCACTATTAGTGCTAGTCCGAAAGCTAGAAAGTTTGCAAGAGAAGTCGGAGCTGATTTGCATTTAGTGGAAGGATCTCAAAGAGAAGGAAGGATTAATGAAGAAGATATAAAAAAATTTGTTAAAAAATCCCTTTCAGGAAAATCATTAAAAAAAAAGGAAACCTTAGCACAAACATATGATTATTCAGAATTTGGAGAAATTGAAACAAAATCAATACCAAGAATAAAAAAAATTGCTGGACCTCATTTACAAAAATCATGGAGTGAAATTCCACATGTCACACAGCACGACGAAGCAGATATTACAGAGATGGAATTATTTAGAAAATCTTTAAGAGATTTATATACTGGAGCAAAAATTTCAGTAACTCCTCTTGCTTTTATTATTAGGGCAGTAGTCAAGGCGCTTAAAGATTACCCAAATTTTAATTCCTCTCTAGATTTAGGAAATCAAAAAATTATATATAAAAAGTATTATCATATTGGAGTAGCTATCGACACACCCCATGGTTTAATGGTTCCAAAAATTAGAGACGCGGATAAAAAAGATATAAAAACACTAGGAAAAGAATTAAAAAGTGTGAGTAAACTTTCTGCAGAACTTAAAATTGATAAAAAAGAATTTTTTGGAGGATCGATGACAATTTCAAGTTTAGGAAGTATAGGGGGTAGTTTTTTTACACCAATTATTAACCAACCCGAAGTTGCTATCCTTGGAGTCGGTAGAGCAGAAAGAAAACAAGTATTTATGGGAGATAAATATCAAAGCAGAATTATGCTACCATTATCATTGTCATATGATCATCGAGTTATTGATGGAGCAGAAGGCGCCAGATTTTGCGTGCATCTTAAAGAAAGTTTAGGTAAAGATTTTGCTTATAAACTAGCACTAGCAGTCTAAACTTATGTCTAAATCAACTTCTTTATTAAGTGCATTTTTATGTACTTTTATTTGGGGAACAACTTTTATAGCTCAAGATACAGGTATGGATAAAATTGGCCCTCTTACTTTTAATGGAACAAGATTTTTAATTGGATTTCTCTCTATTATTCCATTTGCTTTAATGTTTGAAAAAAAAAAAATTATTAAAGAGATAAATAAAAATAAAAAATTGTTTTATAAACTATTAATTTGGGTGGGCTTATTCCTATTTTTAGGTACATACGTGCAGCAGGCTGCTTTACTTTATACAGATGTAGCAAATGCTGCCTTTTTCACAATTTTCTATGTTCCTATGGTCCCAATTATTCTTTTTATATTTTTTTCTAAGTCGCCGCACTGGAGCATTTGGCCTTCTGTTTTATTTTGTTTTATTGGCGTTTATCTTTTAAGTGACTTTTCAAATTCTGTAGTTCGATTAGGAGACAGTTTAGTTATAGTCTGCGCTTTTTTTTGGAGTTTACATATTATATTTATTGGAAAATTTATTAAAAATTTTAATTTGCCTTTATTTTTTGGGGCACTTCAAGCTTTAGTAGTTGGACTTTTATCTATATTTTTTGCAATTCTTTTTGAAACAATAACAATTTCAAATATTTTGAATGAATCTATATCAATAATTTATGCAGGTACATTATCTGGTGGCATAGCATTTACCTTGCAAATATATGCGCAAAAAAATATCTCACCGGCGCCTGCAGCAATTATATTTTCTTTGGAGGGTGTTTTTGCTGCAATTGCTGCCTGGATAATATTAGATCAAATATTAGGATTAAATAATATTATTGGGTGCTTTCTTATTCTTATAGGAGTCATGCTTTCGCAAGTAGCTCCGATTTATAAAAAAAACTAGAGATAAGCTATTGATAATAAAAATAAACCAAGGATAATTCTATAAATTACAAATACACTCAAGCTAAATTTTCTAATAAAATTTAAAAAAAGTACAATAGTTACGTAGGAAAATATAAAAGAAAATAGAACAGCAATAATAGCCAAGAAGTTAAGTTCAGCACTACCTTCTCTAGCAACATTATATATTCCAAGAGCGCTTGCAGCACTTAGAGCCGGGATTGCTAGTATAAATGAAATTTTAGCAGAATCAAATCTGCTAAAACCCAAAATTCTCCCAGAAGTAATTGTTATTCCCGATCTACTTACCCCAGGCATAAGTGATAACGTTTGGAATAAACCAAAAATCAATGCTTTTTTGTATGTAAAATCAGAATCAATTTTTTGATTAGCTTTTTTTTTATCACTTATGTACAAAAGAATACCAAATACCAAAGTCATCCAAGCTATAACTTTTAAGTTTCTGAACTGATCAATTAATCCTGTTTGATAAAGAAAGTACCCAATCGGAATTATAGGTGCAGTTGCTATAAGAACTTTAATTAAAAATATTTTATTTGTTATAAGATTATATAATTCGTTTCTAAAATAAATTACAATTGCAATTAATGAACCCAGATGAAGGCAAATATCAATTAATAAATTCTGGTTATTAAAAACATAATATTTAGATATTAAAATAATGTGTGCTGAGGAACTAACAGGCAAAAACTCAGATATACCCTGCACCGCTGACAAAATTAAAATTTCTATAGATGAAAGCATTTAAATTAGTATTGCATAGCAGATATGCAATATAAATGACAAAATACTTGGATTTTTTACAATAAAGGTCAGTTCTTATGTCCTAAAAATTCTTTTCCCCTTATAAATAGTGATATAAAGGTAGTAGACAAAGGTAATAATATGACAGAAAAAATGCTCAAATTTGTGGAGCTTAATCAACAAACACCAAAAAAAAGAGAAGTTAATAGTAGAGTTGATGACTTTAAGGAAATATATGATGAATTTATTCATGAAAAAGCAAAACAACAATCAAGCAGATGTTCACAATGCGGTGTCCCATTTTGTCAAGTACATTGCCCTTTGCATAATAATATTCCTGATTGGTTAAAACTTGCAGCAGAAGGAAGACTACAAGAAGCCAATGAATTGGCACATAGCACAAATAACATGCCAGAAATTTGTGGAAGAATATGTCCCCAAGATCGTTTGTGTGAAGGAAATTGTGTAATTGAACAATCTGGTCATGGAACAGTTACAATTGGCTCTGTAGAAAAATATATTACTGATACTGCCTGGGAAAAAGGTTGGATTAAACCAATTAAAAATGAAAAAGAATTAGACCAATCAGTAGGAATTATTGGAGCAGGTCCAGCTGGACTAGCCTGCGCAGAAGAACTTAAAAAATTAGGATATCAAATAACTATTTATGATCGATACGATAGAGCGGGTGGCCTTTTAATTTATGGAATACCAAATTTTAAATTAGAAAAAAATATAGTTGAGAGACGAACTAATATTTTAAAAGAAGGTGGGATAAAATTTGAATTAAATTCAGAAATTGGAAAAAATATATCTCTTAAAGAGTTAAAAAAAAAACATGATGCGGTTCTTATAGCAACTGGTGTATACAAAGCAAGGGAAGTTGAAATACCAGGACATAATTTAAAAAATATTTTTCCAGCAATGGATTTTTTAACTGCATCAAATAGAAAAGGTTTGGGAGATAGGGTGGAAAAGTTTGAGAGTGGGACTTTAAATGCACAAAATAAAAATGTTATAGTAATTGGTGGTGGAGATACTGCAATGGATTGCGTGAGAACAGCAATAAGACAAAACGCAAAATCTGTGAAATGTCTCTATAGAAGAGACAAAGAAAATATGCCAGGCTCAGCTCGTGAGGTTAATAATGCCGAAGAAGAAGGAATAAAATTCATTTGGCTATCAAATCCAAAAAAGTTTATAGGTTCAGATAAAGTTTCTTCTTTATTAGTTGAAAGAATAAAATTAGGAAACCCAGACTCGTCAGGTAGAAAAAAACCTGAACCGATACCTAATTCTGATTTTGAAATAAAAGCAGATATAATAATTAAAGCACTTGGGTTTGATCCAGAAAATTTACCAAAGTTATTCAATAACTTTGAACTCGAAGTTTCCAAATGGGGTACAATAAAAATTGATATGAAATCTATGGAAACAAATATACCAGGCATTTTTGCAGCTGGTGATATTGTTAGAGGAGCTTCGCTTGTTGTCTGGGCAATAAGAGACGGAAGAGAAGCGGCATTAGCTATACAAAAATTTTTAGAGAGTAGAAAAATAAATAAAATAAAAGCTGCATAAAATGAAATTATATAAAAAAAATTTAAAAAAATTAATTGATAAAAAAATATATCACCCTAGTTACGAACATGATGCATGTGGAGTTGGCTTTATTGCTTCAACAGAAGGAAAAAAATCAAGGAAAGTTGTTGAATTAGGAATAAAGGCACTAAAAGCAGTATGGCATAGAGGTGCCGTAGATTCAGATGGAAAAACTGGTGATGGGGCCGGAATTCATATCGAAATACCAAATGAATTTTTTATTGAGCGAATAGAAAATGCAGGTCGAAGGCATGACGAAGGAAAAATTTGTGTGGGTATGATTTTTCTTCCAAGAAATGATTATAGTTCGCAAGAAAAATGTAAAACTATCGTAGAAAATGAATTGTTAAGTAAAAACTATTATATTTATAGATGGAGACAAGTACCAGTGAATACTAAAGTTCTTGGTAAAAAAGCAGAAAGCACTAGACCAGAAATTGTTCAAGTAATTTTTAAATCTAACGATAAAGATTTAAAGAATGACAACCTTGAAAGAGATTTGTTTGTTATTAGAAAAAAAATTGAGAAGCAATCAAATTTATTAAAATTAAAAGATTTTTATATATCTTCATTTAGTTCTAGATCTGTTATTTATAAAGGGATGTTTTTAGCCGAGGCTTTGTCAGATTTTTATCCAGACTTACAAGACCATCGTTTTATTTCAAGATTTGCAATTTTTCATCAAAGATATTCCACAAATACTTTTCCAAGCTGGGATTTAGCTCAACCTTTTAGAACCTTAGCCCATAATGGAGAAATTAATACAATTAAAGGTAATATAAACTGGATGAAAATTCACGAACAAGACATGAGTAGTAAACTTTTTGAAGATATTGATTCTCTAAAACCAGTTATTGCATCCGGCAATTCTGATTCAGCTGCATTGGATAATGTATTTGAGTTACTTGTTAGATCTGGAAAATCAGTTCCTTTAGCAAAACTCATGCTAATTCCAGACGCATGGTCAAAGAGAAGGAAAACTGTTTCGAAGCACCATCAACAATTATTTAATTTCTTAAATAGCACAATTGAGCCATGGGATGGTCCTGCAGCAATCGCTGCTACGGACGGAAAATGGATTATAGCTGCTCAAGATAGAAATGGATTGCGTCCATTAAGATACACAGTTACTTCTGATAAACTTCTTTTTGCGGGATCAGAAACTGGCATGATTCCTTTTGAAGATAATAAAATTATTTTTAAAGGTAGGCTGGGACCGGGCCAAGCAATAGCAATCGATCTTGAAAAAGGAAAAGTTTTTGATAGCAAAAGTCTTAAAAATCAAATTTCTAAAGATTACAAAAAGTATAATAAACAAATAATTGATCTAGATAAAAAAATAAGCACTGACAAAGAAAAATTTATTTTTAAAGGAGACGAATTAAGACGTAGACAATTCTTAGCTGGAATAAATATTGAAGATTTAGAACTTATTTTACAGCCCATGGTAGAAGACGCTAAGGAGGCAATTGGATCCATGGGTGATGACACTCCTGTAGCAGTATTATCTGATGTCTATCGTCCATTATCACATTTTTTTAGACAAAACTTTAGCCAAGTTACAAACCCCCCCATAGATTCACTAAGAGAAAATGAGGTTATGAGTTTAAAAACACGTTTTGGAAATACCGGTAACATTCTTGATTTTGAAAATTTAACCAAAGAAAACATTTATGTTCTTGAAAGCCCAGTTTTATCAAACGCACAATTTGAAAAACTTGCAAATTTCTTTAAAGAAAATTTAAAAATTTTAGATTGCACTTTTCAAGTTGGAAGAAGTTTAAAAGAAAGATTAGATGAACTAAGATCCGAAGCAGAAATCGCAGTCAGAGAAGGAGTCAAACATTTAATCTTAAGCGATAAAGGAATTAATGAAAAAAAAGCAGGTGTACCAATGGTTCTTGCTATTGGAGCAATCAATTCAAGACTTATAGACCTAGGTATAAGAGGTTTTGTATCATTAAATATTCAAACTGGGGATGTTCTAGATACACATTCCTATGCAGTTTTGTTAGGAGTTGGAGCTACAACAGTAAACGCTTATATCGCTTTTGATTCAATACATCAAAGATATGAAAAAAAATTATTTGGAAATATCACTTTCGAAGAATGTGTTCAAAGATATACAAAATCAATAGATAATGGTCTTCTTAAAATTATGTCTAAAATGGGCATATCTGTTTTAAGCTCATATAGAGGAGGCTGCAATTTTGAAGCTGTAGGTTTAAGTAGATCGCTTGTAGCAAAGTATTTTCCAGGAATGATTTCTAGAATATCAGGTATAGGAATTAACGGTATTGAGAAAAAAATTAAAAAGCTACACAATAAAGCTTTTCAAAAAAATATTTCAATTCTTCCAATAGGTGGAATTTATAAATATAGAAAAAATGGTGAAACACACCAATATCAAGGAAAGTTGATTCATATGTTACAAAGTGCTGTAACTAACAACTCGTATGATATTTATAAAAAATATACTAAAGGAATTTACGAACTTGGACTAATAAATTTAAGAGATCTTTTAGATTTTAAAAAATTAGGAAAACCAATAGACATCAAAGAGGTAGAAAGTATCAAGGAAATCAGAAAAAGATTTGGAAGTGGAAGTATGTCCCTTGGGGCATTGTCAACTGAGGCGCATGAAACTTTAGCTATTGCAATGAATAGAATAGGAGCTGCATCTTGTAGTGGAGAAGGAGGTGAGGATCCTAAAAGATTTATAAAAAAAGAAAATGGAGATAGTGCAAATTCTAAAGTTAAACAGATTGCTTCTGCACGATTTGGTGTAACAATAGAGTATTTAAATAATTGCAATGAAATCGAAATTAAAATTTCTCAGGGGGCCAAACCTGGAGAAGGAGGACAGCTTCCTGGTTTCAAAGTATCAAAATACATAGCAAAACTAAGACATTCGACACCTGGAGTGACTTTGATATCACCACCACCACACCATGATATCTATTCAATAGAAGATTTAGCTCAACTAATTTATGATCTTAAACAAACCAATCCAAAAGCAAGAGTAGGTGTAAAATTAGTAGCCTCCACTGGAATCGGAACCATAGCAGCTGGCGTAGCAAAAGCAAAAGCAGATGTAATTTTAATATCTGGACATTCTGGTGGAACAGGGGCTAGCCCACAAACTAGCGTTAAGTATGTTGGTATACCTTGGGAGATGGGTCTTACTGAAGTTAATCAAATATTAACACTAAACAATCTTAGACATAAAGTTACATTAAGAACTGATGGAGGAATAAAAACTGGAAGAGACATCGTCATTGCAGCAATGATGGGTGCAGAAGAATTTGGGATTGGAACAACGTCTTTAGTAGCCATGGGATGTATCATGGTTCGTCAATGTCACTCGAACACTTGTCCTGTTGGAGTTTGTACACAAGATGAAGATTTAAGAAAAAAATTTGGAGGTACACCAGAAAAAGTTGTAAATTTATTTAATTTTATTGCAGAAGAAGTTAGGGAAATTTTATCTAATCTTGGTTTCAAAGAATTAAATGAAATTGTTGGAAGAACAGATCTCCTTAAACAGGTGAGTAGAGGAACATCAAATTTAGATGATTTAGATTTAAGTCCACTTTTAGTTCAAGCAGATCCTGGTGAAAATAATAGGTATTGCTTACCAGGATTAATAAATCAAGTACCACCCACTTTAGATGAGGAGATTTATAATGAAATAAAAGAATTGCCTGAAGGACAAAGTAAAATAAATATAAACTTTAAAGTTAAAAACACCAATAGAGCAGTTGGTACAAGGCTATCACATTATATTTATAAAAAATTTAGAAATTCAGAAATTGAAAAAAATACTATCGTAATTAATCTAAAAGGTTCTGCGGGGCAATCTTTGGGAGCTTTTGGAATAAAAGGATTAAAATTAAATTTGATTGGTGATGCCAATGACTATGTTGGCAAAGGCCTTTCTGGAGCAACAATAGTAGTTAAGCCACCTTTGGAAAGTAATTTAATAAGCAATGAAAATACTATTATAGGAAATACAGTGCTTTATGGAGCCACATCTGGGAAACTCTTTGCAGCAGGTCAATCAGGTGAAAGATTTGCAGTTAGAAACTCTGGAGCCGAATCTGTAATAGAAGGCTGCGATTCTAATGGATGTGAATATATGACAGGTGGATGTGTAGTAATCCTTGGAAAAGTTGGAGATAATTTTGCTGCAGGTATGACCGGAGGTATGGCATTTGTTTACGATATTAATAATGAATTTGAAAACTATGTAAATTCAGAGTCTGTAATTTGGCAAAATCTAGAAACTGAATACTGGAAAAAATACTTAAAAAATTTGATTGAAGAACATTTTAAAGAAACAAATTCAAAAATAGCTGAAAAAATATTATTTAATTTTAAATATGAAATAAAAAATTTTAAACAAGTTTGCCCAAAAGAAATGTTAAATAAATTATCTAATCCATTATCATTAAAAAAAATAATTGCTGAAGCTGTATAATTTAATTAATTAATTTTATCAAAAATTTTAATTCAAAACATATTTTTTTTAAATCTATTAATCTTGATAAACTATGATTGCCATTTTGTATTTGAACTAATTTAGATTTTGAATTT
>Ga0209709_10000252_pt1 | contig 51464 bp, 62 predicted proteins | sample ArcticOcean_MG_C_2_FD_187435 | JGI IMG/M metagenome (GOLD analysis project Ga0209709, IMG submission 187435) | Marine microbial communities from western Arctic Ocean - ArcticOcean_MG_CB4_136 (SPAdes) (version 2) | ecosystem: Environmental > Aquatic > Marine > Oceanic | place: Arctic Ocean... | reverse complement strand
TGTTGTTTGAAGCTTTATTGAACAGGGGACACTTCCCCAAAAGGAGGGGTTCCAGAGCGGTCAAATGGGGCGGGCTGTAAACCCGTTGACTTCGGTCTTCGAAAGTTCGAATCTTTCCCCCTCCACCATTCAATAAATATTTTTATAACAATGGAGTGTTATTCTTGATGTTGTGCGGGTGTAGTTCAATGGTAGAACGCTAGCCTTCCAAGCTGGATGTAAGAGTTCGATTCTCTTTACCCGCTCCAAAGAAAAAAATTATTAATAAAAACAAAAACTGAGGTAAAAAAGAAATGTCAAAAGAAAAGTTCGTAAGAAATAAACCGCACTGTAACATAGGTACAATCGGTCACGTCGATCATGGTAAGACAACTTTAACCGCTGCAATTACTAAAGTGTTATCTGAAACAGCTGGTTCAACTGCAACTTTTACTGCGTACGATCAAATTGATAAAGCTCCCGAAGAAAAAGAAAGAGGAATTACAATTTCGACTGCTCACGTTGAGTACGAAACTGACAAGAGACACTACGCACACGTAGATTGCCCAGGCCACGCTGACTATGTTAAAAACATGATCACAGGTGCAGCTCAAATGGACGGAGCAATTTTAGTAGTTAATGCTGCTGACGGTCCTATGCCTCAAACTAGAGAACACATTCTTTTAGGAAGACAAGTTGGAATTCCTTCAATCGTTGTTTACTTAAACAAAGTTGATCAAGTTGATGACAAAGAAATGATTGAACTTGTTGAAGAAGAAATTAGAGAACTTTTAACTTCTTACAAATATCCAGGAGATAAAACTCCAATCACTAAAGGCTCAGCTTTAGCTGCTGTTGAAGGTAGAGATGATGAAATTGGAAAAAATTCTATTATTGAATTAATGAAAACAGTTGACGAATTTATTCCTCAACCCACTAGAGATGTTGACAAGCCTTTCCTAATGCCTGTTGAGGATGTATTCTCAATTTCTGGAAGAGGAACTGTAGCAACTGGTAGAATTGAATCTGGTGTTATTAAAACTGGTGAAGAAGTTGAAATTGTTGGTGTTAAAGATACTAAAAAATCCGTTTGTACTGGAGTTGAAATGTTTAGAAAACTTTTAGATTCTGGTGAAGCAGGAGACAATGTTGGTATTCTATTAAGAGGTGTTGAAAGAGATGATATTGAAAGAGGACAAGTTCTTTGTAAAGCTGGCTCAATTAAACCACACACTAAATTTGAGGCTCAAGCGTATGTGCTTAAAAAAGACGAGGGAGGTAGACATACTCCTTTCTTTACTAAATACAGACCTCAGTTTTATTTTAGAACAACAGATGTAACAGGTGAAGTAACGTTACCAGCAGGAACAGAAATGGTTATGCCCGGTGATGATGCTAAATTCACTGTTACTTTGATTACACCTATTGCAATGGATGAAAAATTAAATTTTGCTATTCGTGAAGGTGGTAGAACAGTTGGAGCTGGAGTAGTAACTAAAATTATAGAGTAAACTCTATAGGAGTGTAGCTCAATTGGTAGAGCGCCGGTCTCCAAAACCGGAGGCTGAGGGTTCGAGTCCCTCCGCTCCTGCCAATATAAGCTAAACTAAATATTATGAAAAACCCAATAAAATTTATTCAAGAAGTTAAACAGGAAGCATTTAGAGTTTCATGGCCCACTGGCAAAGAAACAGTGCAAGGCGCATTAATGGTGTTTGCTATGGCTGTTGTTATGTCTCTTTTTTTCTTACTTCTTGATCAAATTTTGAAATTTCTATTAGAAGCGCTACTTAAGGTTAGTATTTAATGAAAAATTGGTACATTGTTCAATCACACTCTAATTTTGAAAATAAAGTAGCAGGTTTAATTAGAGAAGAAGCTGAAAAAGCTAAAATTTCTGAAAAAATAGAAGAAATAGTAGTACCCACTCATGACATAACAGAAGTTAAAAGGGGAAAAAGAATACAAAGAAAAAAAAAATATTTTCCTGGATATGTGTTAATAAAGAGCGAAATGGACAATGATCTTTATCACATGATTAAAAACTTAAAAAGAGTTAGTGGATTTTTAGGTTCTAAGGGAATACCAGTTCCAGTCTCTGACAAAGAAATTGAAAAAATATTAGGCCAAATAAAAGATGGTGTAGCTCAGCCAAAATTTGGTATAGAGTACATAATTGGTGAAAAAGTTCAGGTTGTTGATGGACCTTTTGCATCATTTAATGGAATGGTTGAAGAAATAGATGAAGATAAATCGAGATTAAAAGTTTCTGTTTCTATATTTGGAAGACCAACAAAAGTTGATTTAGAATTTAACCAAGTTGAGAAAGCAAGCTAATGGCAAAAGAAATTACTGGATACATTAAATTACAAATTATTGGTGGTCAAGCAAACCCAGCACCACCAGTTGGACCAGCCCTAGGTCAACGTGGAATTAATATTATGGAATTTTGCAAAGCTTTTAATGATAAAACAAAAGCTTTTGCTGGAAAACCAATTCCAGTAATAATTACAGTTTATAAAGATAAAAAATTTGATTTCAAAATTAAATCACCTCCTGCATCACACTTTATTAAAGAAGCCGCAAAATTGAAAGGTGGATCAAAAGAGCCAGGAAGAGTCATTGCTGGTTCTATTACAAAAAAACAAGCAGAGGACATTGCAAAACAAAAAATGGAAGATTTAAATGCACACGATTTAGAACAAGCTGTTAAAATTATTGCAGGGTCAGCTAGATCTATGGGTATTGAGGTTAAAGAATAATGACATCTAAAAGATTTAAAAAATTACCTCAAAAAACTAAAGATCTACCTTCAGAGACCATTGAAAAATTATTACCACTGATAAAAACTAATTGTACAACAAAATTTGATGAATCAATTGAATTAAGTTTTCAAATTAATAATAAGCAAAAAAAAAGTGAAATTAATATAAGAACAGTTGTAAATTTACCCGGTGGAACTGGTAAAAAAGTTAAAGTTGCTGTTGTTTGTGAAGAAGCCAAGGTGCAAGAAGCAAAAGATGCTGGAGCTGACATTGTTGGTGGTGATGATTTTATTGAAAAGATTAAAGGAGGTGAATTAAATTTTGAAAAACTAATTTGTACCCCTGGAATGATGATTAAACTTTCAAAACTTGGTAAAATTTTGGGACCAAAAGGTTTAATGCCAAACCCAAAACTAGGTTCTGTATCTGAAAATATTAAACAAGCCGTTACTGATGCTAAATCGGGCCAAGCTCAAATTAGAAACGATAAAGATGGGAATATTGGTTTAACTATTGGAAAAAAATCTTTTCATGATGATCAATTATTAAAAAATTATCATGCTATTTTAGATACGCTAGAAAAAGAAAAAGCAAATAATACTTTAAAGGGTGATTTAATTAAAAATACCTTTATAACCTCAAGTATGGGTGTGTCTTATAAAATTAAATTAGGAAAAATAATATAACCATGATGAACAAGGAAAAAAAAAAGAATTATATAAATGAGATGGAAACCCAGTTTCAAAATAATGAGGCTGTTCTAGTTACTCACTATCAAGGTCTCACTATGACTCAACTTGACGAATTAAGAGGTCAAATGAGAGAACATGGAATTAAATTTAAGATTACTAAAAACAGAATTACAAAATTAGCACTCGAAAAAACTAAGTGTAAAGATCTTTCAAGCCTATTTACAGGCGCTACCGCCGTAGCATTCTCAGATGATGCGATTATGTCAGCAAGAATTTTATCAAAATTTGCAAAAACCAATGAAAACTTAAAACTTTTAGGTGGTATTATGGGGAGTGACATTTTGGATCAAGCTGGAGTTCAAAATGTAGCTAATTTACCTACGCTTGATGAGGCTAAAGCCAAAATTGTTGGAATTTTAGCTACACCAGCTTCTAAATTAGTAAGTATTTTACTTGCACGTTCTGAAAAAATGAGTACTTTGGCACCAGAAATTTCTGAAAAAACAACCTAAAGAGTAAAAAAATATGCCTGATCTAAATAAGATAATTGAAGATTTATCGAGTTTAACTGTTGTAGAAGCAGCTGAACTTTCAAAACAACTTGAAGAAAAATGGGGTGTTACAGCTATGGCTGCAGCAGCACCAGCAACAGCGACGGGAGAAGTGGCAGAAGAAAAAGATGAGTTTACCGTTATGCTAATTTCTGCTGGAGATAAAAAAATTAATGTTATTAAAGAAGTTAGGGCAGCAACATCTTTAGGTCTTAAAGAAGCAAAAGATTTAGTAGAGGGAGCACCAAAAGAAGTTAAATCTGGTGTTAATAAAAAAGATGCTGAAGAAATTAAAGCTAAGTTGGAAGCAGCTGGCGCAAAAGTAGAACTTAAATAAGTTAATTAGAAAGAATTTAATTACTGATTAATTTATTAATCAGTAACTTTAGTACAGATGCAATTATCTTTCACTGAAAAGAAAAACATTAGAAAAAGTTTTGGTAAATTAGCTGAAACTTTGTCAATTCCCAATCTAATTGAAGTTCAGAAAAATTCATACAAACAGCTTACTGATTATAACAAAGATGCTGGTGATTTATTAAAAGGTTTTGATAGAGTTTTTAAAGGTATTTTTCCAATAGAAGATTTAAACGATAAAGGAACATTAGAATATATTTCTTATAGACTAGAAAAACCAAAATTTGATACAGAAGAATGTATTCAAAGAGGGTTGACTTATTCTTCAGCACTTAAATGTACTTTAAGATTAGTTGTCTATGAAATAGATCAAGAAAACAATACTAAAGATATTTTATCTGCTAAAGAACAAGAAGTTTATATGGGTGAAGTCCCAATGATGACTGACAGTGGAACCTTCATAACTAATGGTGTTCAAAGAGTTGTAGTTAACCAAATGCATAGAAGTCCGGGTGTATTTTTTGATCACGATAAAGGTAAATCACATGCTAGTGGTAAATTACTTTTTAATTGTAGGGTAATTCCGAATAGAGGTTCTTGGTTAGATCTTGAGTATGATGTTAAAGATTTTTTATATTTTAAAATCGATAGAAAGAAAAAAATATTTTCTTCAACTTTATTAATGGCTTTAGGTTATACAAAAGCAGAAATTGCAGATGAATTTTATGATAAAGAACAATACAGTTTTGTATCTAAAGAAAATAAATGGAAAACAAAATTTAACCCAGAAAATTACAAAGCTAAAAATTTTTCAGAAGAAGTTATAGAAGCAAAAACTGGAAAAATTATTATTAAGCTGGGTGATAAAATTAATTATTTAAATGCAAAAAAATTAGCTACGGACGGTCTAAAAGAAATTTTAGTTAGTCAAGAATCTTTATATGGAAAATTTTTACAAAGAGACGTTAAAGTAAGTGATGATGAAGAAGAAGGAACTTTTAAAATTGGGACAGAATTAAATGAAACCATCATTCAACAAATATTAGAGGCAAAAATTTCAACAATTGATATATCGATTACAAATTCAATTAATAAAGGTCCTTATTTACTTAATACTATTTTAAATGATAAAAATAATGATAAAAATGAAGCTATAACAGAAGTTTACAAAGTTTTAAGACCTGGTGAGCCACCTACACCCGAGATTGCTTTGAAAATTTTTAATAATCTTTTTTTTAGTTCTGATAGATATGATCTTTCAGATGTTGGAAGAGTTAAAATGAATTCAAGACTGAATTTAGAATGTTCAGATAAAATTACAATTTTAAGAAATGATGACATTATAGCTATAGTTCACAAGATGCTTGACCTTAGAGATGGAAAAGATGTTGTTGATGATATTGATCATCTAGGAAACAGAAGAGTTAGATCTGTAGGTGAATTAGTAGAAAATCAGGCGCGTATTGGTGTTTATAGAATGGAAAGAGCAATTAAAGAAAAAATGACAACTCTCGATATTGAATCGGCAATGCCACAAGATCTAATTAATGCGAAGCCATTAACAGTTTCTTTAAAAGATTTTTTTGCGAGTTCACAACTTTCACAATTTATGGATCAAACAAACCCTTTATCTGAAATTACCCACAAAAGAAGAGTTTCGGCATTGGGACCAGGAGGTCTTACAAGAGAAAGAGCTGGATTTGAAGTTCGTGATGTACACCCAACACACTACGGAAGAATTTGTCCAATAGAAACACCTGAGGGACCAAATATTGGTTTAATTAATAGTCTAGCAACATACGCTAAAATTAATAAATATGGCTTTATAGAAAGTCCATATAAAAAAGTTAAGAATGGCGTTGTAGGAGATAGTGTTGAATATTTGTCTGCGATGGAAGAAACAAAATATACTATAGCCCAAGCAAACTCTAAAGTAGACAAAAATGGAAAAATTACTGAAGAACTAGTTTCTTGCAGACAGAATTTAAATTTTATTTTATCAAAACCTGAAAATATTGAATACATAGATGTGTCCCCTAAGCAATTAGTTTCTGTTGCTGCATCTTTAATACCGTTTTTAGAAAATGATGACGCCAACAGAGCATTAATGGGATCCAACATGATGAGACAAGCAGTTCCATTATTAAAACCAGAATCACCATTAGTTGGTACTGGTATTGAAAGTGATGTTGCACTCGATTCAGGAGTAACTATAGTTGCTAAACGTGATGGTATAGTTGACAAAATTGATGGAAAAAGAATTGTAATTAAAGCAACTGATGAAACTGACTTTACAAAATCAGGTGTTGATATTTATAATCTTCAAAAATTTAAAAGATCCAATCAAAACACTTGCATTAACCAAAAACCCCTAGTCAGAGTTGGTGATAAAGTAAGATCTGGTGACATTATTGCAGATGGTCCATCTACTAAATTAGGAGAACTTGCTCTTGGAAAAAATGTAACGGTAGCCTTTATGCCGTGGCAAGGTTATAATTTTGAAGATTCAATCTTAATATCTGAAAGATGTGTTACAGACGATGTATTTAGCTCAATTCATATTGTTGAATATGAAGTTATGGCAAGAGATACTAAATTAGGTGAAGAAGATATATCAAGAGATATTCCAAATGTTAATGAAGAAGCATTAAAAAACCTAGATGAATCTGGAATTGTTTATATTGGAGCAGAAGTTAAAGCAGGGGATATTTTAGTAGGCAAGGTTACACCCAAGGGTGATACAGCATCTGGTCCAGAAGAAAAATTATTACGATCAATTTTTGGTGAAAAAGCAATTGATGTAACAGATACTTCATTGAGAATGTCAAGAGGAAGCAGTGGAACAGTAGTTGATGTTAGAGTTTTTAATAGACATGGAATTGAAAAAGACGAAAGATCAATCACTATTGAAAGAGCAGAAATTGAAACTGTTCAACAAGACAAAATAGTAGAAGAAGAAATTTTAGAAAGAAGCATTAAGCAGAGAGCCACTCAAATACTTTCCGGATCAACTTTGAATAAAAAGATTAAAGAATTAGATAAAGGAAATAAATTAGATTTTGAAACTATAGATCAACTAAATATTAATGATGTTTTCAAAATCACAGTTGGAAATGTCAACGATGAAGCAACACTAGCTCAGTTAAAAGACCAATATAATAAGGCAAAACAAGACATCTTAGAAAGATTTGAAGATAAAGTTTTAAAGATCAGAAGTGGTGACGATTTACTACCAAGTGTAATGAAAATGGTAAAAGTTTTTGTTGCAATAAAAAGAAGATTAAGACCTGGTGATAAAATGTCAGGAAGACATGGAAACAAAGGTGTAGTTAGTAAAATTGTTCCAGTAGAAGACATGCCTTACAGAGAAGATGGTAGAGCTGTTGATATAGTTTTAAATCCTCTGGGAGTTCCAAGTCGTATGAACGTAGGGCAAATATTAGAAACTCACCTTGGTTGGGCGTGTAAAGAATTTGGCGAAGAAGTTAAAAGACTAATTAATGATAATAATAAAAAAATTGAAAAAACAGAAAAAATTTCAACATTTTTGGAATCTGTTTATGGTAAAGAAATTTTTTCTAATGGTATTGATAAATTAAACAAAACAGAATTTAAAGATTTATGTGAAAATTTACAAAATGGAATCGCTATCTCAACACCTGTTTTTGATGGTGCGAAAGAAAAAGATGTTTCTGATATGCTTGAATTAGCAAAATTACCAAGATCTGGACAAACTAATTTATGGGATGGTAGAACAGGTGAAATGTTTGACAGACCAGTAACGGTTGGAATTATCTATATGCTAAAACTTCACCATTTGGTTGAAGATAAAATACATGCAAGATCAACAGGTCCATACAGTCTTGTTACTCAGCAACCATTGGGTGGTAAAGCACAATTAGGTGGACAAAGATTTGGTGAAATGGAAGTTTGGGCATTAGAAGCTTATGGTGCCGCTTATACATTGCAAGAAATTTTAACTGTAAAATCTGATGATGTTGCTGGAAGAGTTAAAGTTTATGAAACCATTGTTAAAGGTGAGGAGAATTTTGAATCAGGAATACCAGAATCCTTTAACGTACTGGTTAAGGAAATAAAATCATTGGCACTAAATATAGAGTTAAACTAATTATGAAAAAAGAATTAACAGATCTATTTAAAAATAGTGAAATTTCTGAAGCACAAAATTTTAATAATATTAAAATTACTTTAGCTAGCCCAGAAAAAATTAAATCTTGGACTTATGGTGAAATAAAAAAACCTGAAACTATTAACTACAGAACTTTTAGACCAGAAAAAGATGGTTTATTTTGTGCAAGAATTTTTGGCCCAATTAAAGATTATGAATGTTTATGTGGTAAATACAAAAGAATGAAATTCAGAGGAATTATATGTGAAAAATGTGGTGTTGAAGTTACAAAATCTAATGTACGTAGAGAACGAATGGGTCACATCAATTTAGCTACACCAGTAGCACACATTTGGTTTTTAAAATCATTACCAAGTAGAATTTCTCTTGCTGTTGATATGAAACTTAAAGAAGTTGAAAGAGTTTTATATTTTGAAAATTTTATTGTCATAGAGCCAGGAATGACAACATTACAAAAAAATCAGTTATTAAATGAAGAAGAGTTAGCAAAATATCAAGATGAATTTGGCGATGAATCTTTTGAGGCAGGTATAGGGGCAGAAGCTATACTTACAATTTTAAAATCATTAGATTTAAAACAAGAAAGAGAAAAATTAATAAGTACAATTAAAGAAACAAAATCAAAAGTTAATGAAGAAAGATCTATAAAAAGATTAAAGTTAATTGAGTCATTTATTGAAACTGGACAAAAACCAGAATGGATGATTTTAACTGTAATCCCGGTAATACCACCTGAACTTAGACCTTTAGTCCCCTTGGATGGAGGAAGATTTGCAACATCAGATTTAAATGATCTTTATAGAAGAGTAATAAATAGAAATAATCGTTTAAAAAGATTAATGGATCTAAAAGCACCTAATATTATTGTTAGAAATGAAAAAAGAATGCTTCAGGAATCTGTTGATGCACTTTTTGATAATGGTAGAAGAGGCAGAGTAATTACTGGTACAGGAAAAAGACCACTTAAATCCTTAGCAGAAATGCTAAAAGGTAAGCAAGGAAGATTTAGACAAAACTTATTAGGTAAAAGAGTTGATTACTCAGGCAGATCTGTAATTGTTGTTGGTCCAGATCTTAAATTACACCAGTGTGGTTTACCTAAAAAAATGGCACTAGAGCTATTTAAACCCTTTTTATATGCCAGATTAAATAAACTTGGCTTAGCATCAACAATTAAACAGGCAAAAAAACTAGTTGAAATGGAAACAAATGCCGTATGGGATGCGTTAGAATTAATTGTTAGAGAGCACCCTGTAATTCTTAACCGAGCTCCAACATTACATAGATTAGGTGTTCAAGCTTTTGAGCCTAAATTAATTGAAGGTGATGCTATTGAATTACACCCATTATGTTGCGCTGCCTTTAACGCCGACTTTGATGGTGATCAAATGGCCGTTCATATTCCATTAAGTTTGGAAGCTCAATTGGAAGCAAGAATATTGATGCTTTCAACAAATAATATTCTAAGTCCATCTAATGGAAAACCAATTATTGTGCCGAGTCAGGATATGATCTTGGGACTTTATTATTTATCTCAAGCTCCATTTCAAACAGATAAGCCAGAAGGGTATTTTGTTAATACAGATGAAATTGAACATGCATTATCAACAAATCAAATTAAAGTTCATACAACAATAGTTTCAAGGTTTGAAACCGTTGATGAAAATGGAAATAAAAAACTTGAAAAATATACAACAACAGCAGGCAGATTCTTATTAGCTAACTTACTCCCAAAAAATAAAGATATAACTTTTTCAATGATTGACAGGTTATTACCTAAAAAAACTGTCTCTGAGATTATAGACAGTGTATTTAGATTTTGTGGTCAAAAAACTACAGTTATTTTTTGTGATCATTTAAAAGATTTAGGTTTCAAACATGCTTTCAAAGCTGGAATATCATTTGGAAAAGATGACTTAGTAATACCAGCAAATAAAGGTCAGTTAATTGAAGATACAAAGAAATTAATTGCTGATTATGAAAATCAATATTCAGAAGGTTTAATTACTAGAGGTGAAAAATATAATAAAGTTGTTGATGCTTGGTCTAAGTGTACAGATAAAGTGGCTGGTGAGATGATGAGAGGTATTTCTGCAACGGAAAGTACCCCAGACGGAATGAAAATTAATTCTGTATTTATGATGGCTGATAGTGGAGCCAGAGGTTCGGCTGCACAGATGAAACAATTAGCTGGTATGAGGGGTTTAATTGCAAAACCATCTGGTGAAATTATTGAAACACCGATTATTTCAAATTTTAAAGAGGGACTTACAGCATTGGAATATTTTAATTCAACGCACGGAGCTAGAAAAGGATTGGCAGATACAGCTTTAAAAACTGCAAGTTCTGGATATTTAACTAGAAGACTTTGTGATGTTGCTCAAGATTTAACAATCTCTAAAATTAAATGTGATAACCCAGGCTTTATTGAACTTGGTGAAATTTTAGAAGGTGGAAATGTAGTTGTTAGTTTATCTGAAAGAGCACTTGGAAGAGTAACAGCTTTTGATGTTAAAAACCCCATTACTGGTGAAGTTGTAATTAAAAAAGATGTTATGATTGATGAAGCTGGCTGTGATAAAATTGATGCAGCTGGTGTTAAATTTATTAAAGCTTATTCTGTAATGACATGTAGTTCTAAAAAAGGTGTATGTGCAACTTGCTATGGTCGAGATCTTTCTAGAGGAAAAATGGTTCATGTTGGTGAAGCAATAGGTATGATTTCAGCCCAATCAATTGGTGAGCCCGGAACTCAGTTAACGATGAGAACATTTCACGTTGGTGGTACAGCTTCTGTTAAACAAGAATCTCAGATTGTAACTAAATCAGCAGGTATATTAAAAATTATTAATTCTAATCTCTTAGAAGATTCTAAAAAAAATCTAATTGTCATGGGAAGAAACACTCAACTTTCAATAGAAGATGAAAATGGTTTACAAGTTGCTATTTATAAAGTTGCTTATGGTTCAAAACTATTTTTTCAAAATGGTGATAAAGTTAAAATAAATTCCAAAATTTGTGAATGGGACCCTTATACAACCCCAGTTATTGCTGAAAAAAGTGGTATAGCAGGCTATGTAGATTTAATTGATGGTATATCTATTCAAGAAACCACCGATGATGCAACAGGAATATCTTCTAAATCAGTTGTTGACTGGAGAGCTCAATCTAAAAATACAGATTTAAAACCAAGAATAACATTAAGAGATGAAAAAGGAAATGTTATTAAAAAAGCTGATGACAATGAAGCTAGATATTATTTAGTTCCAGATTCAATTTTATCAGTTAAAGATGGCCAAAAAATATTTGCAGGTGATATTATTGCAAGACTTCCTAAAGAGACAACTAAAACAAAAGATATTACAGGAGGTTTACCTCGTGTAGCTGAATTATTTGAGGCGAGAAAAGCAAAAGATAGTGCAATTATTGCAGAAAATGATGGACAAGTATTATTTGGAAAAGAAGTTAGAGGTAAACAAAAAATTTCAATTCAACCTGAAAATGGAGAACCATCAAATTATTTAATTCCTAAAGGAAAACACATAAACTTTAACCAAGGTGAAAAAATTAAAAAAGGTGAATATTTATTAGATGGCCAACCTTTACCACACGATATTTTAAGAATTTTAGGAATTAAAGATCTTACTGAATATTTTGTTAATCAAGTTCAAGAAGTTTATAGATTGCAGGGTGTTGTTATTAATGACAAACATATAGAGACAATTTTAAGACAAATGCTTAAAAAAGTTGAAGTTAAAGTTTCTGGTGATTCTACTTACTTGCCTGGTGAAATGATTGATAGAATTAAATTTGATATAACAAATGAAAAACTTGCTGCAGAGGGAAAAAATCTAGCAGTAGGTGAGAGAGTTTTAATGGGTATTACTAAAGCTTCATTACAAACGGAGTCGTTTATATCAGCAGCTTCTTTCCAAGAAACAACTAGAGTTTTAACTGATGCTGCAATTAAAGGAAAAGTTGACCCTTTAAATGGGTTAAAAGAGAACGTTATCGTTGGACGACTTGTTCCTGCTGGAACTGGTCACATTAAAAATAACTGGAACAGAAAAGCTCTTGAAGATGATAATAAATTCTTATCAGACCAAGATAAAATAGAAACACCTGATCCTTCTGAAACTCAAGTAAATCCATAAAAAAACACGCTAAAATTGTAGTTTTAGTTTGACAAAGTGTAATTAAATAGTAATTTGGCGGTGTTTTTGGTTGGAATGTAGTCTCTGCTTTATGAAACTAAACGCTGCCACAAAATAACCTGTCAGTTATTTTCATCAAAAATATATTAATTAATTAAAAATTTTATGCCAACTATTAATCAGTTGTTAAGAAAAAAAAGAATTAAACAAGTTGCAAGGAATAAAGTTCCTGCTTTAGAAAAACAACCACTTAAGAGAGGTGTGTGTATAAAGGTTTATACAACAACCCCTAAAAAACCCAACTCTGCTTTAAGAAAAGTTGCAAGAGTAAGATTGTCAAATGGTTTTGAAGTTACAGCTTATATTGGTGGTGAAGGTCATAACCTTCAGGAACACTCTGTTGTTTTAATTAGAGGTGGACGTGTTAAAGATTTGCCAGGCGTTCGTTATCATATTCTTAGAGGTAATTTAGATACACAAGGCGTAGCTAATAGGAAAAAACGTAGATCTTTGTATGGAACTAAAAAAGGTAAATAAATATGTCTAGAAAAAAAACTCAACCTAAAAAAATTGTCACACCAGATCCAATATTTAAGTCAACAATTATTCCTAAGTTAATTAATTCCATCATGTATGATGGAAAAAAAGTTGTTGCTGAAAAAATAATTTATGAGGCTATAGAAAAAATAAAAACAAAAACTAAAGAAGAACCAATAAATATTTTTAATGAAGCAATTAATAATATCAAACCGACCGTTGAAGTTAGATCAAGAAGAGTAGGTGGAGCAACCTATCAAGTTCCTGTAGAAGTTAAAACTAAAAGAGCTCAAGCTTTAGCAATTAGATGGTTAGTTGATGCCTCTAGAAAGAGAAAAGATAAACATATGTCTGATAGAATTTTTAATGAATTATATGATGCCTATGAAAGAAAAGGAGCAGCAGTTAAAAAAAGAGAAGATGTACACAAAATGGCTGAATCTAATAAAGCATTTGCACATTTTAGGTGGTAAAAAAAAATTATGGCTAGAACACATACATTAAATAATTATAGAAATATTGGAATTATGGCCCACATCGATGCGGGTAAAACTACCACTACAGAAAGAATTTTATATTACACAGGAAAAAGTCATAAAATTGGTGAAGTACATGATGGCGCTGCAACAATGGACTGGATGGAACAAGAGCAAGAAAGAGGTATTACAATTACTTCTGCGGCAACCACTTGTTTTTGGAATGATCATAGAATTAATATCATAGACACTCCTGGTCATGTTGATTTTACTATTGAAGTAGAAAGATCACTTAAAGTATTAGATGGAGCTGTATGTGTATTTGATGGTGTAGCAGGTGTAGAACCTCAATCTGAAACAGTTTGGAGACAAGCTGACAAATATAAAGTTCCAAGAATTTGTTTTGTTAATAAATTAGATAGGACTGGTGCTGACTTTTTTAGATGTGTAGAAATGATCAAGGATAGATTGGGTTGTAAACCTTTGGTTTTACAAGTTCCAATTGGTATTGAAGCATCACTATCAGGAGTTGTTGATCTAGTTAAGATGAAAGCCCAAGTATGGAAAAATGAAGCTTTAGGCGCTGAATGGGAATACAAAGAAATTCCTGACGATTTAAAAGAAATTACAAAAAAATATAGAACTGAATTAGTTGAAATGGCTGTTGAGCAAGACGAGAAATTAATGGAAAGCTATTTAAATGGTGAAGAAATTAAAGAGGAAGATTTAATTAAATGTATAAGAAAAGGAACATTGAATTTTACTTTTGTACCAATAACTACTGGTTCAGCTTTTAAGAACAAAGGTGTGCAACCATTGCTTGATGCAGTCATCAATTACCTGCCAAGTCCGATTGACATTGGTTCAATTAGCGGAACAAAACCTGGTAGCGAAGATGTTGTAGAGATGAAATTTGATGATGGTACGGGCTTTTCAGCTTTAGCATTTAAAGTAGCTAACGATCCTTTTGTTGGTTCTTTAACTTTTATTAGAATTTATTCTGGTACAATTAAAACAGGGACTGGAATTTACAATTCATCTAAAGAAAAAGAAGAAAGAGTCGGTAGAATGCTTTTAATGCATGCAAACTCTAGAGAAGATATTAAAGAGGCAAATACGGGAGACATAGTTGCATTAGCTGGATTAAAATATACCATCACTGGTCACACGTTATGTGATGAAGATAATCTTGTTTTGTTAGAACCAATGGAGTTTCCAGAGCCAGTAATTGAAATCGCAGTTGAACCCAAAACAAAAGCTGACCAAGAAAAAATGGGTGAAGCTTTAGGAAGATTAGCAAAAGAAGATCCATCATTTAGAGTTTCATCAGATGAAGAATCAGGACAGACAATTATTAAAGGAATGGGTGAACTTCATTTGGATATAATTGTTGATAGAATGAAAAGAGAATTTAAAGTTGAAGCAAATGTTGGGGCACCACAAGTTGCTTATAGAGAGACCTTACAAAATCCTTCAGAATTTGAATATATACATAAAAAACAAAGTGGTGGTGCTGGGCAATTTGCGAAAGTTAAGCTTTTGGTAGAACCACAGGAACCTGGAGCTGGCAGATCAGTCGAAAGTAAAATTAAAGGTGGCTCTATACCAAAAGAATTTATTCCTGGCATTGAAAAAGGTATTGAAACTATATCAGATGGAGGAATTTTAGCTGGATTCCCAATGATAGATTATAAGGTAACAATTTTGGATGGATTACATCACGATGTTGACTCTAGTGTTCTAGCATTTGAATTAGCGGGAAGAGCTTGCTTTAAAGAAGCTTGTACTAGAGGTACTTTGAAATTACTTGAACCCGTAATGAGAGTCGAAGTTGTGACACCAGAAGATTACATGGGTGATGTTATTGGAGACTTAAACAGTAGAAGAGGTCAAATAAACACGCAAGAACAAAGAGGAAATGCAACTGTAATAACAGCAATGGTTCCTTTGGCAAATATGTTTGGGTATATAAACAGCTTAAGATCAATGTCACAAGGAAGAGCCCAATATTCAATGTTTTTTGATCATTATTCTAAAGTACCACAAAATGTACAGGACGAAGTAACAAAAAAGATTGCAGGATAATTATGGAAAAACAAAATATTAGAATAAAATTAAGAGCATACGATAATAAAATTTTAGATGCATCTACAGAGGAAATTGTAAATACAGTGAAAAGAACTGGTGCTACAGTTAAAGGACCAATACCATTACCAACTAGAATTGAAAAATATACAGTTTTAAAGGGACCACATATCGATAAAAAAAGTAGAGAACAATTCGAAACCAGAACACATAAAAGATTAATTGATATTATAGAGCCCACACCTCAAACAGTTGAAGCTTTAATGAAATTAGATTTAGCATCAGGTGTTGATGTGGAGATTAAAATATAATTATGACTGAAGTAGCTTTATTAGGTAAAAAAATTGGAATGACTAGAGAATTTTACAAAACAGGGCAAGTAGTTCCTGTCACTGTTATCAAGATGGAAAAAGCTAGAGTTATTCAAATAATAGAAGAGGATAAACGTGGATATAAAGCTGTTCAATTAGGATTTGGAAAAATAAAAAGCTCAAAACTTACAAAAGCTATGAAAGGTTTTTTTGCAAAAAAAAATACTGAAGCGAAGAAAAAATTAAAAGAATTCAGAGTAAAAGATACAAGTCTTTTTAAAGAGGGTAATGAAATGGGATTGGAAATTTTTAATGAAGTTAAATTTGTCGACACAACATCAAAAACTATTGGTAAAGGATTTGCAGGTGCAATGAAAAGATGGAATTTTGGAGGTTTAAGAGCCACACATGGTGTTTCTGTCTCACACAGATCACACGGTTCAACAGGTCAAAGACAGGATCCTGGTAAAGTTTTTAAAGGAAAAAAAATGGCTGGTCACATGGGTGATAAATTTAGAACAATGCAAAATATAGAAATTATTAAAACAGATCTAGAAAATGAACTACTTTATTTAAAAGGTTCAATTCCAGGGTCAAAAAATTCAGAAATTTTAATTAAAAAATCAGTTAAAGTTATTAACAAATTAACAATAAATGAAAAAATTGAAGTTGCAGAAAAAGCAAAAAAAAATATGGATAAAAAGAAAAAATAATGAAAATAGATAAACTAGATTTGGATGGGAAAAAAAATTCAATTGAAGTTTTAGATAAGATTTTTTTAGGAAAAATTAATAAAAAACTTGTAGATAATGTTTTATATAAAACAAATGCTAATTACAAAGGCCGACACGCAAAAACAAAACAACAAAATGAAATTACAGGGTCAACTTCAAAAATTTATGCGCAAAAAGGAACTGGTAATGCTCGTCATGCCAGTAGAAAAGCACCTTTGTTTGTTGGTGGTGGTGTTGCCCATGGTCCTAAAGGCGAACTTGCATATAAAAAAAGAAAACTTAATAAAAGTGAAAAAAAATTGAGTATTGCCTCTTTAATTAGCGAAAAAAATAAATTAAATAATTTAATTATTTTTAGTGATTTTAATAAAGAAATAAAAAAAACTAAAGAAATGAGTGCTATTATTAAACAATTTGAAATAACAAATTCTTTAATAATTTTAGACAAATCTTCAAAAGATAAAATAGAAAAATCAGCAAGAAATATTCCAAATGTAAAAATAACTGATGTAAATCATTTTAGTGCTTTTGATATTATTAAATTTAAAAAAGTTGTTTTTACTGAAAGTTCAGTAAAAGAACTAGAAAAAAGATACTCTTAATATGGATAAAATTCATTTATACGATAAAATCTTATCACCAATGGTGACTGAAAAATCCACAAATTTATCTGAACAAAATAAAATTGTTTTCAAAGTCCCTAGAGAAGCTAATAAAATTAATTTAAAAAAAAATATTGAGAAAATTTTTAAAGTTAATGTAACTAAGATTAATATTATTAATAAACAAAATAGAACTAAAGTTGCAAGAGGAAAAAAAGTTAAAGTTCAAGGTTATAAAAAAGCAATTATAACCCTTAAAAAAGGTCAAAGTATTGATCTAACAACAGGTATTTAAAAAAATGGCATTAAAAACTTTTAAACCATATACAAAATCTACTAGAGGAACAATTCTTGTGGATAGAACTGGCTTATGGAAAGGTAAACCTTTCAAAGCTTTAGTAGAGCCAAAAAATTCAATGCGTGGAAGAAATAACAATGGACACATTACATCTAGAAATATGTCAGGTGGTGGACATAAAAAAATGTACAGACAGGTTGATTTTTATAGAAAAAAATTTGATATGCCAGCTACGGTAGAGAGAATTGAATATGACCCTAATAGATCATGCTATATCATGTTAGTTAAGTTTGAAGATGGTCAACACTGCTATTATTTAGCTCCACAAAAAATTAAAGTTGGAGATACTGTTGAAAATGGTTCAAAAAAAGAAATCAAAGTTGGTAATTGTATGCCTTTACAAGATATACCGGTTGGTATTGATATTCATAATGTTGAACTACAACCAGGTGCTGGTGGAAAAGTTGCTAGATCTGCAGGAACATCAGTTAGCATAAGTGGTTTAGATGGTAATTATTCATTAATTAAGATGATTTCAGGTGAAGTTAGAAAAATAGATTCAAGATCGATGGCAACTATAGGTGTTTTATCGAATCCAGATCAAAAAAATATAAAAATTGGTAAAGCTGGAAGATCAAGATGGCTTGGAAGAAGACCTCATACTAGAGGTGTTGTTATGAACCCGGTTGATCACCCACATGGTGGTGGTGAAGGTAAAACTGCAGGTGGTAGACATCCTGTTTCACCTACAGGACAATCTGCTAAAGGACTAAAAACTAGAGATAATAAGAGAACTGACAAGTTTATTGTTAAACGAAGAAACAAAAGAAAGGATTCTAAAAAATAATGGCTAGATCAGTATGGAAAGGACCTTTTGTTGAAGAAAGCTTAATTAAAAAAGTTGAAAAACAAAAAAGAGATCCTAAAAAAATGCCAATAAAAACATGGTCAAGAAAATCGACTATAATTCCTGAGTTTGTTGGAGTTAGTTTTTTGATTTATAATGGTAAGAAATTTATACCTGTAACTATATCTGAAGATATGGTTGGACATAAACTTGGTGAATTTTCACCAACAAGAACATTTTTTGGTCATACACCTGCCGATAAAAAAGCAAAACCAGCAGACAAGGCACCACCTAAAAAATAATTATGAGTAAAAAAAAGAAAATAGATAAATCGAAAGAAAATACAGTTAGATCTGTAAATAATAATATTAGATCTAGCGTAAGAAAACTTAATCCAATTCTTAAAGCTATCGTTGGAAAAAAAGTTGAGGTTGCTATTAGAGATTTACAATTTTCTGCTAAAAGAATAACTAAAGAAATTAGAAAAACAATTTCATCTGCTGTAGCTAATGCAGAAAATAATAATCAATATGATATTGATAGCCTAATTGTAAAAGAAGCATATTGTGGAAAAAAAATTGTTATGAAAAGATTTAGACCGAGAGCAAAAGGAAGAGCTGCACCTATTTTAAAACCATATTCAAGTATTACTATTATTTTATCAGAAGCAAAACAAATGGAGAGTCATGGGACAAAAAGTTAATCCAATAGGATTTAGACTTGGTATAAATAGAGGTTGGGACTCTGTTTGGTATGCAAAAAAAAAAGATTTTGGAAATTATCTAATCGAAGATTTTAAAATTAGAAAATATATCAAAAAAAACGTTGTAAACTCAGGTGTATCTAAAGTTATGATCGAAAGAACTTCAAATAAATGTTTTGTAACAATTTACACGTCAAGACCAGGTTTTGTTATAGGTAAAAAAGGTAGTGATATTGATAAAATTAAAAATAACTTATCCAAATTTACAACTAATGAAGTAAGTTTAAATATTAAAGAAGTAAAAAAACCAGAAACTAACGCATACTTAGTTGCTGAAAATATTGCTCAACAATTAGTAAAAAGAATTTCCTACAGAAGAGCAATGAAAAGAGCAATGCAATCATGTTTAAGACTAGGATCCAAAGGAATTAAAGTTTCAATTAGTGGAAGATTAGGTGGAAACGAAATCGCTAGAACTGAATGGTTGAGAGATGGAAGTATTCCATCTCACACTTTAAGAGCTGATATTGATTATGCAGAAGCAGAAGCTCTAACTACTTTTGGTATTATTGGAATTAAAGTTTGGATTTACAAGGGTGAGGTTTTTGCAAGAGAATTTAGTCAAGAAACTAACAAAATAAACCCAGAGGTTAAGAAATAATTATGTTACAGCCTGTTAGAAGCAAATATAGAAAAGCCCATAAAGGAAGAATACATGGAAAAGCATCTAGGTGTAGTTCGATTAACTACGGTTCATTTGCACTAAAAGCTATGGCTCCTGAAAGAATTATAGGTAAACAAATTGAAGCAGCAAGAGTTGCGTTAACTCGACATATGAAGCGACAGGGTAGAGTGTGGACTAGAATTTTTCCAAACATCCCAGTATCAAAAAAACCTGTTGAAGTACGTATGGGTAAAGGCAAAGGTGCCCCTGAATATTGGGCATGCAGAGTTAAACCAGGTAGAATTTTATTTGAGATAGATGGCGTGTCTGAAATAGTTGCAAAAGAAGCCTTATATAAAGCTTCTGCCAAGCTACCAATTAAAACAAAATTTATAAAAAGAGTCTTATAAAATGAAAAAACAAGAAATTAAAAAATTAACTAAAGATGAGGCTATAAAAAATATTGATAAATTGAAAAAAGATTTATTTAATTTTAGATTTCAAAAAATTAATTCACAAATTACCGACCCATCAAAAATAGGACAAACAAAAAAAACTATTGCAAGATTAAAAACTTTATTAAAGGGGAAATTAAATGCCTAAAAAAATATTAACAGGAATAGTTGTAAGTGACAAACCTAACAAAACTATAACTGTAGTAGTTGAAAGAAAATATTCACATCCTGTACTTAAAAAAGTAGTTAAAGTTAAAAAAAAATATAATGCACATGATGAAAATAATAAATTTAAAACTGGAGACAAGGTTTCAATAATTGAAAGTAAACCATTCTCTAAAAATAAAAAATTCGAAGTAATGGATGGTACCAAATGATACAAGTACAAACTGAATTATTAGTTGCTGACAACACTGGTGCAAAAAGAATTGAATGTATCAAGGTTTTAGGCGGTTCTAAACGTAGATACGCAAGTATAGGAGATACTATTGTTATAGCTGTTAAAGAGGCTATACCCAAAGGTAAAGTTAAAAAAGGATCTGTACACAAAGCTGTAGTGGTTAGAGTTAAAAAAGGTATCCATAGAGAAGATGGATCTAAAGTTAAATTTGACAATAATGCGGCTGTTCTAGTAGACGATAAAGGTGAACCAGTTGGAACTAGAATTTTTGGTCCAGTAACGAGAGAATTAAGAAGTAGAGGGCAAATGAAAATAATTTCATTAGCACCAGAGGTTTTATAAATGATTAAAAAAGGCACCAAAGTAAAAATATTAACTGGGAAAGATAAAAAAAAAGAAGGTGAAGTTATTGAAATCGATAGACCTAATAATAGAGCAAAAGTTCAAGGAATTAATATTGTGAAGAAACATGTTAAGACAACAAAAGAAAAAAAAGGTGGAATTATTTCAAAAGAAAGTTTTATTCATATTTCAAATTTAGTTGCTACTGAAAACAAAAAAAAAAATAAAAAAACTGAGGCTAAAAAATGACACCAAGATTAAAGGAACTCTATAAAAAAGAAATTCAACCAGCTCTTAAGGAAAAGTTGGGTTATAAAAACAATTATATGAGTCCAAAATTAAACAAAGTTGTTATAAACATGGGACTTGGTTTGGATGGGAATGACTCAAAAACGCTTAAATCTTGCGAAGAAGATTTAGGAAAATTAGCAGGTCAAAAACCAATAATTACTAAATTTAAAAAATCTGTTGCTAATTTTAAAACAAGAAAAGGTACAAATGCGGGTTTAAAAGTTACACTAAGAGGGAACAAGATGTATGAATTTATTGATAGACTGGTTAATATAGCTTTACCAAGAATTAAAGATTTTAGAGGACTATCAGCAAATGGTTTTGATAAATTTGGAAATTATACATTTGGTATCAAAGAACATATAATTTTTCCAGAGGTAAATTTTGATCGAATTGATAAAATTAGAGGGCTTGATATTGTTGTTGTGATATCATCTTTAAGTAAAGAACATAGTTTTGCACTTTTAGAAAAATTAAATTTTCCATTTATAAAAAAAGGAGATAATTAATAATGGCAAAAGTAAGCGCAGTTAACAAAAATAATAATAGGATAAAACTTTCTGATAGACTTTTTAAAAAAAGACAGACATTAAAAAAAATAATAATGGATAAAAAGATATCATTTGAAGAAAGATTTAAAGCCCAACAAAAATTATCAAATTTGCCAAGAAATTCATCTAAAACAAGAGTAATGAACAGATGTCAAATAACTGGAAGACCACATGGTGTTTACAGAAAATTAAAAATATCAAGAATAGCTTTGAGAGACCTTGGATTACATGGTTTAATACCAGGTATGACAAAGTCTAGCTGGTAGAAAGGATAATATGAGTTTAAGTGACCCAATAGGGGATATGATTGCCAGAATTAAAAATGCTCAAATGAGAAATCATAAAAAAGTAGCATTACCATCATCTAATTTTAAAGTAAAAATAGCTGATATACTTAAAAATGAAGGTTTTATAAAAGATTATAAAATAGATAAAGAAACTAACAAACCTACCTTATCAGTTGACCTGAAGTATTATTCAGGAAATCCTGTTATTAGCACTTTTGAGAGAGTTTCAAAGCCAGGTAGAAGAATTTTTTCAAGTGCTGATAGTTTGCCAAAAATTAATGGTGGCTTAGGTATCGCAATTGTATCAACCCCAAAAGGTGTGATGACTGATATGGATGCAAGGAAACAAAAAGTTGGTGGTGAAATTATTTGTAAGGTATTTTAATGTCTAAAATTGGTAAAATAAATATTTCTATTCCAGAAAAAGTTAAAGCAGTTTTATCTGGCAATGTTCTAAATATAGAAGGACCACTAGGAAAAAAATCACTTAGTATTGATTTGGAAATGTTTAATCTTGATATAATAGAAGGTAAAGATATATCAATTAAACCAAAAAAAATTGATAAGAATTCTAAAAGATTATGGGGCATGAATAGAAGCTTAATAAATAATGCCGTAATTGGCTCAAGTACTGGATATGAAAAAATTCTTGAACTTGTTGGAGTTGGATATAGAGCAGCATTGAAAGATAAACAGTTAAATCTTCAACTAGGTTATAGTCATGATATAAATTTTGACATTCCTGATGGAATTAAAATTCTTGTTGAGAAACAGACAACTATAAAAGTTAGTGGTTCTGACAAACAACAAGTTGGAATGGTAGTATCTAAAATAAAGTCATTTAGAAAGCCAGAACCATACAAAGGCAAAGGAATAAGAGAAAAAGGCCAACATATCTTAAGAAAAGAAGGAAAGAAAAAATAATGAAATTAAAAACTATTGATAGAAAAAAATTTAGAGTAACTAATAAGGTTAAAAAAGTTTCACCGCCTGATAGATTTAGGCTTAGCATATCAAGATCTATTAAAAATATTTCTGCACAAATCATAGATGATGTAAAACACGTAACTCTACTTTCGGCTTCATCAATTGAAAAGGATGTTAAATCAATGAAAAAAGTTAACAAAATTGAATTATCAAAAATAGTTGCAGAAAAGTTAGCAAAAAAAGCACAAGAAAAAAAAATAACCAAAATTTACTTCGATAGAGGAGTATACAAATATCATGGCAGAGTAAAAATTTTTGCTGATACATTACGAAAAAATGGAATGGAATTTTAAATTATGGATTTTAGAGATAAGAAAAACGATGATATTTTAGAAAAATTAGTTCACATAAATAGAATTGCAAAAGTTGTAAAAGGTGGACGAAGATTTGGTTTTTCAGCATTAGTTGTTGTTGGTAATCAGGCTGGAAAAATTGGTATAGCTCATGCTAAAGCAAAGCAAGTTCCTGATGCAATTAAAAAAGCAAATGAAACTGCTAGAAGAAATTTAATTCATATACCTTTACGAGAAGGAAGAACTATACATCATGATGTTTATGCCAAAGATGGTGCTGGAAAAATTGTTTTAAGAGGTGCATCTAAAGGAACAGGAATTATTGCTGGTGGTCCAGTTAGAGCAGTATGTGAGGTTTTAGGCATTAAAGATATAGTTGCAAAATCTATGGGAACATCAAATCCACATAATGTTATCAGAGCTACATTGAAAGCTCTGTTAAAGCAAAATTCACCAAAGCATATATCATTAATTAGAAATAAAAAAATTTCTGAAATAGTCGAAAAAAGGGGATAATGAGCACATTAAATACCACAGGAAAAGTTACTAAAAAAAGAATGAGAGTTGGTAGAGGTATTGGATCAGGAAAAGGTAAAACTTCTGGTAGAGGAGTGAAAGGCCAAAAATCTAGATCAGGTGTTGCCATAAAGAGTTTTGAAGGTGGTCAAATGCCTTTATATAGAAGACTGCCTAAAAGAGGATTTAATCAATTTGGAAGAATTAATATTGCTATAATGAATTTAGAAAAAATTCAGTCGTTTATTGATCAAAAAACAATAAACCCTAGTGATCTAATAAATAGCGATCTGCTAAAAAAATTAAAATTGATTAACAAAAACTCTCAAAAGTTAAAAATACTAGGTACTGGAGAAATTAAAGTTAAAATTAATATTGAAGCAGACTTAATATCAAAATCAGCGATGGATAAATTAGAAAAAGCTGGTGGTAAAGTTCAGTTAATAAAATAAGATATTATGAGCGCCTCCTCTCAAACAAAAGATCTCAAAAACAGAATATTTTTCACTATATTTATATTAGCAATCTATAGATTTGGAACTTTTGTACCACTCCCAGGAATTGACCCTGAACAATTACAGGTAATGATGAGTGGTAATCAAAAAGGACTACTTGGAATGTTTAACGTTTTTGCTGGTGGTGCAGTTAGTAGAATGGCAATATTTGCCCTAGGTATTATGCCTTATATTTCTTCATCTATTATTGTTCAGTTATTGACTGGTGTATCTGATTATTTTAAAAATTTAAAAGCACAAGGAGAAACTGGAAGATCAAAAATTACACAAATAACAAGGTATGGAACAGTTTTACTAGCAACAGTACAAGGCTACGGTTTATCAATAGGATTAGAATCATCACCAGATTTAGTGATTAATCCTGGAGCTTTTTTTAAGATTTCAACGGTCTCAACTATAGTTGCGGGTACTTTATTTTTAATGTGGCTTGGTGAACAGATTACCCAGAGAGGTATTGGAAATGGTATATCTTTAATAATATTTGCTGGAATAGTTGCTGAAATACCGAGAGCATTAGTAACAACTTTTGAGCTTGGTAGAACAGGAGCCGTTTCAACAATAATGATCATTGGAATATTTGTACTATTGGTTGCTACAATAATGTTTATTGTGTTTATGGAAAGAGCCTTACGAAAAATACTTATAAATTATCCAAAAAGACAAATGGGAAATAAGATGTATGGTGGAGAATCGTCTCATTTACCTTTGAAAATAAATCAAGCAGGAGTTATACCAGCAATTTTTGCTTCAGCTTTATTATTATTGCCAGTAACGTTTTCTAATTTTAATTTTTCTGATAATGACAGTTTCTTAAACATAAGTTCATATTTCACTCAAGGACAACCTCTGTACATGATTTTATATGCCTCAGGAATTATTTTTTTTACATTCTTTTACACTTCCATAACTTTTAATCCTGTTGAAACAGCAGAAAATTTAAGAAAATATGGTGGATTTATTCCAGGAATTAGACCGGGTGAAAGCACAGCATTATACATAGAAAATATATTAACCAAGCTTACGACAATTGGTGCACTTTATTTAACTCTTGTTTGTTTAATGCCAGAATTTTTAATTGCAAATTATCCAATTCCATTTTATTTAGGAGGAACTTCAATTTTAATTGTTGTAGTTGTCGCTATTGATACTGTTACTCAAATTCAAACAAGATTAATGAGCTCACAATATGAGCAATTAATTAAGAAAACAAAATTCGGAAAATAATAAAGTGAATGTTATTTTATTTGGTCCACCGGGAGCAGGTAAGGGTACACAAGCTCAATTTATTGTAAAAAATTATAATTACTTTCAATTATCAACTGGAGATCTATTAAGAAATGAAAGTAAACAAAAAACAATTTTAGGAAACAAGATTGAAGAACTAATTTCAAATGGAAAGTTTGTTTCTGATGAAATTGTTAGCACTTTATTAGAAAATTCTATAAGTAATTTAAAATTTAAAGATAGAATAATTTTTGATGGCTATCCAAGAAATATTCAACAAGCAAAAAAATTAGAAGCAATTTTAGCTAAATTTGATCAAAAAATAGGTCATATAATATATTTAAACGTCACTCGCGATGTTATTGAAAAAAGAATTATGGGACGTATGACGTGTGAAAAATGTAATATGACATTTAATGAATTTTTTAATAAAAATGAGATTGAATTGCACCCATGTGGCAAAGATCACCTGGTTAAAAGAAAAGATGATAATTATGAAACAGTTATATCCAGATATGACACATATATGAATACTACGAAACCGATCTTGGATTTTTATTCAAAAAATATAAATTTTGTTGAAATTGACGGTAACTCAAAAATTGAAGAAATAACGAGTAAAATCAATGAAATTCTTAAGGTTTAAACGTTGACTTTGGGACATCTTCTTATATAAAAGGCTAAATTTATTCTCAAAATTATGGCTCGTATAGCAGGTGTAAATATTCCTCAAAATAAACTTGTTCAAATAGGACTAATGTCCATCTATGGTATAGGTGATAAATTTTCCAAACAAATTTGTACATCCCTTGAAATACCTAAAGAAAAAAGAATTAATGAACTAACAGATGATCAAATTTTAAAGATTAGAGAATATATTGATCAAAACTTTAAAGTTGAAGGTGATCTTAGAAGAGAATATTCTTTAAGCATTAAAAGATTAATAGATCTTGCTTGTTATAGAGGATCTAGGCATAAAAAAAAATTACCTGTACGCGGTCAAAGAACAAGATGTAATGCAAGAACACGAAAAGGTAAAGCGATAGCTATTGCTGGAAAAAAATTAACACCACTTAAAAAATAATATATGGCTAAAATTGATAAAGTTGAAAACAAAGATCAAACTGTAGAGAAAACAGATAAAAAAGTTAAAAAAAGTTCTTATTCAAAAAAAAAAAAAAAAAAAAAAAAAATGAAAAAAAAAAAAAAAAAAAAAAAAAAAAAACAAAAAAAAAAAAAAAAAAAAAAAAAATTAAAAAAAATTTTTTATAAAAAAAAAAAAAAAATAAAAAAAAATATTCTTAACGGCATTGCATATGTTCAATCTACATTTAATAATACAATCATTTCAATTGCTGATACAAATGGAAATGTGATTTCCTGGTCTTCAGCAGGATCAAAAGGTTTTAAAGGATCAAGAAAATCAACACCTTATGCAGCACAAATAGCTGCCGATTCAGTTGCTACTAAAGCTTTAGAATATGGAATGAAAACATTATCTGTTGAAGTTAAGGGACCAGGTTCTGGAAGAGAAACAGCTTTAAGAGCCTTACAAGCGAAAGGATTTAAAATTCTTTCAATAAAAGATACAACACCAATGCCACATAATGGAGCAAGACCACCAAAAAAAAGGAGAGTTTAAATGGAAAGTTTAAATGTAAATGTAAAAAATTGGAAATCATTAATTAAACCTGCAAAATTAGATGTTAAAATTAGTGAAGATAAATCTCACGCATCAATTATCGCCGAACCTTTGGAAAAAGGCTATGGACTAACTTTAGGTAATTCGCTGAGAAGAATTTTACTTTCGTCTATTAGAGGTGCAGCTGTTACATCAATACAAATTGATGGTGTTTTACATGAATTTACTTCAATTAAAGGAATAAGAGAAGATGTTACCGACATAGTTTTAAACGTTAAATTATTAGCTTTAAAATGTAGTTCTGAAGGAACAAAAAAGCTAATTTTAGACGCTAAAGGACCAGGCGAAATTAAAGCTTCATTTATAACACCTGTAGCTGACATTGAGATTTTAAATCCAGATTTAGTTATATGTAACTTGGATGAAAATACAAATTTTCATATGGAAATGAACGTTAGTACTGGAAAAGGTTATGTACCAGCTGTCATGAACAAACCTGAAGAACCACCTTTGGGTTTAATAGCAATAGACTCATTATATAGCCCAGTTAAAAAAGTTTCTTATGCAATAAGTACAGCTAGGGAAGGTAAAGCTTTAGATTATGATAAATTGACTATGGAAGTTGAAACTAATGGTTCTATTTCAGCAGAAGAAGCCGTTGCTTATTCAGCAAGAATTTTTCAAGATCAGCTTAATATGTTTGTAAACTTTGATGAACCTACAGAAGCTCCTATACCTGAAGTTTCTACAGAACCAGCATTTAATAAAAACTTATTAAGAAAAGTTGATGAACTAGAATTATCTGTACGTTCAATGAATTGCCTTAAAAATGATAATATCATTTATATAGGTGATTTAGTACAAAAATCAGAAGGTGAGATGTTAAGAACTCCAAACTTTGGAAGAAAATCACTAAATGAAATTAAGGAAGTTATAACTGCAATGTCACTATACCTAGGTATGGAAATACCAAATTGGCCACCAGAAAATATAGCTGAAATGTCTAAAAAATTAGAGGAACAAATCTAATGAGACATGGAATGGCTAATAAGAAGCTTAATCGCACTTCTGAGCATAGAAAAGCTTTATTAAAAAATATGTTAAATTCTTTAATAAAATATGAACAGATCACTACAACGCTTCCAAAGGCTAAATTTCTAAAACCACAAGCTGATAAAATTATTACTTTGGGCAAAAAAGAAACATTACAAACAACAAGAATGCTTATGTCTAAACTACAGGACATTACCTCAACACATAAAGTTAAAAAAACTCTATCTAAAAGATATGAAAAAAGAAATGGTGGATACACAAGAATTATTAAATGGAAAAAAAAGAATTATTAAAGCAGGATTTAGATATGGCGACAATGCACCGATGGCAGTTATAGAATTTGTAGAAAGAGATGTTGAAGCTAAAAGAGTTGATAAAAAAAAAAAAGAACCCTCTAAAGATAAAAACGAAGAAAAAAAATTAGCGACTGCATAATTTTTATATTGCAATAGATTATCATGAAAAAGTCTTTTAACGTTGATCAAACGTACAATAATATGCGTATAGATCGCTGGATTAGAAATAATTTAGGAAATATACCCCAAGGTTTAATCGAAAAAAACTTAAGAAATGGTAAAATTAAACTTAATAAAAAAAAAACAAAAAGTTCTCAAAAAGTAAAGACTGGTGATAGTATTGATTTATTTAATTTTGACTTTGAAGAAACAATAGTTCAAAAAAAAATTAAATTTGAACCATCTGAAGAAGTTATTAAAGAAAATGAAGAATTAATAATTGATAATAATGAAGATTTTATTGTATTAAATAAAAGTTCAGGAATATCAGTTCAAGGTGGTACTAAATCAAAAAAAAATCTTGTTGATATTTTTGCTAAAAGTGAAATTTTTCAAAATACAAAACCTTTTTCTGTTCATCGATTAGATAAAGATACCTCAGGTGTATTTATCATGGCTAAACATAGAGAGTCAGCTCAATTATTAACATCACTTTTTAGACTAAGAAAAATTCACAAAACATACTTAGCTATATGTCATGGAGAATTAGAAAAAGATTCAGGTGAATGGAATGATGACCTTACAAGGTATGACAATGATAAAGAAATAGTAGAAAAAGCTAGAACATTATATAAAGTTTTAGATAAAAATTCTATTTGTACTCTAGTAGAAATGAAACCCATAACTGGGAGAAAGCATCAATTAAGAAAACAGTTATATGCTATAGGTAGTCCCATATATGGAGATCAAAAGTATAAATTTAGCAATACAGACAAGGCAATAAATAAAAATTTAATGTTACACTCTTATCAAATTAAATTTATGATTAAGGATAAAAAATATACATACACTGCTCTTTTACCAGATTATTTTAAAAAACTTTTAAAAACTAAGAGACTTAGATTTCCAAGTTCTTAAGAAAATTATTAACAATTATATTATTTAATTGTTTATAATTTTGATCCTTAATATTTTTCAAATTAGTAACGTCTTTATCAATTATTCCACATGGAATAATACTTTTATATTTGCTTAAATCATTACACACATTAATAGCAAACCCATGATATGCAATCCATTTGCTCACACGCACACCAATAGCAGCTACTTTTTTAATTTTATTTTTATCTTTAAACCAAATTCCTATATTATTTGGATCACTAAATGTGTGAATATTAAATTCTAGTAAGCTTTCAATTATAGTTTTTTCAATTAATGTAATAAATTTTCGTATATCTTTTTTTCTTTTTTTTAAATCTATTACAAAATAGCACACAATTTGACCCGGACCATGATATGTAATTTTACCACCTCTATTTGTTTTTATTATATTTATTTTTTTATCAATGATTTCATTTTCACTATAACTTGTACCTGCCGTGTAAACATCTTCATGTTCTAAAAGCCAAATTAGATCTTTTTCATTATCTAAAACAATGCTATTTAATCTTTTTTCTAAAAAATCTATTGCATTTTTATATTTTACAGGTTTTATTGTCTTTTTTATCTCTATATCCATTTAAGAATTGTATTTATTAAATTATGTATTAATAGTGCCAATTGAATTATAGGTAAATTTATGTCTTTAATAAAAAAAATAAAAGATAAAAAAGTAAATTTTGAGTTTAACAAAGAATATATAAACGTTGTTACATCTAAGATTGCTAATAATGATGCTTTATTTATAAGCAATTCATTTAAAGAAATGCACCCAGCTGATGCTGCGGATATCATTGAAAATCTTAACCAAAGTGATCGTGAAAGTTTGATTAAATTAAATAATTTTAAAATTGACCCACAAGTTTTTATTGAATTAAATGAGTCTGTTCAATCAGAAATTATTAAATACCTATCTTCTGATGCCATCGTAACTATATTAAAAAATTTAGAATCTGACGATGCGATTTCTATATTAGAAAACGTTGATGAAAAAAATAAAAATATAATTTTAAGCTCACTACCTCCAAAAGATCGCTTTGCTTTATTGGAAAGTTTAAGTTACCCAGAAGATACAGCTGCAAGAATAATGCAACGTGAGTTTACAGCTATACCAAGCAATTGGTCTGTTGGTCAAACTATTGATTATTTAAGAGATAATAAAGATTTACCAGAAGAATTTCTAGAAATATTTATTGTAGATGAAGAATTTAAACCAATAGGAGCAGTTCCTTCATCAAAAGTATTGACTACCTCACGTGATACAACAATGCTTTCAATTATGTCTGAGTCTCAATTACTTATTCCCGTTGATATGGATAAAGAAGAAGTTGGTAATTTGTTTGAAAATTATAATTTAAATTCAGCATGTGTTGTTGATAAAAATAATAAATTAGTTGGAATGATTACTAATGATGATGTGTTGACCGTATTAAAAGAAGAAGCTGAAGAGGATGCATTAAGATTATCAGGTGTTGGTGATGAAGCAATTACTGATGGAGTAATTATAAAAACTAAAAGAAGATTTAATTGGTTATTATTAAATTTGTTTACAGCTTTCTTGGCAACATGGGTAATTAGTTTATTTGGAGCAACAATCGAACAAATGGTTGTGTTAGCATTTCTAATGCCAATAGTTGCTTCCATGGGTGGCAATGCTGGCATGCAAACTCTTGCTGTTACAGTAAGAACATTAGCAACTAATGATCTAACTAAAAATAATTTTTCAAGAAACATATTAAAAGAATTTAATATTGGAATTTTAAATGGTGTAATATTTGCAGTTATAAGTGCATTTATAGTTCAAATTTGGTTTCAAGATATTAAGCTTTCAATAATAATTTCTATCTCAATGATACTTACAATGGTAGTCGCTGGCCTATTTGGAATATTGGTTCCCATAACATTAAAAAATATGAATATTGATCCAGCTATCGCATCAAGTGTATTTGTCACTACAATTACAGATGTTATAGGTTTTGTTTCATTTTTAGGTGTAGCTGCTTATTTTTTATAACTTATCTTAAAAATTATCAATTAATCTTATATTATTGATATAATATGCAACAAACAGTTTAAACTTTTTACCTAATTTTGTTTTTTTTAAATCAATTACATTTCTAATTTCCAAATATTCAATTTTAATATTATATTTACGACTTAGTTTTTCCTTTAATTGTTTTAAAAAAATAATTGGAGAATCCTTTTTATTAAGCGTAGGTTTTATTTTTTTTAAAATATGTGTTAATTTTGAAGCTTTGTATAAATCTTTTTTACTTAATAAATTATTTCTCGAAGATAAAGCTAATTTGTTTTTATTTCTAATAGTTTTACAGGGGTAAATTTTGCTTTTATATTTATCTCTTATATGGTTGTTAACTAAATATAGTTGTTGATAATCTTTATCCCCCATAAAAATATATCTTGGCTCTATCAATTTAATAAAACGTTCCATAATCTCTAACACACCTTCAAAATGACCCTTTCTATATTTAGCACATAATATCATTTGTGATTTAACAAGTGTAATTTTTTCTCTTAATTTGATGCTGTAGATATCTTTTGTTACGGGTATAAACACGAAATCAACTTTTAATTTTTTTAATAAATTTAAATCTTTATTAATATTTCGTGGATAAACAAAAAAGTCATTTTTACTGTTAAATTGTTTAGGATTAACATAAATACTTACTAAAGTTTTTTTACATTTTTTTTGAGATTTTTTAATTAGAGATATGTGACCTTGGTGTAGACCACCCATTGTTGGAACAAATCCTAAGTTTGAAATTGAACTTATTGCCTTTTTTAAGACATTTATGTTTCTTAAAACTTTCATTTGTAAATTTAGAACAATATAAGTAAAACATTTAAATGATTAAACAAGCAATAATTCCCTTAGCTGGACTTGGAACTAGATTGTTGCCACTAACCAGCGTTTTTGCAAAAGAGCTATTACCAATTAATGGCAAGCCAGGAATTGAATATATAATAGAAGAATGCATTGAATCTGGAATTAAAGAAATCATATTTATAATTTCAAAAAAAAAAATCATGATTAGAAACTATTTTTTTAATGACAAATTTTACCAAAAAATTATTAAAGAAAAAAAAGATCCAAGAATTATTAAAGAATATAAAAAAATATTGAAATATCGTAAAATGATTAAATTTGTTTATCAAGAAAAACCTCTAGGTACAGGTGATGCTGTTTTAAAAACTAAAAATCTCATTAAAGATAAATATTTTTTGATGCTATTACCTGATGATCTTATAATAAAAAAAAATTGCTCAACATCGATGATTGCTGTTCACGATAAACACAAATGCTCAGTAATGGCCAGTATGATTGTTAATAAAAAAACTGTTTCAAGATGGGGTATTTATAAAATTGATAAAAAAATCAATAAAAATAATTTTATAATCCAAAGTGTTATAGAAAAACCCAGCCCAAAAAAAGCACCTTCTAATAAAGCAGTTATAGGGAGATATATACTACCAAAAACTATTTTTAAAAAATTATCAAAACTTAATCCAGGTAATGCTGGTGAAATCCATATTACAGACGCTATACAAGCGCTAATTGATGATGAAGAAAAATTTATTGGACATAACTTTACTGGAAAATATTTAGATTGTGGTTCAATGAATGGCTATATTAATGCAACGCAGGAAATATGTAAAATATGAAATTATGCATGATTGGAACAGGGTATGTTGGTTTAGTAAGTGGTGTTTGCTTTTCCGACCTTGGCAATGATGTAATTTGTGTAGATCGTGATACTGATAAAATTAATAATCTTAAAAAAGGTATTATACCGATTTACGAACCTGGTCTTGAAGAATTAGTTAAAAAAAATTATAAAAACAAAAGATTAAAATTTTCTACGAATTTAAATGATTCTGTAGGTAAATCTGACATTGTGTTTATTTGCGTTGGAACCCCTACAAAAAAAAATTCTGCATCAGCAGATTTAAGTCAAGTTTACAATGTAGCTAAAGAAATTGCTAAATCAATTTCTAAATTCAAAATTATAATTACCAAATCAACAGTTCCAGTTACAACTGGTGATGAAATTGAAAAAATCATTTCTAACAAAAAAACAAAAAAACTTTTTTCAGTAGTCTCAAATCCTGAGTTTTTAAGAGAAGGAGATGCTATAAGAGATTTTATTTACCCTGACCGGATAGTAATAGGCACTAATGACAAAAAATCTAATAAGATGCTTAAAAATTTATATTCTCCATTGATATCAAAAGGTGCCAAATATATAAAAACTTCAAGAAGAGCGGCTGAATTAATTAAATATGCTTCTAATGCTTTTTTGGCTACAAAAATTACCTTTATAAATGAAATTGCTAATTTATGTGAAAAAATTAATGTAAGTACTGAGGATATATCAATAGGTATGGGACTAGACAAACGTATAGGTAGTCGCTTTTTAAGACCAGGTCCTGCTTACGGTGGATCATGCTTTCCAAAAGACACCAAAGCTATAGTTTCAACGGCAAATAAATTTAGAACAAATTTATCTATAATTAAGAGTGTAATTAAATCTAATGAAAATCGATCAGATTTATTACTTAAAAGGGTTATCGAAATTTTAAAAGGTAAAATCAAAAATAAGAAGATATGTTTTTTAGGAGTTACATTTAAAGCTAATACAGATGATATGAGAGATTCATCTTGCTTATCTATGATACCAAAACTGATTAAGAAAGGTGCAAAAATTAACTATTATGATCCAACAGGCCAAAAGAAAGAATTTGATAAATTTAAGAATATTTATTTTTCTCAAGATATTAAATCGGCTATTAATAAATCAGATTTGATAATTATTCACACTGAATGGAATGATTTTAAATCAATTGATTTTAAAAGAGATGTAAAAAATAAGAAATTTATAATTTTTGATATGAGAAATATTTATTCATCAACTAAAATGTCGGAACAAAAAATTAATTATTTTGGTATTGGACGTTAATTCAATTCAAAAATAGCATCTACTTCAACTGCAACGCCTAGTGGTAGACTGTTTGTACTAACAGCAGCTCTTGTATGCATTCCTGCGTCACCAAAAATTGACGCAATCAAGTCTGATGCACCATTTATAACTTTTGGTTGTTCGATAAAATCTTCTGTCGAATTAACAAAACCTGTAAGTTTTACACATGATTTTATTTTAGACAAATCATCTTTACATGCTTTTTTAGCTTGAGCAACTATACTTAATGCACATCTTTTTGCCGCATCATAACCAGCCTCAGTATTTAACTCTTTACCTAATTTACCTTTTATTAATTCTGCTTTTTCAGTCATTGATATTTGACCTGAAATGAATAAAAGTTTACCAACAATTTTCGTAGCAACATAAGACCCAACGGGACTAGCTGCATTTGGTAAGATTAAATTATTTTTTTTAATATTTTCTTCAAAAATCATCTATTTCTCTTTTTTCTTAAAAATATCCATTAAAGTTTTATTTTCTAATTCTTTATGTTTTTTTGCGTAACTTTTTTTTAATTTCGATTGATTAAGAGGATTATTTTTAATTTTACATTCAAGTTTCTTTTTAAATGAAGTAATTTTTGAACAATCCTCTTTTGCAATCAATGTATTTGGAATTGATAACAATATCATCAAAGGCAAATAAAATATAATTTTTTTCATAATTTATTTAGCTTCTTTACAAAATATGTGTTTTAAAGTTCTTTCATCTTGTGGTGGACACGTATCATTCATCTTTTTTATGCCACTAGTTCCATCTTTTATTGAAGAACAAGAAGCTAAACTTACAAGTGCAAATATAATTAATATTTTTTTCATTTTTTTTTCCTTATCTTTTTTTTTTTATTTTTTTTTTAGTTTTATCGTATTTTTTTCTTTTCTCAATCAAAATTAAAGCCTCTTCCATATTGAGTTCTAATGGGTCTTTTTCTTCAGGAATTGTTGCATTTAATGACTTATACTTTATATAAGGTCCATATTGCCCTTTCATAACCCTAACAGGCTTCTTATCCTCAGGATGTTCTCCTAAATCCTTAATTATTGAAGAAGACATTCTACCAGGCTTTGCTTCAGCAATAAGTGTAATAGCTCGATTGATTCCAATTGAAAAAATTTCTTCAACATTTTCAATTCTTGCTGATTTATTCTCACATTTTAAATAAGGCCCAAATCTACCTGAATTTAATATGATATCTTTTTGATTTTCAGGATTAATACCTAAACTCTTAGGTAACGAACATAAAAATTTAGCTCTATCAAGATCCATACTATCTAATGTAATTCCTTTAGGAATAGACACATTTCTTAAATTATTATCTTCTTTATCTTTCTTCTTTTTTTTGACTTTCTTTTTTTTTTTAGTTTTAACTACTATTTCTTCTTTTATTTCTTCAATTTTTTCATACTGAATATAAGGACCGAACCTTCCATTTTTAAGATACATGTCATTGCCATTTTCATGTTTTCCAATAAATTTTGGTTCAGCGAGCTGAGATTGAGCTGCTGCCTTTGCTTTAGATAAAGGTCTTGTAAATTTACAATCTGGATAGTTAGAACATCCTATAAAAGCACCTCCTCTAAAACTATTTTTTAAACTTAAAGAACCATTATCACAAATTTTGCACTGCCTGTTAATATTTCCCTCTTTATCTCTTTCAAATATTAAACTACCTAAGCTATCATTTAATAAGTCTAAAACTTCTCTTGTTCTTTTTTCTTTTACTTCGGATACATTTTGATTGAAATCTTTCCAAAACATTTCAAGAACATTTATCCATCCTTCTTTACCGGTTGTAATATTATCTAATTGATTTTCTAATTCTGCAGTAAAATTATAATCTACATACTTAGTGAAAAGTTTTTCAAGAAAAGCAGATATTAATTTACCTCTATCTGTGGGATGAAATCTTTTATTAATTGCCTCTGCATAACCTCTTGTTGAAATAACAGATATTATACTTGCATAAGTTGAAGGTCTTCCAATGCCTAATTCCTCTAATTTTTTAACTAAACTAGCTTCAGAATACCTAGGAGGAGGTTGTGTAAAATGTTGTTCATCTAATAAAGACTCAATATTAATTGGTCCTTTTTTCATTTCAGGAAGAATATTTTCATCTTCATCTTTTTTATTATCTTTAATAACTTTTAAGAAACCATCAAATTTAATAACAGAACCACTTGCTTTACAGATTGTTCCATTATCGTCTGAGCTTATTGTAATTGTATTTCTATCAAATTGAGCAGGTTTCATTTGTGAGGATAGGGCTCTACTCCAAATCAAATCATATAATTTATGTTGATCTGGACTTAGATATTTTTTAAGTATTTCTGGGGAACGCATAATATCTGTTGGCCTGATTGCTTCATGTGCTTCTTGTGCATTTTTAGCTTTTTTCCCAGAGTAGCTAGCTGCACTATCTGGAATATATTCTACACCAAACTCACTTTTTATATATTTTCTAAAAGTATCTATAGCGTCAGTTGATAAGTTGGTTCCGTCTGTTCTCATATATGTAATAAGACCAATAGTTTCACCATCTATCTCTATACCTTGATAAAGTTTTTGAGCTATTTGCATTGTACGAGATGCTCCAAATCCTAGCTTACCAGATGAAACTTGTTGTAATGTGGAAGTGGTAAAAGGACCAGAAGGATTTCTATTCACAACTTTACTTGAGATATCACTTATTTGAAATTTTTTAGACTTTACTTCGTCTATTGCTTTAGCAATCTCAGCTTTGTTTCTGAAAGAAAATTTTTCAATTTTCTTATTATTAAGTTGTGTAATACTAGCTAGGAGAGAGTTATTATCACCATCATTAAATTGAACACTTAGCGTCCAAAATTCTTCAGGATTAAATAGTTCAATTTCATGCTCTCTTTCAGTAATTAATTTTAGCGCTACAGACTGAACTCGTCCTGCAGATTTAGATCCAGGTAATTTAGTCCACAGTATTGGAGAGATATTAAAACCAACCAAATAGTCCAATGCTCTTCTAGCCATATAAGCATCAACTAATAAGGGTTCAATTTGTCTAGGATTTTCAATTCCATGAATTACTGCTTTTTTTGTAATTTCATTAAAGACGACTCTTTCTACATGTTTATCTTTGATTAATTTTTTTTCATTTAAATACTCTTTAACATGCCAAGCAATCGCTTCACCCTCACGGTCTGGGTCAGTAGCTAATATTATTTTTGAAGAAATTTTAGCTGCATCAGTAATTTCTTTAAGATATTTTTTAGAAAAGCTATCAACTTCCCACTCCATTTTGAAATTATTATCCGTGTCAACTGATCCATTCTTAGATGGAAGATCTCTAATATGACCATAACTTGCTAAAACGATATAATCATCTCCTAAATATTTATTTATAGTTTTGGCTTTTGCTGGACTTTCTACAACTACAAGATTCATTATTAATCAAACTACTTAAAAGATATTGATAGTCAAATTAATAAATTTTAGTCTTAGTTTCCTCTTTATTTTTAAGGCGTTTGACGTTTTCTCTGTGTGTGTAGAATATTAGTACAAACATAATTAAAAAAAAAATTTGATTATAATTTTCAAAAATTATTACATAAATAGGAACTATTAAGCTGGCAACAAGCGATGATAAAGAAGAATATTTTGAAACTAGAAATGTTACAACCCAACTAATAATGAATATTAAACCAAAAATTAAGTTTATTGAGAATAATATTCCAATATATGTTGCTATCCCTTTACCCCCCTTAAACTTAAGCCATATAGGGAACACATGCCCTAAAAAGACACTTAGTGATGCAATGAAGATATAATCAGAATAATTAAATTTAACATACAAAATAGGTAATATAGCCTTCGATATATCTAGCACTAATGTAGTGTAACCCAATGATTTGTTTCCAGTTCTAAGCGCATTAGTAGCACCGATGTTTCCTGAGCCAATATCTCTAATATCTTTTTTTAGAAATATTTTTGTGAGCACGAAACCGAAAGGTATTGATCCCAATAGATATGAGCATAATGCAATAATTAAATATTCCATTACTATAATGTAAATAGTTCTTCACCTTTTACAAATGTATTTGTGACTTTACCTTGAAGTTTTTTGTCTTCAATGGAGGTATTTTTAGATTTTGAGACAAGTTTTTCCTTTTTTACAATCCAGGGCTTATCAATGTCTACGATACAAAAATCTGCTTCATTACCAACTGAAAGATTACCTTTATCTATTTTTAATATTTTTGCTGGGTTAGAAGTTAAAGCTTTGATAATAGTCTCCAATTTTACAGAGCCATTGTGATGCAATTCTAAACTTAAAGATAATAAAGTTTCAATTCCTGATGCACCTGTTGCAGCTTGTGCAAAGGTTAATCTCTTTTGCTCTTCATCTTCAGGTTTATGATCAGATACAATCACATCGATCGTTTCATCTTTTAGACCTTGAACTAAAGCCACTCTATCTTCCTCTGTTCTTAATGGTGGGGAGAGTTTTAAAAATGTTCTAAAATCTCCAATATCATTTTCATTTAGTGATAAGTTATTAATCGATACACCTGTTGTAAATTTAACTTTTTCTTTTCTTTCTTTAATTATCTCAACAGAATTTCCAGCTGATATTTGTGATATGTGATATCTACATTTAATATTTTCAAGTAGTGTTAAATCTCTTTCAATAATTATTCTCTCAGCAACAGTTGGTATCCCAGATAAACCAAGTTTTGTTGCTATAATTCCAGAATTAATCATTCCATTTTTGGATAAATCATAATCTTCAGCATGTTGCATTATAAGAGTTCCTAAATCTTTAGCAGAATTCATTATGCGTGACATTAATCTAGTATTTTGAATAGTTTTTATACCATCTGTAAATCCAATTATTCCTCTACTTTGAAGTAAACCAAATTCAGTCATGCTAGTACCTTCAATATTTTTTGTAAGAGCGGCACTTGGGAAAACATTAATTTTAGATTTATCTCTTCCACGTCTTTTTAAAAAATCCACTATTGAAACGTTATCTATAATTGGATCAGTATTAGGCATTGTGACAACTGAAGTAACTCCACCAGCGAGTGCAGCATTACTTAGTGTTCTAAAATTTTCTTTATATTCATAGCCAGGCTCTCCAGCAAAAACTCTCATATCTACCAATCCTGGAAATATATATTTTCCCTTTAAATCAATTATTTTTTCTCTTGAAGGAATGTTGTTAGTATTAACTTTTTTGCCAATTGCTTCAACCAATCCATCTTCTCCTATAATTAATCCACCATTTTCATTGATAGAGTTATGAGGGTCAATTATGTTTGCGTTTACAAAGTATTTTTTTTTCATTTATTCACAAAATATTTTTAAACAAGCCATCCTTACCGCAACACCAAGCTCCACTTGCTCTTTAATTACACTTCTATTAATGTCATCAGCTAATTTTGTATCAATTTCTATCCCTCTATTCATAGGACCAGGGTGCATGATTAAAGCATCTTCTTTTGCATGAGAGAGTTTATCAGGTGTTAATCCATAATATTCATAATATTCTCTGTTTGAAGATAAGAACGAACTAGTCATTCTTTCATTTTGTAATCTTAGCATCATTACAATGTCACAGTCTTTTAATCCTTTTTTCATGTCAGTAAATGTATTAACACCAAATTTTTCTATTTCTTTAGGCATTAAGTTTGATGGAGCAATAATATTAATTTCAGCACCTAACATGTTAAGTAAGTAAATATTTGATCTTGCAACACGAGAATGTGTAATATCTCCACAGATTGCTATTCTTAAACCTTCTATTTTTTTTCTTCGATTAATAATTGTTAGAGCATCTAAAAGTGCTTGAGTAGGGTGTTCACGACTTCCGTCTCCAGCATTTAGTACTGCACAGTTTACCTTTTGAGATAAAAGATTACATGCACCTGAATCTTGGTGACGCACTACAATAATATCTGGATGCATGGCATTTAAAGTCATTGCTGTATCAATAAGTGTCTCACCTTTTTTAATAGCAGAGTTTGACATATTCATAGACATTACATCTGCACCTAATCTTTTTCCTGCAAGTTCAAATGAACTTTGAGTTCTTGTAGAGGGTTCAAAAAACAAATTAATCTGAGTTTTTCCTCTTAATACATCTAATTTTTTATTTTTACTTTGATTGAGTTTAATAAAAGTCTTAGCTTCATCGATAATTAAATTAACGTCATTAATAGATAAATCTTGAATACCAAGGAGGTTTTTTTGAGAAATTTTAATAGCTTTGTTATATTTAGTTGCCATTAAAAATAACTCTATAACTATTAACCATCATTATTACAAGTATTAATTTTTTAAAAAATCTATTGCACCCTGCAAAATAAAGGCAGCTGCATTTTGATCTATACTTTCTACTCTTTTAGATACATTTACATCTAATTGGCTAGATAATTTAAAAGCACCAACAGTTGAGAGTCTTTCATCCCATAAAATTACAGGAATATTTATCGATTTTGAAATATTACTAGCTATGTCATGCACAGATTGAGCTGATCTACCTATGGAGCCATCCATATTTATTGGATTTCCAACAATTATTCCACCTATGTTATACTCTTCTATAATTATTTTAAGCTCATTAATAAGTTCATTGGTATTAGTTTTATTTATGGTTTTGAAGGGAGTTGCAATAGACTGTCTTTCATCACAAATTGATACACCAATTCTTTTAGATCCTAAATCCAAACCAACAAATCTTACATTATTTGAGTTATTTTTTTTAAATTCTTCAATTGTGATCATATTGTATATTTTATACTTAAGTGGTAGTTTGCCGACATATTTAATTACCACATGACTATTAATCTTAAAACAATAAAGCACATATCTAAATTATCAAGAATCTCAGTTGATGATGAAAAAGCTAAAAAATTAGCTGGGGATATGAACTCTATATTTGATTTTATTGAAAAATTGAATGAACTTGACACTGATAATGTTGAACCTTTAACTTCTGTTGCTGAGATAACATTAAAACTAAGAGTGGATGAGGTTAAAAGTGGAAACATTAGAGAACAAGTTTTAAAAAACTCACCAGATGAAAACGAAGATTTTTTTGTCGTACCAAGAGTAGTCGAATAATGCCAGATATTACTTCACTTACTTTAACTGATTTAGTTAAAAATATTAAAGATAAAAAAATTTCATCAGAAGAAACTACACAAGCTTTTATTGATAGAGGGGAAAAATCTAGAGATTTAAATGTTTATATTACAGAAGACTTTACCAATGCATTAGAAAAAGCAAAAAATTTTGATAAAAAGCCAAACTTTGATTTAAAACTCCCAGGTATTCCAATGGCGGTTAAAGATTTATTTTGTACCAATGGAGTAAAGACTACAGCGGGTAGTAAAATTCTAAGTAATTTTATTCCACCCTACGAGTCTACTGTTACTCAAAATATTTGGAACGAAGGAGCAATTTTACTTGGTAAATTAAACTGCGATGAATTTGCAATGGGCTCATCTAATGAAACAAGTTTTTTTGGAAACGTACAAAGTCCAATAGATAAAAATTTAGTACCAGGCGGATCCTCAGGAGGATCAGCATCAGCCCTAGCAGCTAATCTAACACCCATTACCATTGGAACTGATACCGGTGGATCTATTAGACAACCTGCATCATTTACGGGTACAGTAGGTTTAAAACCAACTTATGGTAGCTGCTCAAGATACGGTATTGTTGCGTTTGCTTCATCATTAGATCAAGCAGGACCCATGTCTAAAAATGTAAAAGATTGTGCACTACTCCAAGAAATTATTAGCACATACGATGAAAAAGATTCAACATCAATTGATTTTAAAAGAAATTCATACAGCAAAGAATTAACAAACAATATTAAAGGAAAAAAAATTGGAATTCCAAAAGAATATAGAGTTGATGGAATGCCTAAAGAAATTGAAGATTTATGGACTAAGGGAATTGAGTATGCAAAAGAATGTGGTGCAGAAATTGTTGAAATTTCATTACCTCATACTAACTATGCATTACCCGCTTATTATATTGTAGCACCAGCTGAAGCTTCTTCAAACTTAGCAAGATATGACGGTGTTAAGTATGGATTTAGATCTAAAGGTGAAAACTTAATTGATATGTATGAAAAAACTAGATCTGAGGGTTTTGGGGAAGAAGTTCAAAGAAGAATAATGATTGGTACATATGTTTTATCATCAGGTTATTATGATGCTTATTATCTAAAGGCACAAAAGGTTAGAAAATTAATAAAAAATGATTTTGATAATGCTTATAAAAAAGTAGATGCAATCTTAACTCCATCAACACCAAGTGCTGCATTTAAAATTGGTGAAAAGAATAATGATCCAGTTTCTATGTATTTAAATGATATATTTACAGTTCCTGTTAATTTAGCTGGATTACCAGCCATTTCTATACCGGCTGGTGTAGATGTCAAAGGTTATCCTTTAGGTCTACAAATTATTGGTAAAGCTTTTGATGAACAAAGTATTTTAAACATTGCTTATGCAATGGAAGAAAAAATTGAATTTAAAAATAAGATTACTGACTGGTGGATTAAATAAATGACAAAAGATAATTCAGAATATTTAATCGAAAGATATAATAACGTTTATGAGGTAGTGATTGGTCTTGAAGTTCATGCACAAGTTACATCAAATTCAAAATTATTTTCATCTTCATCAACAACCTTTGGTGCAGAGCCCAACACACAAGTTAGTTTAGTTGATGCCGCTTTTCCTGGAATGCTTCCAGTGATTAATGAGTATTGTGTAAAACAAGCAATTAAAACAGGTATAGGTTTAAAAGCGCAAATTAATAAAAGATCAGTTTTTGATAGAAAAAATTATTTCTATGCAGATCTTCCTCAAGGTTATCAAATTTCACAATTTAAATTTCCGATAGTAGGAGAGGGTACCGTCATACTTGATATGGAAAATGGCCCTAAAGAAGTTGGTATTGAAAGATTACACTTAGAACAAGATGCTGGCAAAAGTATTCATGACATGGATCCACAAAATACATTAGTTGATTTAAATAGATCGGGTGTAGCTTTAATGGAAATTGTTAGTAAACCTGACATGAGAACTCCAGATGAGGTTAGTGTTTATGTTAAAAAATTAAGATCTATTATGAGATACTTGGGAACCTGTGATGGGAATATGCAAGAAGGTTCTTTAAGAGCAGATGTTAATATTTCTGTTCGAATTAAAGGTTCTGATAAACTTGGAACACGTTGTGAGATTAAAAATGTAAACTCAATTAAATTTATGCAAATGGCTATTGATTATGAAGCAAATAGACAGGTTGATTTAATTGAAGAGGGTAAAACAATTGACCAAGAAACAAGATTGTTTGACACTAAAAAAAATGAAACAAGATCTATGAGGTCTAAAGAAGATGCTCATGATTATAGATATTTTCCAGATCCAGATTTATTACCATTAGAGGTAACAGATGAGTTTATTGAAAAACTAAAATTAGACATTCCAGAATTACCAGATGAAAAAAAGAAAAGATTTATTGATAAATTTAAAGTGTCTCCCTATGAAGCAACAATATTGGTCTCTGACATTGAAACAGCGAAATACTTTGAAGAAGTAGTTGCAAAGATGGGCAAGAACTTAGATATAAAGTTGGCCGTCAACTGGATTACAGGTGAATTGTTTGCTGTTTTAAATAACAAAAACTTAGAAATATCTCAAAGCCCCATAAGTGCAAAAAATTTAGCAAAATTGATAAACTTAATTAAAAACGGAACAATTTCAGGAAAAATAGCTAAAACTATATTTGAATTAATGATGGATGGAGACAAGGATCCTCAAGTAATTGTTGAAGAAAAAGGCTTAAAACAACAAAGTGATCCTAAAGCATTAGAAGTTTTAATAGATAAAATTATCAATGATAATAGAGAAAAAGCTATTGAATACAAGAATGGTAAAGAAAAACTGTTTGGTTTTTTTGTAGGTCAAGCAATGAAAGTTTCAGGTGGTAAAGCTAATCCTCAATTAATAAATGAGATATTGAAGAAGAAACTTTAATATCATGGGTAAGAACCTTGAAATTACTGAAAAACTTGAAAAATATATAAATAATTTTAGTTTAAATTTAAATCCCATTCAGCAGGAAATAATCAATTATAACAATAAACTTGGAAACGTTAAGAGAATGCAAGTAGCGATATCTCAATGTCATTTCCTTTATTTAATTATAAAAACTTCTAACATTAAAAATGTACTTGAGATTGGAACTTTTACTGGGTTAAGTGCACTTTCTATAGCACTGGCTTTACCTGATGATGGTAAACTTATAGCACTTGATAAAAATGAAGAGACCAGCAAAGTTGCAATAGATTTTTTTAAAAAGGCTAATTTGGATGATAAAATTCATACAATGATTAAACCTGCATTAGATAGTTTAGATGAATTAAAGAATAATAAATTTGATATGGTTTTCATTGATGCTGATAAAATGAACTATAAAGAATATTACGAAAGATCTTTAAACTTACTAGATAAAGGTGGATTGATTATTGTGGACAATGTTTTATGGCATGGAGAAGTTGCTGATGAAAATAATTTAGATAAATATACAGTAAATATCAGAGAATTTAATTCTTATGTTGCAAAAGATAAAAGAGTGGAACAAATTATAGTACCATTAGGTGATGGGATGACTGTTTGTAGAGTGTTGTAATGTTTGAAGTATTTGGTTTTTATAAATTTAAAAAACTTACCTCAATAAAGAAAAATAAAATTTTATTACAAGATTTTTTATTTAAGAAAAATATTAGAGGAACTGTTATTATTGCTAACGAAGGTGTTAATGCAACAATATCTGGCAAACCTTTAGATCTAAAAGCAGCAATTGCTAAGATCAAAAAGATATTAGATTTTAAAAAGTTTGATAGCGAAAATTCTTCTAAAAGTAAATTTCAACCTTTTCACAAAGTAAAAATTAAAATAAAAAAAGAAGTTGTTCCGATGGGACTTTCTTTATCATCAAAGAATAAAAAAAAAAATCATATTAATCCAAAAAAATGGAATAAGCTTATAGCTGATAAAGAGACTTTAGTTTTAGATTCAAGAAAACCATTTGAATATAAAGTGGGTACTTTTAAAAAATCAGTTAATCCTGATGTTGATAATTTTAGAGAATTCCCAAAATATTTAAATAAACTAGATAAAAAAAAAACCATCGCTATGTTTTGTACAGGTGGAATTAGATGTGAAAAAGCTTCTGTGTTTTTAGAGAAAAAAGGCTTTAAAAATGTTTTCCAATTAAAAGGTGGAATTCTTAATTACTTAAAAAATATTAAGAAGAAAGAAAGCTTATGGAACGGCGAATGCTTTGTTTTTGATAACAGAATCAGCGTCAAACATGGGTTATTAACTGGCACTTACTCAATGTGTAGTGGTTGCAGAAAACCTGTTTCACCTAACGATAAGAAGTCTAAAAAATATGAAGAAGGTGTTTCATGCACTAATTGTCATGGTAATTTAACTGAAATTCAAAAGGGTAGGTTCCGGATGAGACAGAAACAGATAAACCTTGCTAAAAAGAGAGGATCAAAGCATATATTCCAGAAAGAATTCAAATAGGAAAATAATTGTCTAAAACCATTAAATTAACTAAAGATCCAATTTGGGAATTACTTAGAAAAGTAACCATTCCAGCTAGTGTTGGTTCGTTATTTCAAACGTTTTATAATCTAGTTGATACATGGTTTGCTGGTAGAATTTCTGCTGAAGCAATAGGTGCTATTGCTAAATCATTCCCTATATATTTTGTAATAATTGCTGTGGGCGTTGGTATTGGTGCTGCAACTAACTCTTGCATAGGTAATTTAATAGGGTCGAAACAAAATAATAAAGCTTCATTGTTAATCGCTCAATCTGTAATCTTTGCACTGATTTTTTCTGTTGTTGTCACCTTGTTTGGATTAAATGCATCTGATTTTCTTTTAACAGTAATGGGCTCTGATGCAGCTGGTATAGCTTTAACTAGAGAATATTTGGATATAATTTTTTATGGTACTTTCATTGTTATGATTCAAATCTCTTTAAATGGAGCCTTGAACGCTCAAGGAGACACTAGGAGTTATAGAAATGTCTTAATATTTAGTTTCTTCTTAAACATATTTTTAAATCCATTATTTATCTGGGGATACGGAATTGTTCCAGCTTATGGTATAGGCGGTCTTGCTATAGCAACTGTAATTGCTCAGTCTGTAGGTACTTTTTATTTAGCCTATAAAATTAATTCATGTAAATTAAAAAAATATTTATCAATTAAATGCTTTATTCCTAAATTTAAATTACTAAAAGAATTGTTCAATCAAGCATTACCCATAATGATTAGCATGCTGTTTATTGGTGTAGGTATTTTTAATATTTTATATTTTATTGGTCAATTTGGTGATCTTGCTACAGCTGGTTATGGTGCAGCTTTGAGAGTAGAGCAAGTTTTTTTATTACCTGTTATTGGATTGAACACAGCAGTTTTATCTATCGGTGGACAAAATTTTGGTGCTAAAAATTATGACCGTATAAGAGAACTTTACACTAAGGCTTTATTTTTTGGATCTTCTTTTATGGCAGTAGCTGGTGTTATATTATTTTTTGGAGCAGAGTTTTTTGTATCTCAATTTACTGATAATCAAGAAGCCATATTTCACGGTGTAATATATTTAAAAATTGCAGCATTAATTGCACCTATTTACCCTGTGTTCTTTATTACAACAGCTGTGTTTCAAGCACTTAAGAAACCAATTTATAGTCTTTATTTAAGTGTCTTAAGATTATCGGCATTACCTTTTTTATCTCTTTGGTATGTGATTAATATTAAAGGCGGGGATTACTCAGATATATTTTACACCATAATGGCAACCAATTGGTTTATAGGTATTGCAGTAATCATATTTATTGGTTATTTTTTAAATAATGTTTTCAAACAAAAAAAAAGTCATTTTAGTTATTAGTATTTCTTCACTAATATTTTTCTTAATTTTTAATCAAGTCAAATCGCAAGAGCTTAGAGTTGTTGATGGTGATACTATTCATCTTAATGGTGAGAAGATTAGATTCACAGGAATTGATTCGCCCGAATTAAAACAAACTTGTTCCAAAGAAGGACTTACTGAACCCTGTGGAGCAACTTCTAAAGAAATCTTAGTTGATAAAATTGGTGATAATAAAGTTAATTGTATTAGCGAAGGAAAGGACCAATATAAAAGAACTTTAGCTGAGTGCTTTGTAAATGATGAAAGCTTATCTAGTTATCTTGTTAGAAGTGGTTATGCTTTTGCTTATAGAAGATATTCTAAAAAATTTATCCCAGATGAAGATTATGCCAAAACTAATCAAATAGGTATGTGGTCTATGGAATTTGACTATCCGTGGGATTATCGTAAATTAAAATAAATTAAATATCTTATGAATAATTTTAATTGGAATTATCCAACTACTATATGGGTCGGCAAAGACCGTATCAATGATCTTGGCAAAGCATGTAAGCAATTAAATATTAAAAAACCATTACTAGTCACAGACGGAGGTCTTGTTAAAACAAAAATGGTATTAAATATATTAGAACAATTAAAAATTGAAGGTTTTGAAACTAATATTTTTTCAAATGTTGTTGGTAACCCTACAGGCAGTAACGTAAAAGAAGGTGTAAAAGTATATCATAATAATAAAAATGATGGTGTTATAGCTTTTGGTGGGGGTAGCGGATTAGATGTAGGAAAAGCAATAGCTTTTATGTCAGGACAAAATTTACCTATTTGGGAATTTGAAGATGTGGGAGATAATTGGGCAAAAGCCGATAATGAAAAAATTGCACCAATAATTTCAGTACCAACAACAGCTGGTACGGGTTCAGAAACGGGTAGGGCATCAGTAATTCTTAATGAAAAAACAGGTGTAAAAAATATTATTTTTCATCCTAAATTTCTATCTTCAATTGTAATTTTAGACCCAGTATTAACAGTTGGTTTACCAGCCAAAATAACAGCTGCTACAGGTATGGACGCATTAGCTCATAACCTTGAAGCATTTTGTGTTTCTAGTTACCATCCAATGGCTGATGGTATTGCGTTAGAGGGAATGAGATTAATTAATAAGTGGCTATTAATAGCTTTTAATGATGGTTCAAATCTAGATGCTAGGATGAATATGTTAACAGCAGCTAGTATGGGCTCAACAGCGTTCCAAAAAGGCCTTGGCGCTATTCACTCATTAAGTCACCCGGTTAATGCTCTTAATAATATTCACCATGGGTTATCAAATGCAATTTTTATGCCTTACGTTCTGACTTTTAATAAAGATGTTGTAGAAGAAAAAATTATTAAAATCTGTAATTATTTAGAATTAAAAAATCAAACATTTGATGGTTTTATTGATTGGATTTTAAAGTTAAGAAAAGATTTAAACATGCCTCATAAACTATCAGAAGTTATAGATGAAAAAGATTTTGATATTGATCGATTATCAAAAATGGCTCTGGAGGACCCATCCACTGGTGGCAATCCAAAAAAACTAACAATTGATGATATGAGGCTGATGTACAAACATAGTATGTCAGGTGAATTATTTTAGAAATAATTTGTACAGTTAAATATAGTGAAAATATTAAAAAATTGGGATAATAAGACATGGCTATCTTCCAATAGTTATATTAATTCATTCAATAATTTTTTATTAAAAAAAAAGAAACTTAATAAAGAAGCGCAGATATTAGATATTGGTTGTGGCAGAGGTAAAATTTTTGGTGTTCTATCAAGAAAACTAAAACTAGTTAATAAACCTATTGGAATTGATCCAGTTATTCATAAAGATGTTGATAGAGGAATAGATTTTAGAAATGAAGATGTGTTTAAATTCTTTAAAACTATTAAAATTAAATTTGATTTAATAATGATTAAACAAACTCTTCATTTTTTTAATAAAGATAAGAGATCCAAATTAATAAAAATTTGTAAAAATAATTTAAAAAAAAATGGTGTGTTAGTTATATTTTCTTTAAATACACTAAATAATGAAATTCCATGTTTTAAATTAATGAAACATAAACTTAACAGAGGATTAGAAAGAGATTCTAAAATGATTAAATCAACTTGTAAAATTTTGAAAAATAATAAGATTGATAAATTTAAGTTTAAGGTTTCAATAACCAAGAGTAAATATATTCAAATGTTAAAACAAAGATATATCTCATGCCTCGTTAATCTAAATAAAGATCAATTAAGCAAAGGGATTAAAGAGATAGAGGATATTCATCATAATAAAATGATATTTGATGATGTTTTGATTTGTATAAAATATAAAAATTAAACTATTGTTTATTTTTTATTTTAAAGAGTTTTTCACCTAAAGGACTTATTGGATCTTGTGGTTTTATTTTTGTATTAGTTTTTTCTTCTACTATCTGTAATAATTTTTTAGCTAGTCCTTTACGTCTGAAAATTGGATTTACAAAAATATACTCAACTTCTGCTTCCTCGTTATATCTAATAAAACCAAGTGTAGTATTGATGTTTTTGAATGTGACTATACCGTCACTAAACGAAATATCATAATTAGAGCTATTTAATTCATTCATTAATTATTACCATCTCGCTCAAGTTTTTTTTCTAATTTTCTTACAAAGAAAGAGACAATTAATATCAAAATCAAATATTCTAAAATTAAGAAAGTATAAATCTCAAGAGGTCTATAGGTTGAAACAACTAATTCATTGGCTTTTCGTGTTAGATCGGCAATACCTATAATTGATACTAATGAAGACATTTTCAAAACATAAACAAACTGATTACCTAGTGCTGGTAAAATATTTTTTATTGCCTGTGGAAGTATCACTAATCTTAATCTTTTATAAAACGTTAAACCTAATGAACTACCGGCTTCCCACTGTGATTTCTTAATAGAATTAATGCCAGCTCTAAATATCTCAGCTTGAAAAGCACTTTCGCTAATAGCTAAGGCTATAATGCCAGATACAAATGGACTAAAGCTTAATCCTGTCATTATAGGTAGGCCATAATAGATCCACAAAATTAGAACCAACAAAGGTATGGCTCTAACTATTTCAACATAGCCAATATTTATATAGGTTAAAAATTTATTTTTAGCTAAAGAGGGTATAGCAACTATGAAACCTAATATCATGGAAATAATAATTGAAATAACTGAGATGTAAATTGTTACACTCATACCACTTACTAAAAATTTTAGATTAGTTAATCCCTCAATATTATTTGGTGAGAGAATAAACCAACCTAATTCCTGTCCACTACAAGATGATAGGGGTAATATTAAAAGTAAAAAAAATAAATTTCTCACTTTTAAAGTTATAATGAATTAAAAATTAATTTGTAATTTTTATAAGCTTTTTAAATTATATTTATTCAACAAATTATTAAAGAAACCTGAGGCTTTTTTATTTTTAATCCATTCATTAACATAATCATTCCAGACTTTATCATCTTTGTTAACCATCATAGCTAAAAATGCAGGATTTTTTTCTCCATCAGGAATTATTGCTAATTGAGGATATTTAATAACAAGTTTATTAGCTTCTGTTGAGCTTGTAATATTTCCATCAGCTCTTCCAGCTA
>Ga0209709_10000251_pt1 | contig 51476 bp, 55 predicted proteins | sample ArcticOcean_MG_C_2_FD_187435 | JGI IMG/M metagenome (GOLD analysis project Ga0209709, IMG submission 187435) | Marine microbial communities from western Arctic Ocean - ArcticOcean_MG_CB4_136 (SPAdes) (version 2) | ecosystem: Environmental > Aquatic > Marine > Oceanic | place: Arctic Ocean... | reverse complement strand
CTCTTATTATTTTTACTAAATTTATTAAATTGTCTGACATATCTAAATTCTAACAGGAATTCCTTTTGAGTCCAAATATTGCTTAGCTTCATTAATTGTGTGTTTTCCATAGTGGAAAATTGAGGCTGCAAGAACTGCACTAGCATTTCCTAATTTTATACCATCTACTAAGTGATCCAAGTTACCTGCTCCACCTGAAGCAATCGTGGGTATATTAACTATTGTAGATATTTTGAACATCAAATCATTATCATAACCAATTTGAGTGCCATCTCTATCCATAGATGTAACTAACAGTTCCCCCGCTCCGCTATCTTCCATTTTTTTTGCAAACTCTATTGCGTCTATGCCCGTATTATTTCTTCCACCATGAGTAAAAACTTCCCATTTATTCTCATTTTTCTTAGCATCTATTGCAACAACAATGCACTGTGATCCAAATTTTTTTGAACTTTCAATAATTACTTCTGAATTTTGAACTGCCGCCGTATTGATTGAAACTTTATCTGCCCCACAATTTAATAATTTATTAATATCCTCTACACTTCTGACACCACCACCAACTGTTAGAGGTACAAAACATTTCTTTGACGTTCTCTCTACTACTTCATAAATCGTTTCTCTATTTTCATTAGAGGCTGTAATGTCTAAAAAACAAATTTCATCTGCCCCACCATCGCTATAAATTTTAGCTTGCTCCACGGGATCTCCCGCATCTTTTAAGTTAACAAAGTTAATTCCTTTTATAATACGACCATTTTTAACGTCTAAACATGGTATAATTCTATTTTTAAGCATCTATTTCTCTTGCCAATTCTTCTAACTTGATTTCGCCATCATATATTGCTTTACCAATTATTATACCCTCAATATTTTTCAAACCCCTAGCTTTTTTAATATCATTAATTGAAGAGACTCCCCCAGAAATAATCACTGGACAATTTGAGATATTAGCAACTCTTGACGTTTCTTCAAAGTTGGGGCCTTGTTTAGTACCATCTCGATTTATGTCAGTATAAATTAATCGACTTGCTCCATAATTGTTTACTTCTTTTAAAAAATCTAAGGTGGAATGATTAGAGTTTTCCTTCCAACCTGAAACAGACAAATATCCATCTTTAGCATCTAAACCTAAAGCAATTTGATTTGTAAATTTTTGACATGCTTCTTTTAGAAAATTTTTATCTTTTATGGCAGCGCTTCCTAAAATTACCTTTTCAACACCAGCATCAGTATACTTTTTAATACTATCTATGGTTCTAACACCCCCACCTACTTCAATTTTTAAATCATATTTATGAACTATTTCTTGAATAACTTCTAAATTAACTGTCTCTCCAGTTAAAGCACCATCTAAATCAACAATGTGTAAATTTTTAAAGCCATAATCTTTATATTTTCCTGCTTGATCAACTGGAGATATTTCGTATTCAGTTTTATTATCAAAGTCCCCTTTAACTAACCTCACACACTTTTTATCTTTAATATCTATTGCAGGAAATATTTTCATTTTTAATATCGTTTATAAGTTTATAAAATTGTTAATTATTTGAAGTCCCAATTTTTCACTTTTTTCAGGGTGAAACTGGGTTCCAAATATATTTTCTTTTTCTACTGAACAAACAATATTTGTTGAATAATCTGTTGTTGCAGAAATTACATTTTTATCTTCTGGGATAAATTCATAGCTATGCACAAAATACATGTGAGAGTTATTTTTTATATCTTTGAAAATCCTGCTTTCTTTAATAATATTTATTTGATTCCAACCAATGTGAGGTAACTTATATTTTTTATTTTGGTTATTAATTTTTGATACTTTTCCAGAAATCCAACCTAGGCCTTTTGTTTCAATTTCTTCATAACCAATATCTGCAAACATTTGTAAACCAACACAAATACCAAGTAGGGGTTTTTTATTGTTAATTGCAAATTCGTTTAAAGTATCAACTAAGCCATTTATACCGTTTAATGCTTCCACACAGCTTTTAAATGATCCCTGCCCTGGTAAAACTATCTTGTCGCTTGATTTAATTTTATTTAGATCTGATGTTACCTCAATATTAATCTTATCTTTAGCAACTTCCTTAAAGGAATTTAATACAGAGCTGATATTTCCTGAATTATAGTCAACAATTGTGACGTTCATCAATTTTATAAAGAGCCTTTGGTTGATGGAATACCCTTCTTATTTCTATGATCTATTTCTAAAGCTGTTCTTAATGATCTTGCTAAACCTTTAAAGCAAGATTCAATTATATGATGACTATTATCTCCATAAATATTTTCCATGTGCAGCGTTATACCTGCTGATTGAGAAAATGCTTGAAACCATTCTTTAAAAAGTTCCGTGTCCATTTCTCCAAGTCTTTCTACTTTCAGCTTAACTTTCCATATTAAGTAAGGTCTGTTTGAAACATCGATTGCAACCCTTGTTAATGTTTCATCCATTGGAATCATTGTGTGGGCATATCTTCTAATTCCTGCATAGTTTTTTAATGCTTTCTTCAAGGCCTCGCCTATAGCTATGCCAGTATCTTCTGTTGTGTGGTGAAGATCTATATGAGTGTCTCCCTTTGCTTTTAAATTTATATCTATTAGTGAGTGCTTGGATAATTGCTCAAGCATATGATCTAAAAAACCTATGCCAGTATCAATTTCATACTTACCCTTACCATCGATATTCAAATCAACACTAATGCTAGTTTCTTTTGTCTTTCGAGAAATTTTTCCTTTTCTGCTCATAATATTTGTTAGGTATACAGAGATTGGTATGCTTTATCAATATTTGTAATTCACTACTTGAAGAATAAAAATTAATATCCATCTATAATCCATGACTACAATAGTACTTATTAGACAAAATAATGAAGTAGTAGTAGCTGGTGATGGCCAAGTTAGCATGGGCAATACAGTTATAAAAAGTACTGCTGCAAAAGTTAGAAAAATTGACAAATGGAATGTTATTGCAGGTTTTGCTGGGTCTACTGCAGATGCTTTAACATTATTTGAAAGGCTTGAGGCCAAACTTGAAAAGCATGCTGGGAACCTTCCTAGAGCAGCTGTTGAGTTAGCAAAGGATTGGCGGACAGATAAATATTTGAGAAGACTAGAAGCTTTAATGGCTATTGGTGATAAAGAAAATAGTTTCATAATTTCTGGTACTGGCGATGTTTTGGAACCTGAGGGTGACGCCATAGGTATAGGCTCTGGTGGAAATTATGCTTTAGCTGCTGCTAAAGTTTTATTAGATACAAATTTAAGTGCAGAAGAGGTGGCAAGAAAAGCAATTAAGGTTGCTTCAGAAATTTGTGTATTTACTAATAATAATATTAAAATTGAAAAAATTTAATGAAAGATTCAAACGTTACACCCTTTCCCAAAGAAAAAAATGAAAGTAAAGATAGTTCTCTAGTTAGCTCTTTATCTCCTAGAGAAATAGTTTCTGAGCTTGATAGATATGTGGTTGGACAAAATAAAGCTAAAAAAGCAGTTGCTATTGCCTTAAGAAATAGATGGAGGAGACAAGCTTTAAAAGGTGAGATGAGAAACGAAGTTTTGCCAAAGAATATTTTAATGATTGGCCCAACTGGAGTTGGTAAAACTGAGATTTCCAGAAGATTATCTAAGTTAGCTGAAGCTCCCTTTGTAAAAGTAGAAGCAACAAAATTTACAGAAGTTGGTTACGTAGGAAGAGACGTTGAGCAAATTATAAGAGACTTACTTGAAATTGCTATTGCTTTGGAAAGAGTAAAAAAAAGAAAAGAAGTTCACGCAAAAGCTCAAAAGTTAGCAGAAGAAAAAGTTTTAGATGCACTGGTTGGAAATAAAGCAAGTCTTGCTACAAGAGAGAGTTTTAGAAAAAGATTAAGAGATGGTGATTTAGATAATAATGAAATTGAAATAGCAGTTAACGATAGCGCATCTCAAGCTTCATTTGAGATTCCTGGTATGCCTGGTGCAAATATTGGTATGATAAATATTGGTGAAATGATTGGAAAATCAGTGGGTAATAAGCAAAAGAAAAAGAAAATGTCTGTCAAAGAATCTCATGAAATTTTAATCAACGATGAGGCTGATAAATTAATAGAAGAAGATAAAATTATAAAATCAGCCATAGATTCTACTGAAAATAATGGGATCGTTTTTTTAGATGAAATAGATAAAATTTCTGGGAGAGCTGACAGAACTGGTGGAGATGTTTCTAGAGAAGGTGTTCAGAGAGATTTACTTCCTTTAATAGAGGGTACGACAGTGAGCACTAAACATGGTCCAATTAAAACTGATCACATTTTATTTATAGCATCAGGAGCATTCCAGCTTGCAAAACCATCTGATCTACTGCCAGAATTACAGGGAAGACTACCCATTAGAGTTGAGCTTGAAGCTTTGACTAGTGATGATTTTAAAAGAATTCTTAAGGAGCCAGATTATAGTTTAATTAAACAGTATGTTGCTCTTTTAAAAACTGAAAATGTAGAATTAGAATTTTCAGAAGATGGAATAGATGCCATTGCCAACATGGCTTCAGAGGTTAACGCAACTGTGGAAAATATTGGTGCAAGAAGACTACACACTATTATTGAAAGAATTTTAGATGATATTAGTTTTACAGCGACTGACAGAACAGGAGAGAAAATTTTAATTGACTCTGAATACGTCAAACGAAATCTTGACGAGCTTGTTAAAGATACAGATTTATCTAAGTTTATTCTTTAAAGATTTAAATTTTATATTCAAAGTTTTGTGTTTCTTCATTAACTTGAAGTTCTACTGCGCCATTATTTAAATGAAAATTTCTTGCCATCTCGGTAAGTGGAGAAAGAGTAATAAGTCTATTTAGATAATTTGATTTCTTGATCATCTTAAAGACTTCTTTTACAATTAATTTTCCACCACCTTTTTTTTTTGACCAGATAGTATATGCAATAGCTATTTGTCCAATATTTTGATCTCTGTGAGCACTTATTAAGTAAGCATCTTTTGTCATTAAATCTAATTCTTTAATAGTTTTTGGAACTTCATTAGTGAATCCGAAGCACATTATTGCATATATTTCTTTTTTATATTTTAATCCAAAAATTTTTCTTCCATAACTTCTTCTAAAAATTAAATCTAATTCTGGACGAACAGGATCCTCATTTGTATCACATGATTTAAGCTCAACTAACTCAGCACCTTTTATCCATTCAAAAATACTATTTAATTTTTTTTTAATATTTCTTTCTTTTAAAATTTTTAATTTTCTCTTAATAGTTTTCATTTTTTAATTAGCTATTTAAATTTATCTTTATTTTTAAGATAAATATAAAATGCTCCACTTCCTCCATCTTCAATCCTAGCATCTGTAATTTCTATAATCATTTTTGTTAAATCTTTATTGGACTCAATAAATTCTGGAACCGAATATTTCAATATACTTAGGTTCTTTGAAAGGTAGGGGTTTTGAGCGTTTTTAGATCTTAAGCCTTTGCCTGTAATAACAATAATTTTAGTGACCTCTTCTTCAAAACAATTTTTCATAAATTGCTCTATAGTGTTATTTGCTTCTTCAATTGTATAACCATGAAAATCTATTTTCTTAATTTTTTTATGTCTTATTTTTTTTTTATTAACAAAGTCTTTATTGGGTATTTTTTCTTTATTTTTTATAAAGCTATCCCAGTCTTGTTTGTCTTTGTCTGAAATTTTTTTAATCAATTATGTAATAGTATCAATTAATAGCCAATTAGGATTCGATGATTTTATATTTTTTGAAAAAACCCACGTATCATAAACAGTCTTAATTTTATTAACGTCACCAGAGATTATTTTTTTATCTTTATCTTTTATACATGTTATGATTTCACTAATAAAATCTACAGTAACTTCTAGGCTATCGTCTATTGTTTTATGTGTTTTGATTTTTGCAGACTTGATTCCTATAAAAGTTATTTCAGCAAAATTACCTTTTACCGCTCTATCTGAAAGGGCCTCCATAAACTGATCATAGACCTTTTTACCTAAAAGAGGTTTGCTCGCTATCAGCTTATTATCACTGTCACTAAAATCTGTAATAATCGTTTCGTAGGCAATTTGTGCACCTTTTAAAAAATCCTTTTGGGCTTCTTCATCAAATTTTTCACCTTCAGGTTTTAGGTTCACACCAATGTTTTGAAATTCTTTTGCAATTTGAGTTGGAATTTTTCCATCAAAGCCTGTTTTTTTTCCAAGTATTCCCCTTAGACGAAGAAAAATAAATCCAGCAATCATTGCTAATAAGATAATATCCATATATTCAAAACTATAATTCATATCCTATTAATATTTAGTATGTTGATTAATTACAACTAGCAATTTAGAATAAAGACAAATGAACACAATTCTAATATTATTAATTGGTATACCTATAATTGAGATCTATTTATTTATTAAGGTTGGATCCCAAATTGGTGCCTTTAATACCATATTGCTTATTTTTATTACTGCTTTTTTTGGTGTTTTTTATGCCCGATACGAAGGCTTTAATACATTGAGGTCGGGTATGTCTCAGATCATTAAAAATGAACTTCCTGTTCATGAGATTATTTCAGGAGCAGCTTTGGCTTTTGCAGCACTTCTTCTAATTTTGCCAGGTTTTGCGACTGACTTTTTGGGCCTATTAATTATTTTTCCTCTTACAAGAAAATTGATTTTTAAAAAGGTATCAATCAAAAAAGGGTTTGGTGATAAAAAACGTGACTTTATTAACGGTGAGTATGAAGATATAGAAGACGAAAATGACAGAAAACTTTAAAATACTAGCAGAATTTGTAAAAGATATTTCTAGTGAAACACCAGATGTTCAAACTTATATTTTTGTGAAAGAAAATATTTCAAAATATCAATTAAATATAGACATTAATTCTAAAGCTTTAAAAAATAAAATGATTGAAGTTAATACAACTCTAAAATTTGAAGATAAGGCCACAAATGAAAAAAAATCTTATTTTGAAATAGTTTATGTTTCAGTTGTAAAGGTCAATGAAGAAATAAAAGATAAAAAAGATTTAGAAAGAATTTTACTGTGCGATGTTCAAAATAAAATTTATCCAAATTTAGAAAAAACATTTTTAAATTTACTTCACAATTCTGGATTTCCCGAAATAAAACTTGAGAAAAAAATTGATTTTAATAAATTATATAATGAAAAATTTAATTAAAAAAATTTTTTTTTAAGCTACTTTTTAAATAGTCTTTGTGCAACTTGAGCTCTTCTTCTGTAGGTTTAACAATTTTTTTATAATAATGATTGTGCTCATTTGAATCTACTATTATTTTTTCATTATCAAGACTTTGAAAGTCTAAAGTAGGTTCTTTTTGATCTAAAAGATTAATATAAACTTTTGCTAATAAATCACAGTCTATAAGAGCTGTGTGCTGTGTTCTTTTAGAGTTATCAATCCTATATCTTTTACATAACGCATCAAGACTGATCGGAGAACCAGGAAATTTATCTCTAGCTAATGTGAGCGTATCAACAACATTTTCGCTATTTAATTTTTTCTTACCTAGCAATGCTAATTCATTATTTAAGTGTGATAAATCAAACTCAGCGTTATGGATCACTAATCTTTTGTTTTCTATAAAAACTAAAAAATCATCAACAACAGTAGAAAATTTTTTTTGCTTAGATAAAAATTCATCTGTATACCCATGAACTTCCAGAGCTTTTTCAGAAACTTTTCTTTCTGGGTTTAAGTAACAATGAAATCTATTTTTGGTAGGTATTAGGTTATCAAGTTCAATACAGCCTATTTCAACAATCCTATGTCCATCTTTAACAAATAAACCCGTTGTTTCTGTATCTAGTATAACTTCTTTCATTTTATAAAATATCTTTCAAAATCTTTTTTATAGTTACTGTAACAGATTTATTAGTAAAATTATTTTTAATAACAAAGTTTGCTTTTTTCTTTTTATAATCAGGTGACAGCTGAATATTCTTAAACTTTTTTAATAGTTTTAAATTAAAGTTTTTTCTTTTTTTCAATCTTTTAAAAATATCTTTTTTCTTTGACTGAACAAATATTAGGATGTCTTCTTTTTTATTAATTTTATTTTCTAACAAAAGAGGAATATCCAAAACTACAATTTTTTTCTTCATATTTTCTTTTAGAAATATATTCATTTTTTTTCTTATTTCTAAGTGAACGATTGTAATAATTTTTTTTAGATTAGATTTATTAGCCAATATAGCTTCTGAAATTTCATTTTTATCTATTGGAAATGAATAAATATATTTGGGTAAATTTTTTTGCAACTTTTTAAAAATTGTTTTATCTTTCTTATATAACCTGCCTACTTCATCGTCTGCGTTAAATACTGGGTAACCAAAGCTTTTGGCCACATAGCTTTTACCTGATCCAATATCACCTAAAATTCCAATTTTAATCATCAATCTAAAAGTTTAATAACCTCATCATCAATCTCTGGCATTATATTTGTCCAGATGTTAAATGCATATTTCGCTTGATTTAAAAACATCATTTTACCATTCATTGTTTTGTTTCCTCTTAATCTCGCTTTCTTTAAAAAAACTGTTTCTTTTGGGTTGTAAATTAAATCATAAAATAGGAAGTTTTTATGAAAATTTTTGTCATAATCACTAAAATCTATTTTTAATTCTTCATCCCTAATTAAACCAATACTAGTTGTATTAATTACAACATTACAAATTGCGGGTCTTTTACCCCAATCCAGAATTTCTATTTCTGGAAATAGTTTCTTTAGTTCATTTGCTTTTTCTCTTGTTCTGTTGCTTAAAGTAATATTATTGGCTCCCTGAAGCTTAAGGGCAGAAATTATAGACGCTGTTACACCACCGGCACCTAAAATAAAAATACGTTTATCTTTGAGGGGTAATGGCATCATTGGGTCGCCACTTGTGGGATAAAGTTTTATTATTGTATCCCAAAAACCACTGCTATCAGTGTTATATCCAACAATCTTATTGTTGTTTTTAAAAAGAGTATTTACAGATTGAGTTTCTTCAGCAGTAAAATCTAATTTATCTAAAAACGGAATAATTAACTTTTTAAATGGCACAGTAACGTTCACACCAACTATTTCATCCGCTCTAATTTCTTTAATTATATTTTTTAAATTTTTTTCTTCTACCTTTCTCTTGTCATAAACACTGTCTACTAAATGATATTTCTTCATCCAATAATTGTGTATTAGGGGGGAAAGAGAGTGTTCAATCGGATTTCCTATAACTAAATATTTCTTCATTTATAATTATCTAAGTATTCTTTAATTTTCTTAACCGGCAAGCCCATTATAGTGTCTTCATCTCCATCTATTTTGGAAAATAGAGACCTGCCCTCACCTTCAATTTGATAAACGTTATAAGCATACAATGTCTCATCACTTATTTTTGCTAGGTAAACCTTTAGCTCTTCATCAGTCATGCGCTTCATCGTTAAGGATGCTTCGTCTGTATAATTCCATATCATTGAACCACCCCTGGATACACAGACAGAGCTAACTAATTGATGTGTTTTTCCATTAAGCTTTTTTAATATTGTAAGTGCTTCCAGCCTACTTTCTGGCTTTGAAATAATCTCTCCCTCTAGATTAATTATGCTATCTGCACCCAAAACTATTTCGTCAGTAAATTTTTGGCTGATCTTGTTAGCTTTAAGTTCTGCCAGTTTTTTTGAAATAATTGTTGGTGTTGCTTTTTCTTTTAATAAACTTTCTTTTATACTTTCTTCATCAACATTTGAGGGTTCAACTCTGCAAGCAATATTATTTACTTCTAAAATTTTTTTTCTTACGTTGCTTTTTGAGGCAAGTATTATTTGATTAAACATTGCTTTTGTATATTTCGTATATTTTAATTATTGATGCTGCTGTTTCTTCAACTGATTTTCGCGTAACATCAATTGTTGGCCACTTATATTTTGTAAATGTTTTTTTTGCCCATTCGACTTCTTCTTTGATTTTCTGAATATCTGTGTAATTTGTGTTTTCTCTTTCTTTAAGAGTTATCATTCTGTTTTTTCTTATATCAACCAATCTTTCTGCTTCTGTTGTTAGCCCAATAACACATGTCATTTTTGGATCTTTTTTTAGACTTTTGGGTATAGAGCTCTCATTAACGAGCGGAATATTTGATGTTTTAAAACCTTTATTTGCTAGATAAATTGAAGTTGGTGTTTTACTTGTCCTACTTACTCCCAATAATATTAAATCTGATTTGTACAGCTCTTCTACCAAATTTCCATCATCATGATTCATTGTAAATTGAATGGCTTCAATTCTTTCATAATATTCTTCGTTAAGTGCGTGCTGCCCACTCGGGACGTGTGAGGCTTGTTGATTTAATAGTTTTGAAAAACTAAGTATTAAATTTCCTAAAACGCCAAAACAAGGAATTTTTTTTTCATCGCTTTTGTTTGCTAAAAATTTTGCAAGTCCGCTGTCAACAATAGTATATAAAATTATAGAATTTTTATTTTTTTTTGCTTCTTCAAGAATTTTCACAACTTGGTTTTCGGTTCGTGTAAAAAAATAAGACTTAACATCGTACTCAATATTTTTAAATTGTGCTTTAATGGCTAAAAAAACTCTATCTAAGGTTTCCCCAGTGGAATCTGATATTAGGTATATTTGATATGTATTACCCATGAATAAATTGTTGATAATTAAGTATTATTATTAACATTTTTTATAATTATGATGAATCTTATTTTTCCTTGTAAAAACGTGTTTTTATAAACATTAACAAACATGTTGATTATTAATATACATTTTATCTAATAATATTAAATAGGCCTTCAATTAAACAATATACTTTGTGTATATAAAATATTAATTGTTAATAATTAATGTATAAACCGTGAAAAACAATTAATTACCATTATTCACATACTATATAACTAATACTATAATTAAATATTTACTTATTATTATGACACCTATTCAAGAAACTATAATAAATAAAAAAACAACTAATTCTCCAATATGGTTAATGAGACAAGCAGGAAGGTATCTCCCAGAGTTTAGAGAGATTAGAAAATTAAATCCTAATTTCATTAACTTATGCTTGAATGATAATTTATCATCAACTATTACTCTACAGCCCATACAAAGATTTGAATTAGACGCTGCAATAATATTTTCAGATATTTTAATGTTACCTTATGGTTTGAATCAAAAAGTAGAATTTAAAAAAAATTTTGGCCCACAACTAGGTCCATTAAATTTAAACGAAATATCTAATGTCGATGAAATTGATTTTATAGAAAAGTTATATCCAATTTATAAATCAATTAAAAACGTAAGTGAAAATGACCTAATTATAAATAAAGACCTAATAGGGTTTGTTGGAGCGCCATGGACATTGTTGGTTTACATGATTAATAAACACTCACCAAAAAAAGAACTGATAAAAGATTTTTTTAGAGACAAATTTTTAATAAATAGAATATTAATAATATTAGAAAAATTTTTAAAACTCCATATTGAACAACAAGTGAAAAATGGTGCAACCGTAATACAAATTTTTGATAGCTGGGCTGGTTTGTTAGAAGAAAAAAATTTACCAAATTATATTTATATTCCAACATTAAATTTAGTTGATTATGTAAAATCATTAAACGTACCTGTGATTTGTTTTCCAAGAGGAATAAAAAATTACAAAAATTATTGTGATATAGTAAAACCTGATATGGTTAATATTGACTACACTGTAAATCCGATATCGATAAGTAAAGAAATTAACATACCAATCCAAGGTGGGCTTGACCCAAAGGTTTTATTAACAGATAAGGAAAATTTAAAAAAACAGGCTTTAAGATATTTAGATATTTTTAAAGATCACCCTTATATTTTTAATTTAGGTCACGGCGTACTACCAAAGACAGATCCTTGCATGGTTGATTATTTAGTGAAGATGGTAAAGGATTATTAAATGAAAAAAGCAATTATCTTATTCAATCTTGGGGGTCCTGATAAATTAGAAAATGTTGAACCTTTCTTATTTAATTTATTTAATGACCCGGCTATTTTAAATTTACCAACTTTTTTAAGATACCCACTAGCAAAGCTAATCTCTAATAGAAGAGCGCCCATTGCTAAAAAAATTTATGAAGAACTAGGTGGATCTTCGCCTATATTGAAGTTGACTAAGGAACAAGCTAATGCGCTAGAAACAAAACTAAATCAAACACAAAAAGAAGATGAATACAAGTGCTTCATCATAATGAGATGCTGGAATCCAAGAGCTAAAGATGTGATTAAAGATGTTCAATTATACAACCCAGACGAAGTTGTCTTAATGCCCTTATATCCCCAATACTCAGCCGCAACATCAGGGTCTTCAATTAAAGAATGGAAAGACGTTTGTAAAAAAAGTAACTATCGTGTTAAAACAAGCATAATCTGCTGTTACCCAACAGACCAAAATTTTATTAACGCTCATACAAAAGAGATAACAAAAAAAATTAAAGATCTTAAAAATTTTAAATTAATATTTTCTGCTCACGGCTTGCCAGAAAAAAACATTAAAAAAGGAGATCCTTATCAATGGCAAGTGGAACAATCAGTAAAAAAAATAGTTGAGAATTTAGATGATGAAAATTTAGATTGGGTATTGAGCTATCAAAGTCGAGTTGGTCCATTAAAATGGATAGGACCATCAACAGAAACTATAATCATTAAAAATTCTAAGATTGGTAAGCACATTGTTTTGGTCCCTATAGCGTTTGTTTCTGAACACTCTGAAACTCTTGTTGAGCTTGATATAGAATATAAAGAGATAGCAGATGCTAATGGATGTAAAAATTATACAAGAGTACCAGCACTTGGTACTAATGAGGATTATATTAAAGCAATGTCAGAACTAATAATTAAAAAAAATGAATATAAAATTAATGATAATCTTTATCCACCCAAGATACAGTGTCCATCTAATTTTGAAAAATGTCCCTGTTTAAATTATGAATAGTTATTTATTATTTAAAAGCCTACATCTAATAGCTGTAATTTCATGGATGGCAGGACTTTTATATTTACCCAGGATTTTCGTTTACCATGCTGAAAACTTAAAAGATAAAAATACTTCTGCAATATTTAAAACAATGGAAAGAAAATTATATTTTTACATCATGACACCAGCAATGATTTTAACTTGGGCATTCGGATTAATTTTAATCTCCTCTTTAGGCCCCGAGGTCCTTTCTGCAACTTGGGTTAAACTAAAATTGTTGTTAGTGATTTTATTAACCCTATATCATTTTTATTTATCCAAACTTCTTGGTGATTTTAATTTGGATCAAAATACCAAATCATCTAAATTTTTTAGAATAATTAATGAAATACCCACAATATTACTTATTTTAATTGTATTTATTGTTATTTTTAAACCCATATAAGGTTGTAATAATTTAAAGAGTATATATATTTATTACTCCTAAAAAATTAAACAACCCCCCATCATATGAATATACAAGAACTTAAATTAAAATCATCCGAACAATTAATAACGCAAGCAGAAAAACTTGGTATTGAAAATGCTAGCACATTAAGAAAGCAAGAAATTTTATTTGCTATATTAAAAAAAGTTGCAGAAAAGGAAGAAATAACTGGAGCAGGAGTCCTACAGCTACTTCAGGATGGATTTGGTTTCTTGAGAGCAATGGAGTCAAATTACCTACCTGGGCCTGACGATATTTATGTAAGTCCAAGCCAGATAAGAAAATTTGGTTTAAGAACAGGGGACACAGTTGAAGGTCCTGTTAGAGCCCCTAAAGAAGGTGAAAGATACTTTGCATTACTACAGGTCAGTAAAATTAATTTTGAAGAACCGGAAAAAGCACGTCATAAAATTGCATTTGATAATTTAACACCATTGTACCCAGACAAACAAATGGTGATGGAAGTCGAGACAACGACGATCGAAAAAAAACCAGATTTAACTCCAAGATTAATTGATCTCGTAAGTCCAATTGGAAAAGGTCAAAGATCAATAATTATCTCACCACCCAAAGCAGGTAAGACCATGATCTTACAAAGCATCGCAAACTCAATTGCTAAAAACTACCCAGAAAGTTATTTGATGGTTTTGTTAATTGATGAAAGACCAGAGGAAGTAACGGATATGCAGCGTACTGTTAAAGGTGAAGTAATAAGCTCTACATTTGATGAACCTGCAACAAGACATGTGGCGGTTGCTGAAATGGTAATCGAAAAAGCAAAAAGATTAACCGAGCATAAAAAAGATGTGGTGATTCTATTAGACTCAATCACAAGACTGGGCAGGGCTTATAATGCTGTAATCCCAAGTTCTGGAAAAGTTTTAACAGGTGGTGTAGATGCAAATGCTTTACAAAAACCAAAAAGATTTTTTGGTGCTGCAAGAAATATAGAAGAGGGTGGATCTCTAACGATTATTTCAACTGCTCTGATTGATACTGGATCAAGAATGGACGAAGTTATTTTTGAAGAATTTAAGGGAACAGGTAATAGTGAAACTGTTCTTGATAGAAAGATTGCAGAAAAAAGAATTTACCCAGCAATTGATATAACTAAATCTGGAACAAGAAGAGAAGAATTACTTTTTGATAAAGATGATCTTTCAAAAATGAATGTGTTAAGAAGAATTATCAGTCCCATGGGAACTATGGATGCAATTGAATTTATCAATTCAAAACTTAAAGAAACGAAGAGTAATGCAGATTTTTTTAGTTCAATGAATAAACCCGTTTAATAGCAGTCTCTAATTAAATTTTAATATATAAAAAAAGGTGTATTTTATAGTAAAATTTATAATAAGATTATAGATTAAAATTAAAACTAAACCATAATCATCCTCATTAATTTAATGATAGTGCTTAACGACTCACAAAAAATAAAAATAATTAACTTATTTAATAACAAAAAATTTTTAGAATTAGAGCGGGAAATAGAGTTAATATCTAAAACTAGCGACCTAACCCCCTTTCTGGTCAACTTACTTGGGATTTCGAAAATCCAAAAAAAAAATCCATCACAATTAGATTTTGAGAGCGCGCTGACTCTTTTTAAGGAAGCAACAACTAGAAATCCAGCCAATGAAGAAGCTCTATGTAATTATGCCTTATTAGGACTAAAGCTGAATAGATATGAAGAGCCTTACAAGCTCCTAAAAGAATTTGTTAAAAAGGGTTACAAAGCAAAAAGCTATTTAGTGCTTGCTAGAATAAAATATCTAACAGGTGAAATAGATGAAGCATTGGAGCTCTTAAAGTTTGTAATTGAAAAAAAAGAGGCAGGCCCAATTCCTGCTACCCACTTTTTGTCTGCATTAAATTATACTACAAGATATAATCAATTAGAATATCTAGAATTTTGTAAAAAAATTAATGACCAATTTAAAACAAACAATATTTCAAAACTAATATCTTTTAGTTTTGAAAAAAAAACAAAAATACTCGAGATTGGTTGGTTGTCACCAGATTTTTGTGATCATGCAACATCACAATATTTAATGGAAACTCTTGAAGAGTTAAAAAAATATAATTTTAAATTACATGCTTTTAATTTAAGAAATCCAAAAGGGTTTGATGAAATAACTCAAAAATATAAAGATACATTTCATAATTGGCATGATGTAAGCTCATTAACAGATTTAGAAATAACCAACTTTATAAGAGAAAAAAAAATTCATCTTTTATTTGATTTAACGGGTTATTTTACAAGAAATAGATTTAGAGTTTTAAAATATAGGGCTGCACCAATACAAGTACTTTGGCTTGGATACCTCAACACTACGGGAATCCGAGAAGTGGACTATATTGTTTCTGATCTAAACCTAATACATGAGGGAGAAGAAGAGTTTTATTCTGAAAAAATAATTAAACTTCCCAAAATATGGAATGCACATTCAAAGATTAATTGTAATTCAAAAATTACAGAATTGCCATTTTATAAAAATAATTTTTTTACCTTTGGGTGTTTGAATAATTCTTCAAAAATATCTAAAGAGGTTATTTCTGCTTGGTGTAAAATTTTAGTAAAAGTAAAAAATTCAAAACTTCTCTTAAAAGCAGTTAGTAAAGATTCAGAAATTGCTTATAAAAATATTTTAAACAAATTAAATATTGAAAAATCTAGAATTATCTTTTTATCATCCAAACCCAATAAAGAAGAGCATTATAAAATTTATAACGATATAGATTTAGCATTAGACACTTTTCCATACCCCGGTGTAACAACATCTTTCGAAGCTATTTGGATGGGAGTACCCGTTTTGACAATGAAGGGAAATAATTCAGTATCGAGGTGTGGTGAAAGCATAAATATTAATTTAAATCTGAAAAATTTTATTGCAAAAGATCATGAAGAATATGTAAGCAAAGCAGTTTTAGTTTCAAAAAACATTAAAGAATTGTCTATAATTAGAAAATCTTTAAGAGAGAAGGCTTTAGCATCCCCACTTTTTGATGTTAAAAATTTTTCAAAAAACTTTTCCGAAGCAATTAATAGAATTTGGCTGAACCAATCAAATAAATAAAAATATTATTTTTTAGTTAATTTATTACAAAATTATAGTTATGATGATTTATGACAATTTATGCTCTATCGACAGGTCCGGGAATTTCTGGAATAGCAATTATTAGAGTTTCTGGAGAAGACACTAAAAAGGTAATCCAATTATTAACTAACACAGTTGTTCCAGAGCCAAGAGTTGCCACACTGCGAAAGATCAATATAATCAACACTTCTGAGCTTATTGATGAAGGTATAATACTGTGGTTTCCTGGTCCTGAGAGCTACACAGGGGAAGATATGGCTGAATTCCATATACATGGAAGCAAAGCGGTAGTTGATGCCCTACACGCTTCTATTTCTGAAGTGGAGAATTGTAGATTAGCTGAGCCGGGTGAGTTTACAAAATTGGCATTTCAAAATGGAAAGATTAATTTATTAAAGGCAGAAAGTATTGCAGATTTAATTTCAGCAGAAACTGAAATTCAAAGACAACAAGCAATAAAAATAATGAACGGAAAGTCAGCAGATAAATTTAATGGCTTAAGAGAAAAACTTTTAAAAATTTTATCACATGTCGAAGCAAAGATAGATTTTCCAGACGAGGATCTACCAGAAGATGTTTTAAAAAATATTAAAAAGAATTCTAATGAAATCCATTTAGATATAAAAAAAATTTTAGATGACCAAAAAGTTGGAGAGAGAATTCGAGAAGGTTTTAAAATTGCAATCATAGGTCCAACCAATGCAGGAAAGTCTAGTTTGTTAAATCATCTATCAAATCGTGATGCTGCGATTGTTTCTGAAATAGCTGGGACGACAAGAGATGTGATTGAAACTCATCTTAACATTGACGGTTATCCAGTTGTTGTTTCTGATACTGCGGGAATTAGAGAGTCTAAAAGTGAAATAGAAAAAAAAGGAATAAAATTAGCACTTAAAAAAGCAGAAGATGCTGATTTAAAACTTATTGTTATAGATGCAAAAAACACTGATTTTAATGGAGTTTTGAAGGATTTAATGGATGAAAATGCAATTCTTGTTATCAATAAATCAGATCTTTTAAGCAAAGATTTAGATTCTGAAATTAAAAATCTTAATCACATTTTGATTTCAGTAAAAGATAATATCAACATCGATAGTTTAATTTTAAAAATAAAAAATAAATTAAAAAACAAATTTATTACTAGTAATGATATTTTAATAACACGAGAAAGACACAGAAAACATCTTGAACAAAGTTTAGTTTATTTAAAAAATTTTGAAGAAAAAAACTGTGCAGAAGATTTCGATAAAGCAGCAGAAGACCTTCGTTTAGCAACCAGACACCTTGGTATGATAGTTGGGAAAGTTGATGTTGAAGAAATACTAGGAAGTATTTTTAATGATTTTTGCATTGGAAAATAAATAATCCCTTTCTTATTGACTCTTTTTGCTTAAATAAGTTAATGTTATCAACAAATTATATTTTTATTTAAAAAGCTCTTTTTACACAGTTTTTAGCCCATTTTGGACACTTATTGTTGATGAATAACACTTATTTATCTTATTTTTCGTTTTTTTTTGCATTTTTTTTTAAAGATTAACATCAAATACAAATTTATAAAGTCTCACTCATATCTTGTAATAATCTTGATCGGTTATAAATTTAAGTTATGAAAAATGATTTATCTTTTGAGGTAGTTGTTATTGGTGGAGGTCATGCAGGTTGTGAAGCTGCAGCAGCTTCTGCGCGTCTTGGAGTTAGCACTGCTTTGTTCACCCATAAAATTGAAACCATAGGTGAGATGTCTTGCAATCCAGCAATAGGAGGTCTTGGTAAAGGACATCTTGTTAGAGAAATAGACGCCTTAGATGGTGTGATGGGAGAGATCGCAGATAAGTCTGGTATTCAATTTAGATTGCTAAATAGAAGTAGAGGGCCTGCAGTTCAAGGACCCAGAACTCAATCAGATAGATCATTGTATCGTAAATATATGCAAGAAAAACTGATAAACTACTGTAATTTATACGTTTTTGCAGATCCAGTAATAAAATTTATTTTCAATAAAAACACTATAAGTGGTTTCGAAACAAGGTCAGGTAAAAAGATATTATGTGGCAAGCTGATCTTAACAACTGGCACTTTTTTAAATGGCCTAATTCATATTGGTGATGAGAGAACACCAGCTGGTAGGTTTGACGAGAAACCCTCTACAGGTTTAAGTGAACAACTTGAAAAATATGACTTTAAGGTAGGAAGGCTTAAGACAGGAACACCACCAAGGTTGGATGCAAGAACAATTAAATATGATAACTTGGAAGAACAATTTGCTGATGACGATCCATACTTTTTTTCCTTTCTAACTAAAAAATCTTTTAACAAACAAGTTTCATGTCGCATGACTTATACCAATGAAAAGGTTCATAGAATAATTCAAAAAAATTTAAATAGAAGCGCTATGTACTCAGGAAGTATTCAGGGGGTTGGACCAAGATATTGTCCGTCGATAGAAGATAAGATAGTTAAGTTTGCAGATAAGGACCGACATCAAATATATTTAGAGCCAGAAGGGTTAAATGACCATACTATATACCCAAATGGCATATCAACCTCACTGCCAGAGGAGGTGCAACTAGAAATATGTAATAATATCAATGGTTTAGAAAATGTTAAGATAATAAGACCAGGATATGCTATTGAATATGACTATATAGATCCAAGGGAGCTATTTTTAACTCTTGAGACAAAAAAAATACAAAATTTATATCTCGCAGGACAGATAAATGGCACTACCGGTTATGAAGAAGCTGCAGCGCAAGGATTGATTGCAGGAATAAATGCTGCCTTATCTTTTAAGAAAGAGGAACCTTTTATCTTAGATAGGTCTGATGCATACATTGGAGTTATGATAGACGATCTAGTAACAAAAGGTGTTGCTGAGCCCTATAGAATGTTTACCTCAAGAGCTGAGTATAGATTAAGTTTAAGAGCAGATAATGCTGATCAAAGACTTACAAACAAGGGTATTGATATTGGACTAATTTCTAAAGAAAGAGAGAATATATTTAAAGATAAAGAATCTAAATTAAAAGTAATAACACAAAGAATGTCCGAATCATCAATAACTCCAACAAAAATTAAAAAATATAATATTAAAATAGCAAAAGATGGAGTTTTAAGGAAATCTAATGAAATATTAACTCAAAAAGGAGTTGATATGAAAAAAATTAGAGAAATCTGGCCTGATATACCTTTTTTCGATAAAAAAATAGATGAACAAATAGAAATAAATGCACATTATAGAGGTTATCTCAAAAAACAGAAAGCCGACATATTGGCTTTTAAAAGAGATGAAAATTTAATTATCCCCGATAAGGTCAATTATGACGATCTTTCAGGCCTTTCAAATGAAGTAAAATCAAAGTTTAAACTAATAAAACCAAAAACAATGGGACAAGCACTCAGAATAGACGGTATCACACCAGCTGCTGTGTATATTTTGTTGTCACATGTAAAAAGAAAGTCTATTAAGCTTATAGCTTAATGGAAGAAATTTTAGATAAATATTCACTACTAAAAGATCAAAATGTTCCACGTGAAACATTCAAGGAGTTTGAGAGCTTCATTGTTATGCTTCAAAAAAAAAATGAAGAAATTAACATTATCAGCAAAAAAACGGCCAAAAATGAACTAATTAGGGAGCGTCATATAGTTGATTCAGCCCAAGTTATTGATTTTGTTGATTTAAAAAGTAATATTATAGTAGATGTAGGTTCAGGTGGTGGTATGCCTGGAATAGTTATATCAATTATGCTTAAAAATCTGAAAAGTCCAGTGAAAGTTCATTTATATGAAAAAAGTCATCATAAGAGTGCTTTTTTAAGAAATGTATCTAGAGACCTGAGGTTAAATACAGAAATCATGGAACAAAATATTTTTGAGGCACAAAACCTAGAAGTAGGTACAATAATGGCAAGAGCTTTTAAGCCTTTGCCAGCGATTTTAGATTTAGTTTATAATAATTTTATCAGTTATAGAAATTTAATTATTTTCATGGGAAAAAATGGAGAAAAAGTCTTAGAGGAAACATTAATAAATTGGGATTTTGATTATGAAAAGAAAAAAAGCATTACAAGCGAAGCTTCATTTTTGTTAAATATAAAAAATATTAAAAAAAAGATTAGAAACTAAAATGCAAATTATTTCAGTGATAAATCAAAAGGGTGGGGTAGGAAAAACGACTACTGTAATTAATCTTGCAGCTGGTTTAGTACAACAGCAAAAAAAAGTTTTAGTAATAGACCTAGATCCTCAAGGAAATGCAACCACGGGACTTGGTTTATCTAATTTAGAAAACTCTAGTGAAACAATTTATGGAGTGTTGAACGGAACAAAGACTATTTTAGAAGTGATTAAGAAAACAGATTTAAAATATTTGGATATAATAAGTTCAAATGTCGATTTATCTGGGCTAGAAGCTGAAACCGCTGGTGATAGCGAAAGAGCCTTTATTCTGAAGGGTAAATTAACCGCGTATTTAAATGATTCTAAAGGATCTTATGATTATATACTTATAGACTGCCCACCGTCATTAAGTCTTATAACAGTTATGGCGCTAGTATCATCACATTCACTTTTGGTTCCATTACAAACTGAGTTTTTTGCCTTAGAGGGACTAACTCAACTAATGAAAACGATAGAGAGAATAAAAGTAAGATTAAACCCTAAATTACAAATAAGAGGAATTCTTTTAACGATGTATGACAAAAGGAATAAACTCTCATCACAAGTAGAAAAGGAAGCAAGAGATTATTTTAATGAAAAAGTTTATCAAACAGTCATACCAAGAAATGTAAGATTGTCTGAAGCACCCTCACACGGGATGCCAGTCTTGATCTATGATAAATCTTGTCTTGGTAGTAAATCCTATTTTAGTTTTACAGATGAGTTTATTAATCAAGAACAAAAAGCAGGAAATGAAATGAAATCTAATGGATTCTAATAAAATAAAAAAGGGTTTAGGCCGTGGATTGTCATCATTAATAGGTGAAACAAAATTAGAGACAAGTATTAATAAATTATCCATAAGCGACTTACTAAGGAATAAATTTCAGCCAAGAAAAATATTTGATGAAGATAATTTAAAAGATTTAACAAATTCTATAAAAGAATTAGGGATTATTCAACCCATTATAGTTAGAAAATCTGTAGATAGGGATTCCAAGTACGAAATAATTGCAGGAGAGAGAAGGTGGTTAGCAGCTCAAAAGGCAGGTTTACACGAGGTACCAGTAATAATTAACGATGTTGACGATTTAAAATCTTTAGAGTTTGCCATTGTAGAAAATGTTCAAAGACACGATTTAAACGCCATCGAAGAAGCCAGAGGTTATCAACGTTTAATTAAAGAATTCGCATATGACCAAGAAAAGGTAGCAAAATTTATTGGTAAAAGTCGAAGCCATATAGCTAATTTTTTAAGATTACTAGGACTACCAAGTGAGGTTATAAAGTTAATAGAGTCTAAAAAGCTATCTCCGGGGCATGCAAAAATTTTGGTCGGATTGGGAAATGCAGAATTTCTTGCACAGAAAATTATTGAGAAAAATTTATCAGTAAGACAAGCAGAGAATCTTGTCAAAATTTTTAAGTTTAAAAGACAACCATCCAAAATCTCAAATAGCCCAAACATACAAGCTCTCGAAAATTCAATTATAGAAAAATTAGGCTTAAATGTTTTAATAAAAAATAAAAAAAACAATACTGGCTCTGTTGTATTTGAGTACAAAGATCTTGAGCAGCTTAGTAAAATTATTGAAATTATTAAATCTAATTACTAACAGCAGTCACCTGCTCTATTATAAAATTTGAAAGTATATTGATTGAACTAGCTGAGTTCTTCTTAATTAAAAGCTCAGTTTCATTTATTTTATACAATAGATTTTCAGCCTCAGCATAAGACCAATTTCTAATTTGTTGCTTTATAATCTCTTTATCTTTCCAAAAAATAGGAGGTTTACAAGAAGAAATAACACTATCAATATCCTTAGTATTTTCAATTTCCTTAACCAGTTTTAAAAGTCTCTTTGATTTTATCAAAAAGGTTCTGATAATCAAAATACAATCCTCTATAGAATAATTATTTTCATTTAAAATATTAATGGTTTTTTTTTTATTTTTTGCTAAACAACTATCGATCAATTCTGAGGCAGAGTAATTTTCAGCTAAATTTGTAAGCTTAAGAAGGTCTTCAGGATTGACTTTATTTTTACTTTTAGAATAATTTTTTATTTTTTCAAGTTCATTTCTTAGATTTTGTCTATCGCCCCCACACCTTTGAACAATTAAATTAATTAACTCTTGAGATATTTTAATTTTTATGTCACGAAAAAAACCATTTACTATCCCAGATAAAGTTTGATTATTATCTTCATAAAATGGAACACAAATAGTTTTTTTACTTTTTTCAAAAAACGATCTTAATTTAGATTTCTTTTCAAGAATTCCTGCACTTAAAACAACAACCAGATCACTGATATTTTTTTCTACTACTTCTTGGATTAAGTTGTTAATTTTATCTGTTACTCGTGAAATAATAATTAATTTTTCATTTTCAAAGAATGATTTCGTTAAAATAGTTGAAAAAAATTTTTCTTCATTTTGTAAAATTTCACTTTCATCATAAGTATAAACATTATCTGTATAGAATTTTTTAAACACATCTTCTATCACCTCTTTCTTGTGGCCCTCATTTTGTCCGTATAGTAAAAACAAATGACTTGTTTTTAAGTCAATTTTTAAAAGCTCAAAAGACTTAATAATCATTTGCTATAGAGTTAAATAAATAGAAATTTCTTCAACAATCTTATTAATTAAATTATTTTCAATATCTTTTTGATACTGTGAAAGATCAAATTTATTTTTTATATTGTTGTAAGTAAACTCTGAACTAAAAGTTTTTTTCTTATAAACTTTATTAGCGTCTTTTAAAGAAATACTAATGGTTATAACTGTCTTGTAAGCAGAGATATTACCAGCTGAATCCTTAGATGCAGCCGTTAATGTTTTATTACTTTTTATTATTAAATTATATCCAATTGTTTTAATTTGATTTTTCAAATTCAAGGATGAAACAACTTGTCGATCTATTTTTTTATCACCCTCTATCTGATAGCTTTGTATGGCTATATTAAATCCTTCTTTTTTTGAATACATTGGCTCATATCCACAACTCCCTAAAGATAAAAGTAATATATAAAAAATTTTTTTTTTAAATATGTTCATTTTATAATTAAATTTATTAGCTTATCTTTTATAAAGATACTTTTAATAATATCATTACCAATCAAAAATTTCTGTAATTCTTTTGTTTGTTTTATCTGTTCTATCAAATTTTTTTCCTCGAGGCTTTCTTTAGTCGAAATTAAACCTCTTTTTTTTCCATTAATCTGAATAACTATATCAAAAATTTTATTATGAAGATATTTATTGTTAATCTTCGGCCAAGTGTAAATTTTATTGTTAGATATTTCATTTAAACACTCATTTGCTAAGTGAGGAGTTATTGGAATCATAACCGTCAAAACTTTTATATAATTATCTATTAAGTTTTTGTTTTTTAAATCAGAACTTACCATTCTATTAAAAAAATTATAGATTTCATGTAAATTGGCAATAATTACATTGTAGCTAAATTTGTTTAAACTTAAGTTCATTTTACTTAACAATTGATTTGTAAACTCTTCAATATCTTCATTAAACAACAGTGCACTATTCCCCTCAGATGATTTAATTTTTTGTAAAATTTTTTTATGGAGAACCCAAAACTTCTGTATAAATTTATAAGAGGCAATCATTCCTTGCTCTGACCATTGAATATCTTTTTCAGGAGGACTATCAGATAAGATAAAAAGTCTTACAGCATCTGCTCCATAATCTTTTATCATTTGTTCTGGGTCAATTGTATTTTTTTTTGACTTAGACATAGACTCTGAAGGGCCGACAGTAATTTTTTCTGAAGTATCCTCTTTGTTATAATAAGTTTTTCCATCATCAGAAATAATTTCATCAGGACTTAACCACTTGTTATTTTTATCTTTGTATGTTTCGTGACAAACCATCCCTTGAGTGAACAAACCTTTAAATGGTTCATTAGAGTCAATTTTTTCATTTTTATAATTTAACGCTCTTGTAAAAAATCTTGAATATAAAAGATGTAATATTGCATGCTCAACCCCACCAATGTATTGGTCTACTGGCATCCAGTAATTTGCTTCCTCAACATCAAAACCACTAGTTTCATAATTTGGAGAGCAAAATCTTAGAAAATACCAAGAGGAATCTACAAACGTATCTAGTGTATCTGTTTCTAAAACGCATTCTTCACCATTAATTGTAATTTTTTTCCATTCTTCTTGATGGTCTAGAGGGTTACCTTTGGTATTGAGATTTATATTTTCAGGAAGTTTAATAGGAAGTTGATTTAATGGAACTTTTATCACTTCATTATTTTTATTATAAGCAATTGGAATTGGGCAACCCCAATATCTTTGCCTAGAAACTCCCCAATCCTTTAGCCTAAAATTAATTTTTTTTTTTCCTATTTTTCTCTCTTCAATTATTTTTATAGTTTCTGTGACTGATTGTTCTGGAGCATTTAATCCATTTAAAAACTGAGAATTAAAAATAATTCCAGGACCCGTGTATGCCTCCTCTCCAATTTTAAAATCGTTTCCCTCTGTGAGCGGTTTGACTACTGGGAGAACATCTAAATTGTATTTTAAAGCAAAATCTAAATCTCTTTGGTCGTGAGCTGGACAACCAAATACAGCCCCAAAACCGTAGTCCATTAATACAAAATTTGCAAAATAAACAGGGACTTTCTGAGTTTCATCGAGTGGATTGATGGCAATTAAATTAGTTTTAAATCCAATTTTTTCTGCCTGCGCTATAGATTCTTCAGTTGTACCTGTTTTTGAACAATTATTTTTAAAGTCAATAAAATCCTTATTACTATCATATAACTTAGATATTGGATGATCTACAGATACCGCTAAAAATGAAAACCCAAATAAAGTATCAGGTCTAGTAGTGAAGCATTTAATATTTTTGATTGTTGAATCACCTTCAATTTTAAAATCTACCTCACAACCAAAAGACTTGCCAATCCAATTCTTCTGCATAGTTTTGACTTTGTTTGGCCATTCATTAAGTTGGTCAAGACCATTAAGAAGATCTTCAGAAAATTTAGATATATTAAAAAACCACTGATTTAACTTTTTCCTTTCTACGGTAACACCAGATCTCCATCCTTTACCATCTATTACCTGCTCATTAGCTAAAACAGTTTCATCAACAGGATCCCAATTAACATAATTTTCTTTTCTATAAACCAAAGCCTTGTCATAAAGATCTAGAAAGAATTGCTGTTGATATTTGTAATAATCTAAAGAACAAGTCGATATCTCTCTGCTCCAATCAATGGAAAGTCCCAACTGTTTAAGTTGAGTTTTCATTATAGAAATATTTTTTTCAGTCCATGCTTTAGGATCTAAATTATTTTGTCGGGCAGCATTTTCAGCAGGTAAACCAAAAGAGTCCCAACCCATTGGATGCAATACATTGTATCCCTGTAGAGATTTATATCGGGCTAAAACATCACCAATTGTATAATTTCTAACATGGCCCATGTGTATCTTACCAGAGGGATATGGAAACATTTCTAAACAATAAAATTTTTTCTTATTTTTTATTATTTTAGCTTCAAAAATTTTATTTTCTTCCCAATATTTTTGCCATTTATGTTCAACAATCTTAAAATTATATCTTTCGGGTTCCATTTTAAATAATCTAATTTATTAAGTTTAATTAGTTTCTTAATCTTTAAAACGCTTTTGGTAGCTTATATGGTTTGCCATCTTTTTTTTTAATTACAAGATCTTGATTTTGAATTTGGGCAGCTTTCTTTAAGATAGCGAATTTTATCTCGTTATTTAAAGTATTTTCAATTTTATTAATTTTGCACTTATTTTGTGTATTGCAAATTTTTTTGTGGATTATAATATTAACAGCATCTGATCTTATCTCATTTGTTAAAAACCTAACTGTGATTTTTATTTGTTCGTTAGTGTCGTTTTCACTAAACCAGTCAGTAACGATAACACCACCTGCATAATCGACATTGCTTAATGGTGCAAAATCTAATTTTTGCAAAGTTGCTCTCCAAAGCGGATTAGAAGAAGCAAATTGAAAATCACCTCCCTTATTTTTGCCAAGACTCCCAAGTCTGAAGCCTCTTCCCTCTTCAATATTTTTTTGTATTCTTTCATCTGCATTTGTGGGTGTTTTTTTTGAATCAGTTTTTTTATAGATCCCACAAGAATTAAGAAAAAAGAACGACAATAAGAAGATAGGTAATAATTTTTTACAGCTAGGTATCATAAATTTATTATTGATTTGTATAATTATTTAATTGATAATAGCTTTATACCAAATAAGAAAAAAAACAAAAAGCACGATTTATTGGTACTTAAAAGTGATATATTTGCAACACTATTGTAAAAAAGCACAAAAATTAACAAAAAAATAAGCAATGTGAGAAAATGAATATATATTGACGGTATTCATATATGAAAACAATAACAAAAGGAAAAAACATGAATAACTTTAAAAAAGTAGGTTTAACAGCTTTAGCTGGATCTCTTGCTGCAATCTCTGCAAATGCTGCAGAAATGACAGTAAGCGGCGCTTCAGTATTAACTTACACAAGTGAAGACAATACAGAGACTACTGGTAACCCATTTGGTATGAAAACTAACCTAGGCTTTACAGCTTCAGGTGAAGTTAACGGATACACAGTATCTTACATGCAAACATCTGCGGACCAATTTGCTGGTATGTCATCAGCTAGATTATCTATTGATATGGGTGATTTAGGTCTTATCGCATTTGACCAAGGTTCTGGATCAGGACTGGCAACTATCGATGATAAAACACCGACTGCTGCAGAAGAAATCTGGGATGGACTAGACGGTGCAGGTGCAACTACTACTTCAGTAGGTGGATTAGTTGGTGAAGCTGGAAGTTCTGGCGTATGGAATTACGTTAAGGCTATTGAAGGTGTTACACTTAATGCAGCTGCTAGAAAAGGATCAGGAACAAAGCTAGCTGATGGCGCAAGTTCTGCTGCCGGTGGAGCTGCCTGGGACTTTGCATTAACTACTGATGGATCTTCTATTGGTGTTGATGGCTTAGCAATTGGTGCTGGTTACGGTCAGTCTGATCTTAATCAGGCAGCAGCTACTGGTGGTGATGACTCAAGCATGACTGCTTTTGCTAACTACTCATTTGGACCTGCTACTTTTGGTATGCAAATGTCTAGAATCAATAACGGTGGTTTAACTTCTTCAGATGAAGATGTTATGGCTTGGGGTCTTGCATTTAACGTAAATGAAAACCTTTCACTTTCTTATGGTGAAAGAGATGTTGAATACCAAGCAAGTGAAAATGTAACAGAAAACGGTGAAGGTTTTGCCGCAGCTTACACAATGGGTTCTATTAAAATTGCTGGAAACAGAAATGAAGTTTCTAACAATGGTGGAACAAAGCTTGCTTCAGATTCAATGACAGAAATTGCTGTATCATTTGCATTCTAATTAATTTAGAATTTATTAAAAAAGCCCCTATTTATAGGGGCTTTTTTTTTGGCTAATTTATAAATTTTTGTTTAAATCAACAAGAAAAGCAGAAAATTTATCAAAAGAATTTAAAGAACTTTTATAAATAGGCTGTCTTGCCTGAACTGTACTCATGGTTTTAATTGGCGTCTTATTATTATGGAACTCCAAACAATTATCTTCCCAAGAAAGTTCACAGAACTTTAATAATTGTTCGATTTCAAGCTTAGGGTTGTCAATTATATTTTCATATTTTACCTCATGGATAGAGAGTGGAAATAAACTCTGCCAAAAATTCATTAAATTTACATATAGTTTATAGTATGTGGCGAGTTCTTTTTGATTGTAGCTAAAATTTAAACCACCCTCAAAAAAATTCTTAAACAAGGAAAAACAATTATCTTTTGAGTTCCTTGTACAATGTATTATTTTAGATTCAGGAAAAAGTATTTTAATTAAACCAATCCATCTAAAATTAAGTGGAGCCTTATCCGTTATGAATGTTTCGCTTGCATCGAACCTATTTAAATAGTTAAAATAATCTTTTCTCAATAAATCAGCAAATTCATCACTGTTGATCAAGTTGTTAACTTTTTCACTTGAAATAGAGTCTTCAATAATAAGATTATTTTTAATAATCTTTGAAAGTTGTGTAAGTTCACCTGCCCCAAAAACATCTGAATGTGACGAAATTATTTGTTCAACTAGAGACGTCCCAGACCTCGGCATACCTAAAATAAATATTATTTTTTTTTTTGAATATTTTTTTTTTGATATATTGTTAAAATCAATTTCAGTAAATATTTTTTTTATTTCATTAAAAAATTTAATTTCCTTATTTATATTGAAATCAATTGTGCTTCTTTTTAATAAATTACCCCGATCTAAGTATTCAAATGATTTGTCAACTTCACCCATATCTTCACTTGCTTTTGCTAAGGCGAACAAGAGGTTTATCTTCTGTTGTTTGTTTATTTCTAAATTATTAAGCTTAGAATTCATGCCAATAAAGTGTTCATCACCAATCTTGTATTTCGATGATTGACTAATCAACATATCAGCTTGGGTGAATTTAGGATCAACCGCAAGAGTTTTTTTTGCATAACTGATTGCTAAATCAAATTTGCCTAATCCCTGGTAAGCAAGTGCCAAAGAATACAATGTAACTGGAGCTTTATCGTTTATATACAATGCTTTTTTATAAAGATTAATAGCTTGCTCAAAGTCATTGTTGTCTCTTTTTAGATTTCCAAGATTAATATATGCATTAATATAATCAGGTTTTTGTTTTAGAATTTTTTCAAATATATTTTCAGATAATTGAATTTCGCCAATATTTTTATATACATTTGCCAGATTGTTCATAGCCGGAATATTAGCTGGGTCCATTTTGATTACTTTTAAAAAGATATTTTTTGCTAACTCAAATTTCTCAGTATTTTGATAAGCAGAACCTAAGATATTGTATAAAACAACATATTCAGGAAATTTCTTAATAAGTTTTTTAGAATTAATGATTACTGAATTGAAATCCCCAGTATTGAATAAATTTAATATTATTTTAATCTCATTTTCAATATTCTTCATTTTTATATCCTGATATTATCATTGTTCTCAAAATAAGAAATTCCTGCAAAACCGCAAGCCATCACCATACTTAATTTATTTAAGTTTTTAGAATTTATCCCACCTAATGCAATTACTCTTCTATTGGTTTTTTGAGATAGAAGATTAAATCTTATAGGATTTAAAAAAGTCTTATTTTTGTTTGTTTTAAATAATGGAGATATAAAAATTAGTTCTACACCTTGTTTTTCTTTAATTCTTATTTCTTTTACAGAATGTGCTGAGCCTATCAATACGAATTTTTTTTTAATATTTATCTTATTAATATTAAGATTTTTGTTGAATGACGGCAGATAAACACCATCTAAATCTAAGCTAATCGCTAATTTTATATTATTAGCTAAAAAGAATTTTCTACCATCTTTTTTGCAAAGTCTCTTAATTTTTATGATTAATTCTTTATTATAATCTGTAGAATAGTTTCTATAGATTATTGCAATCTTTTTGTCTAATTTTCTAATATGTTCTTTTTTAAAAATATTAACAAATGAATAAAATGACGGAAGTTTATTATGCATAATTCTCTTGATAATTTAATTGAAATTCAGAAAGAAATACAATTAAAAATCACCCAGTCAAGTAATCCTATTAAGTTCCCCAAAATTATAGCAGTTTCTAAAACTCATCAAATGAAAGATATTTTACCACTAATAAATTACGGTCATTTAGATTATGGAGAAAATAAAGTTCAAGAAGCGCTCGAAAAATGGACAAGTATAAAGTCTGATTTTAAACATTTAAATCTTCACATGATAGGAAAACTTCAGTCCAATAAAGTAAAGCAAGCTATTTCAATATTTGACTATATTCATTCGCTAGATAATTTAAAATTAGCAGAAAAGATTTCCAGTGAACAAGTAAAACAAAATAAAAGAGTTAAATTATTTATTCAAATTAATATAGGGGAGGAAGCTCAAAAAAGTGGGGTTTTAATTTCAAATTTAAATAATTTTTACACAAATTGTACTAGAGATCTTGGTTTAAATATAATTGGATTTATGTGTTTACCTCCAAACAATGAAACTGTTTCTTCATATTTCTTAAAAATGAAAAATTTAATAGTTAATTCTGACTTAACAGAGCTAAGTATGGGCATGTCTAGTGATTACCTTGAAGCTTTGAAATTTGAAACTAGCTTTCTAAGGATTGGATCTAAAATTTTTGGTCAAAGAAATTAACCAATTTTAATTTTAGTTTTTTGATCTATTATTTTTAATAATATTTCAAAATCTTTCTTTTTAAGAGCTACACACCCGGCTGTAGGTTTGTAGTCGTTAGTTAAGTGTATAAATATGGCACTCCCTTTATAAGGAATTTTCTTATGATTATGATTAATAGTAATTATGTAATCATATTTATGATCTTTTCTATATAAATTCTCTTTTTGCATTTTCTTAGAAATAGTAATTTCTTGATTATATTTTCTATGATTTGGATCATCGCACCAGGCCATTTTTTTTGTAATTATCTTTTTTTTTATTTTACATTTAACTTTACCAAGTCTATCTTCTCTAAAATATAATTTATTAAGTTTAAATATCCCTTTAGGTGTTTTGTAATCACCTTCCTTTTTCTTATAATCCAGGCCATTTTTACCTACACAACATTTGAGTCTAAAATCATCAATTACAAGTGTGTCTTTATTTTTTACATGAATTATCATATGCTATTTTTAAATGATTAAACAAATTGTTAGTATTGCTAATTTTAATTCACTATATGAAATCCTACACGAAATTAAAGAAAATTTAGCTTTTGACATTGTCAAATATGAAGGTGACAAAAACAAATTTATAAACACTTTAATAATTATAAATTCAAATGAAAAATATTTTACTGAAAAAAATGTATTAATTTTTAACGACCTTCCAATGTCCTTAATTAGGCTAGTTGAGCTAATCAATATAAATTTAATCAGGTTGAAATTTAATCTCCAATCAAAAATTAATATAAATGGTTATGAACTTAACATTAATTCAAAATTTTTTTATAAGGATAATATTTATTTAAAATTAACTGAAAAAGAAATTGAAATTATTCTGTACCTTAACCAAAAAAAAATTAAGTATAACGTGTTAGATTTACAAAAGAACATCTGGGGGTATTCACCAGACTTAGAAACTCATACTGTAGAGACTCATATTTATCGACTAAGAAAAAAAATAGACGATAAATTTAATGACAAAAATTTTATTAGGAGTCAAAAAGAAGGTTATTATATTGATACTAAAGAAAAATAGCGCTGCAGAATTTTCGAACAACAGGAAATTTCATTATATCTTTTAACTATAGTCTAGCACCAATTTGTTGAATTATTTTTGATGACATTTCTGTTCCTTTTTTAAGACTCTCACGAATTGTCAGTTTATTAATGTGGCCATGAAGGTAACCTGCTGCAAATAAATCCCCAGCACCAGTTAAATCAAGTATTTTAAGATTTTTTTTGCAATCACATTCAACTACCTCATTGTTGTTTATAGCAATACTCCCTTTTGCTCCACGTGTGATAACAACCATTTTCCCAAGTTGCTGACAAAATGCTATCACTTCCTCAAATTTTTTTGCATTTATTAAAGATGTAATCTCTTGTTCATTTGCAAAAGTAATATCTATTTTATTTTTCACTAAATCTAAAAAATGTGGCTTATGTCTTTCTACACAAAATAAATCTGATAACGTCATTGCTACTTTACTTGAGTTATTAATCGCTTTATCAAAAGCTGATTTTGGTTCTCCCTCATCCCACAAATAGCCTTCTAAAAAAATCATTTCACTATTCTTAATTGAATTCACATCTACATCATTTTCATTAATTCTTCCTGCCGTCCCCAAAAATGTATACATTGTTCTTTCTGAGTCAGGTGTGATTAATATTAAACAAGTGCCTGTTGGTAAGCTCTCTTTTTTTTTTGAGTAGAAATAATTTACATTTTCGTTTTTTAGACCGTCTTCATATTTTTGTCCCAGTTCATCATCATTAACTTTACCAATAAACCCTACTTCATTTTTTAATTGAGATAACCCAACAATAGAATTTGCAACAGAACCACCAGAGACAGTGTCCTCAATTTTTAAAGTTGATAATAACTTTATAAATTGGCCTTCATTAACGAGTTTCATAGTACCTTTTGTTAGTCCATTTTCTAATAAAAAACTATCTTGAACCTTACAAATAACATCAACTATCGCATTTCCGATTCCTAGTATTTTCATATTAAGCTTTTTTAATTTTAATTGGATATTTACGATTAGGATAACAAGTAGTACAAATTTTACAAGTCAAACCATAGCATTCCCTTGCTTTACAAAACTCCCTCCCATAATAAATTATTTGTAAATGAAGTCTAATCCATGTTTTTTTAGGAAAAATTCTTTTTAAATCTTTTTCTGTTTGAATAACATTTTTACCATTTGTTAATCCCCATCTTTGAGCAAGTCTGTGTATGTGTGTATCTACAGCAAAAGCTGGTATACCAAAGCCTTGAGACATCACAACACTCGCTGTCTTATGCCCTACACCAGGTAGTCCTTCGAGTTCCTCAAAGGTCTTAGGCACTCTACCAGCATAATTTTCTAGCAATTGTTTTGACATTAAATAAATGCTTTTTGCTTTAACTCTAAATATGCCTATTCTATTTATCAATTTCTCAATTTTTTTTCTTCCTAGTTTTACAAAATGTTCAGGCTTGTTATATTTTGGATATATATCCCTTGTGACGTTGTTAACATTTAGGTCCGTACATTGTGCTGATAGGAGAACAGACATTAAAAGAGTAAACTTACTAGTATGATTTAGTGGAATAGGGGTTGTTGGATAAATTTTATTTAAAATTTTTAATATTTTTTTTGCTTTTTCTTTTTCATTCATTTTTTAAAATTCAATAAATCTCTCATTGAATAAAGTCCTGGTTTTTTACCCATGAGCCACTTAGCTGCGGTTAAAGCACCATCTGAGTATAGAGCTCTGTCAAAAGCTTCATGATTTAATTTTATAGTTTCTTTACCACTTGAAAAGGTTACTTCATGCTCACCAATAATTTCACCCTTTCTAATTGAATTAAAGTTAATCTTCTTTCCATAAGGAAAAAATTTTTTATTTAAAAACTTTTTACCAATTGAATTATAAAAATTTTTATTTTTCCCATATGCAATGCCTTTTCCAAGCATTAAAGCAGTTCCTGATGGATAATCTTTCTTGTGCTTGTGATGTACTTCAAACACCTTGCTCAAATAATCTTCACCTAAAGATTTAGAAGCAACCTCAGTTAAATACATTAATAAATTAACACCCAGGCTCATATTACCAGCTTTTAATATTGGGATTTTTTTTGAATATTTTTTAACTAAACCTTCTTCTTTTTGAGTAAAACCAGTTGTTCCAATAACTACTCTTTTTTTTAATTTTACAGCAATTTTAAGAATATCAAGAGTGCACTTGGGGGAAGTAAAATCAATTATTATATCAGTTTTATTAAAAGCCTGGTCTGTATTTAAGGCAAGTTTGATACCATCAATTTTTTTATTAATTAATTTATTTTCTGTAAGAGCTGCTAGTTTAAAATAATTGTTAGATTTCGAAGATATAATTAATTGTTGTCCCATTCTTCCAAGACACCCACTAATAGCTAAATTAATCTTTTTCATTAGCAGAAATATTAACCTTTTTTTCTTAATTAGTCTTTTAGTTTTTCCAGAAACTTTTAGCTTTTTGAAAGAATTTTTTAATACTCGGGTTTGATTTTTCATTCTCAATTTTTCTAAATTTTTCGAGTAATTCTTTTTGTTCTTTATTTAATGAAATAGGAACTTCAGTATTTACTTGAACGTAAAGATCACCATTTCCACTACCACGCATATAAGGCATTCCTTTTCCTTTTAATCTAAATTGCTTTCCATTTTGAGTACCATCAGGTATTTTAATTTTAGCTCTTCCACCATCAATAGTTGGTATTTCGATTGTAGTGCCTAATGCAGCATCAGCAATTGATATGGGAAATTCAAAAAATAAATTTTCATCAGATCTTTTAAAAAGATTGTGAGAATGTACATTAACAAATAGATATAAATCACCACTGGTACCACCCATTGTTCCAGCCTCGCCTTTGCCTGCCAATCTTATTCTTGTTCCATCATCAACACCTTTTGGTATTGTTACAGATATTTTTTTTGATGCCTGCTTATTACCTTGACCATTACAATCAATGCATGGATTTGTAATTTCTTCTCCAGATCCTTGACATTGAGGACAGGTCTGTTGAACAGTAAAAAAACCTTGATTGGATCTTACCTTACCATTTCCCGCACAAAGCGTACATTTTTCAGGAGAAGAACCTGGTTTAGATCCATTACCTTTGCAGGTGGTACATTTTTCTGTGGTTGAAAATTTTATATCTTGCTTTTTACCTTCATAAGCTTCCTCAAGAGTAATTGATAAATCATACCTTAAATCGGATCCTCTGTTGTTAGCACTTCTCCTTCCACCAGATCTCCCACCACCTCCGAAATCTCCAAAAAAATCTTCAAAAATATCTGAGAAATCAGCTCCACCAAAACCACCACCCTGTCTTCCACCACTACCTTCAAAAGCTGCATGGCCAAAGTTATCATAGTTTTGTTTTTTTTCTTTATCAGAAAGAATGCCATATGCTTCACCAGCTTCTTTGAATTTATCTTCAGAAGTTTTATCACCAGGATTTTTGTCAGGGTGATGTTTTACTGCTAATTTTCTATAAGCTGATTTTAATTCTTCAGGGCTTGCATTTTTGTTAACACCTAAGATGTCATAAAAATCTCTTTTAGCCATAAAGTTACTCTAAGATGATAGTTGTTTTAAGTCTTAAGCGCTTTTTTCTTTATCTTCTTCTTTTTTCTCTTCTTTCACTTCTTTTTCTTCTTTTACCTCTTCAAAGTCTGCATCAACTACATTATCGTCTTTTTTCCCTTTATCATCTTTAGACGAATCTGCTTTCTTTTCTTGGGATTTATAAATCGCTTCGCCTAACTTCATAGAAGCCTGAACCAAAGTTTCTGTTTTTTTCTTAATATCTTCGATATCAGTTCCTTTAATTGCTTCTTTTAATGCAGATGAAGCATCTTCTATTGCTTTTTTATCTGCGTCTGAAACTTTAGCACCATGTTCTTTTAGATTTTTTTCTGTTGAGTGAATTAAAGTATCAGCTTGATTTCTTGCATCTACTGAATCTCTTTTCTTTTTATCCTCATCTTTGTTTGCTTCTGCATCTTTGACCATTTTTTCAATTTCTTCTTCACTTAAGCCACCTGAGGCTTGAATTTGAATTTTTTGTTCTTTGCCAGTTCCTTTATCTTTTGCAGAAACACTAACAATCCCATTCGCATCGATATCAAAAGTTACTTCGATTTGAGGTATTCCTCTTGCAGCTGGTGCAATACCAACTAATTCAAAATTTCCTAACATTTTATTGTCTGAAGCCATTTCTCTCTCACCTTGAAGAACTCTTATTGATACAGCGGGTTGATTGTCATCGGCTGTAGAAAAGACTTGGCTTTTTTTAGTTGGAATTGTTGTGTTTTTTTCTATTAGTTTTGTTGAAACCCCACCTAACGTTTCAATTCCAAGTGACAAAGGTGTTACGTCTAAAAGTAGTACATCTTTAACATCTCCTTGAAGCACGCCAGCTTGAATAGCAGCACCCATTGCAACAACTTCGTCTGGGTTTACACTCTTATTGGGCTCTTTCCCAAAAAAATTTTTAACCTCAGCTAAAACCTTAGGCATCCTAGTCATACCACCGACCATTACAATTTCATCGATTTCATTTGCAGCAAGACCAGCATCTTTGAGTGCAGTTTTGCAAGGAGGTAAGGTTCTTGAAATTAAATCTTCAACGAGAGCTTCTAATTTAGCTCTTGTCATTTTTAAATTGATGTGTTTTGGACCTGTTTTATCTGCAGTTATAAATGGTAAATTAACATCTGTTTGTTCAGCAGAAGAAAGTTCAATTTTTGCTTTTTCAGCAGCTTCTTTTAATCTTTGAAGAGCTAGTTTGTCAGTTCTTAAATCTATACCGTTGTCTTTTTTAAATTCTCCAATTAAATAATCAACAATTGTGTTGTCAAAATCTTCACCACCTAAAAATGTATCACCATTGGTAGATTTAACTTCAAACACACCATCACCCAACTCAAGAATAGATACATCGAAAGTTCCACCACCCAAATCATATACAGCAATTTTTTTATTTTCTTTTTTTTTATCTAAACCGTAAGCTAGAGAAGCAGCGGTAGGTTCATTTATAATTCTTAAAACTTCTAATCCTGCAATTTTGCCAGCATCTTTTGTTGCTTGTCTTTGAGCATCATTAAAGTAAGCAGGAACAGTTATTACAGCCTTAGTAACTGCTTGACCTAAATATTTTTCAGCCGTTTCCTTCATTTTTATAAGAATGAAAGCTGATATTTGTGAGGGTGAATATTTTTCACCTCTTGCTTCAATCCAAGCATCTCCTTTTTCTGAATTAACAATTTTAAAAGGTGCTGCTGCAATATCTTTTTTTACAGTTGGATCTTCAAAGTTTCTCCCAATCAATCTTTTTACAGCAAATATAGTATTTTCGGGATTAGTTACTGCTTGCCTTTTAGCAGGTTGTCCAACAAGTTTTTCTCCATCATCAGTAAAAGCAACAACTGAAGGAGTGGTTCTTGCACCTTCTGCATTTTCTAAAACTTTAGGTTGGCTACCTTCCATGATAGATACACATGAATTAGTTGTTCCTAAATCTATTCCTATAATTTTGCTCATAATTTAAATCCTATCTTTCATATAAGTGTTAATTTTTAATCTACAAGTTCTGACAAAAATTTTTAATTGTTTGAATTCTCTATATTTTCCTCATTTTTTTCTTCTTTATTTTCAGTTTTCTTTGACACCCCTACCAGAGAAGGTCTAAGCAACCTGTCTTTCATCATAAACCCTTTTTGAATTTCTTGAACAATTGTGCCAGGTTCTTTTTGATCATCATCAATTTCCATCATGGCTTGATGAAGGTTTGGATCAAGTTTTTTACCAATTGAATCTATGGGAGTAATTCCATTTTTTGATAAAATAGAAACCATATCTTTATTTATAATGTCAAAATGTTCTAAAGTTTTTTTCAATGCTGTTGAATCTTTTAAAACCAAATCATTTTCTAATATCTGTTTTGATCTTTCTAAATTATCAATTAAATTTAAAGTTTCTTTTGCAAAAGTAAAACCACCGTAACTAAAAGCATCTTCTCTTTCTTTTTCAAATCTTCTTCTTTGGTTTTCCATTTCAGCAAAAGCTCTTGCTAATTTATCCTCTAATTCTAAAATTATTTCTTCGGGAGTAACCTCCTTTACTTCTTCAACATTTTGTGAAGTATTTTTTTCATTTTCGTTATTTTGGTCCTCAGGACTAAACTCCTCATTCTCTTTAATCTGCTCTTTAGAATTGATGTTTTGATCTTTTTCCATTGAGACTTATATGGTATGAAATTTAATAATTGCTAGATGTTAAAAAAAAAAATTACAAAATTATTAATAGGCACAAATAATAAAGGAAAATTAAAGGAAATTATTGATTTATTGCCTAAAACCATTGAAATCCACTCTACAGCTAACTTTAAAATTAAGAGCCCTACTGAAAATGGGAAGTCTTTTGAGGAAAATTCTTTAATTAAAGCTAGATATTTTTCTAAAAAATCAAAAATGACGTGTTTGTCGGATGACTCAGGGTTAGAGATAGATGTTTTAGGGGGAGATCCTGGTATTCACTCAGCAAGATGGGGTGGAAAAAAGGGAGACTTCAACAAGGCAATGACAAGAGTTTTTAAGGAGTTAGAGAAAAAAGATAAAAATTGGAAAAATAAAATAGCCAAAGCTAGATTTATTTGTGCATTAACTGTTTATGGACCTAGTCATAAGACAATAAGTTCTGTTGGTAAAATTGAAGGATATATCTCACACGAGATGAAGGGAAAAAATGGATTTGGTTATGATCCTATTTTTATACCAAAAGGAAAAAAGATTACTTTTGGAGAAATGAAACCTTTTCAAAAATATAAAATAGATCATAGATTTAAAGCTTTTCAAAAAATCAAAAAATTTTTTTAAACTCTTTATTTTCTACCTTATAAAAATTTAAAATATGGTTAATTTTGTTATCTTTAATTTCAAAAATCCCTACCTTTCCCTTAAATAATGTTTTTTTGGTAAATATTTTTTCATCTACAATAGAATCGTTTTGCAGAATTAAGTAGTAAACAAGTCCAATTAAATCAAAACTTAAGAAAGATAGTTGATTGGGATATTGATTGTATCTTTTAAAATATTCTGATGAAAAACTTTCATAATTATTTTTATTTATAGATGGAAAGTATAGTGGTTGTGAGCTTGTTTCGTTGAGTAGTGATATATCAAACCATTGATTAAGTGTTATAAAATATTTCTCTTTAGGTGAAATATCAGTATACAACAAAGAGGTTGTTACACTTTTTAAACTCTGATCAAAATCTGCGATTATTATTGAATCAAACTTTACCCCTCCAAGTGTGTCTTTTTTTTTTAATCTTTCAATTAATTTTTCTTTATTGTTTTCATCTGTCTCCTCTAATCTCTTTATTTCATCCTCAAGATTTTGTTTTCTTATTCCGTAGTTTGTTATTTTTTCAATTTGTTGAGTAAGTTTTGTTGGTTCAGTATCATAAATATAATTTTCAATTATTTTTATTTTAGAAATTGATATCGCTTGTTCAATTTCATTTTTATAATTAATGTCTGGGGTTAAAAAAATAGTTTGTTTAATTTCATTGAGTTTTAAAAATTTTTTAATTGCATTTAGTTGAGAGACGGCATTTATACCTGCATTAATAATATTTCCTGATTTATTATTATTTTTATTAGTTAATGATAAAAAAGTTAGTTCGCTTAATTCATCAAGATAAATTAAATTTTCATTAAACACTGGTCCAATAACTATCTTTATACCCAATTCACTTAATTCTTTGGCTGATCTTAGAGTGATTTCAGGATTTGATGCAGTATCTTTTGGTATAATCTCGATTGATAAATTGTTAATTTGATTAATGGCCAATCTAGTAGATTTAATTATAGATTGACCAATCTCAGAATTTTTACCTGTTAATGGAACAAGTAACCCAATTTTAATTTTTTGTTTAGCGAGCACTTCCTCTAATGAAAGTAAAGAGGCTAAAATTAAAAGTAATATAATTTGAATAATTTTCTTCATTTTAATGTTACTATAAAGATTATAACTTGATGATTATAAATACTGAAAATAAAAATAATAAAGTTAAAAAAGGCCTTTATATTGTTGCTACTCCTATTGGAAATTTAAGTGATATTACCCTAAGAGCCTTAGAGGTGCTAAGGAAATCTGACTATATACTATGTGAAGATACCCGTATCTCAAAAAATTTACTGGACAGATATGAAGTTAAATCAAGACTTATTTCAAACCATAAATTTAATGAAAAAAAGAATTTATTAAAGATCATAAATATTTTAAAATCTGATTGTGTTGTATCACTAATCTCTGATGCTGGAACACCCTCAGTTTCAGACCCAGGAGCCATTCTAATTAATGAGTGTCTAATAAACAAAATTGAAATTTTTCCAATACCTGGGGCATCGGCCGTTTCAACTGCTGTAGCAATCAGTGGATTTAATGAAAAATACTTTTTTTATGGTTTTTTTCCTGAAAAAGACAATAAACTGAAAGAAGATTTTAAAACATTATCCAATTTAGATAGCTGTATTGTTTTTTTTATTTCTCCTCGAAAGTTCAATAAATCTGTGAAAAATATTAAGCACCATTTTTCTGGTAGAAAAATTTTAATATGTAGGGAAATGACAAAATTTTACGAAGAATATATTAGGGCTGATATTGACGATCTTGAACCCTTCAATACCGAGCCAAAAGGAGAATTAACAATTGTTATCTCAGAAAACAGTAAAGAAAAAAAACTATCGATAATATTAGGAGAATCTGATAAAAAAAATATTAAAAAAATGATTAAAAAATTAAGCATTAAAGATATAACTGACTTAATTAGTCAAAATTCAAATGTATCAAAAAAAGAAATTTATAATTATTGTTTAAAATTAAAAAATGAAAAGTAGAATTTTTTTAATAGGAATAATTTTTTTGATTTTTACTGGATGTATTGGAGCAAGTTCCGTGGGTATTTTTGGATCTGGTGTAACCATTGCTTTTGATCCAAGATCTTTAGGAACCCAAATAGATGATTCTGTAATGCAAAAAAATATAGCTGGGAGATTGATACTAAGGGAGAAAAGTTATTTACTATCAATAAAAGTGAATGTTTTAGATGGCAGAATTTTTTTAACAGGAAAGGTTAGTGATCCAGAAGAAAAACTTTACATTACTAAATTAGCCTGGGAAACCAAAGGTGCTAGATCTGTAAAAAATGATATTAAAATAAAAGAAAATTTTAATTTTGGTCAGTCAGCTAAAGACTTATTAATAACATCACAACTGCGTACTGCCCTAATATTCAATAAAAAAATTAAAGCAACCAATTATCAAATAGATACTTATAAAAAGAAAATATTTATTTATGGAATTTCTTTAACGTCAGATGAGAGAAAAGAAGTAATAAATGAAGCAAAAGAGATACTTGATGTTAAAGATGTCATAGCGAGTATTGTTTTGGTTGAAAATCTAAGAATTCAAAAAAATTAATTTTTTTTATAATTAATAACAGCAGCTGAATAAGCTGCGATAGAAGCTAAATTTATTATTTCAGATGTAGAGGATCTTAAGGGTGCAATCTCAATTGGCTGACCCAAACCAATTAATAAAGGTCCAATAACTTTGGTATCACCTAAACTTTTCATCATTTTATATGAAATGGCAGCACTGTGTTGTCCAGGCATTATTAATATATTTGCATTTCCAACAATACTTGAAAAGGGATAAAGTTCTTTATATTCCTCATTGAGAGCTACATCAGGCTGCATGTCTCCATCAAATTCAAAGTCAACTTTCTTGATTTTTAATATTTCGACAGCTTTTTTAATATGTTTAGTTCTACTCGTTAGAGGTTGCCCAAAAGTTGAATGAGAAACAAAAGCAACTTTAGGAACAATACCAAACATTTTAACTACTCTTGCAGAGGATATTGCAATTTCAGCAAGCTCTTCCGAACTTGGGTATTCATTCACACTAGTATCTCCAACAAAAATAGTTTTTCCCTTAGAGACAACCATATTTAAACCAAACATTATTTCACCGGGCCTTGGATCTACTACTTGCTTAATTTTATCCAAAGAAGCCCCAAATCTTCTGGTATTTCCAGTAACAGCCCCGTCTGCATCACCACAAGCAACCATACAAGAAGCCCATATAACTCGATCATTTCTCACAAGCCTATCACAATCTCTTTCTAAAAGGCCCTGTTCTCTCTGCATCTTTTCAAATAAATAACTCACATATTTTTCTCGTTTTTTTGAATCTTGAGAGTTTATTATCTCGATATCAAAATTTTCACTGTAGCCTATTTTTTTTATTTGTTCCTCAATCTTCTCTTTTTTACCAACCAAAATTGGAATTCCAAGCTTGGAATTTTTAAATGCTATTGCAGCTTTAAGAGTATTTTCATCTTCACCATCTGCAAAAACAATTTTTTTTTGATTTTTTTTGATATAAGAATTAATACCCTGCATTATGGTAACAGACGGATTAAGCCTTTGCTTAAGCTGTTCTTTATAAATTTCAAAATCTTTTATTTTTTTTTTTGCAACACCACTGTCCATCGCAGCTTTTGCAACAGCTGCAGGGATCTCACTAATTAATCTTGGATCAAAAGTGGATGGGATTATATAATCTTTACCATATCTTGGGCGATCACCACCCATTGCAGCAACAACTTCATCGGGGACATCCTCTCTTGCTAATTTTGCAATTGCATTAGCTGCAGCAACTTTCATTTCTTCATTAATTGTAGTTGCCCTAACATCTAAGGCTCCTCGGAAGATGTATGGAAAACCAATTAAATTATTGACTTGGTTGGGATAATCAGACCTACCAGTTGCAATAATAGCATCATTCCTAACTTCCATTATTTCTTCAGGAGTTATTTCTGGATCTGGATTGGCACAAGCAAAGATTATTGGATTCTTAGCCATAGTTTTTACTAATTCTTTTTTTAAAGTTCCTTTCGCAGACAATCCTAAAAACACATCTGCACCATTAATAGCTTCTTCTAAAGTTCTATTTTTAGTATCTATTGCATGAGCTGATTTCCACTGGTCCATACCCTCAGTCCTGCCCCTGTAAATTACTCCTTTACGATCTAACATGGTTATGTTTTTACTTAGGACGCCACTATTTTTAAATAAGTTTGTGCAAGCTATCGCAGAAGCACCAGCTCCGTTAACGACAACTTTAATATCTTTAATAGATTTACCACTTATATCTAAAGCATTGACCAGCGCGGCAGTAGTAATTATTGCCGTTCCATGTTGGTCGTCATGAAAAACAGGAATATCTAAAATTTCCTTTAATTTTTCCTCAATAATAAAACAATCTGGTGCAGCTATATCCTCTAAGTTAATGCCACCAAAACTACATGCAAAGTTTTTAATACTATTAATGATTTCATCTGAATTCTGTGAATCAATTTCTAAATCAATCGAGTCTATATCAGCAAATCGTTTAAATAAAACTGCTTTACCTTCCATAACAGGTTTTGAAGCTAATGCTCCCAAGTTTCCCATGCCAAGAATCGCTGAGCCATTACTTATGACGGCAACTAAATTTCCCTTTGATGTATAATCATAGGCGGTCTCTGGATTTTCATAAATTGCTTTAACAGGAGCAGCTACGCCTGGCGAATAAGCTAAAGCCAAATCTCTCTTTGTTGTCATAGGCTTAGAAGAATTAATCTCTATTTTTCCTGGTTTATTATTACTATGGAAATCTAGGGCTTCCTTATCGGTATAATGGTCTATTTTAGTTTTTTTCATTTATGGTAATTAGATATACAAATGGAGCAAATTTATGACTACTATGATTTATGAACCTAATTAAGTCAACAGGCACATTTAGTTTTTTTACTACAATCAGCAGACTATTAGGCTACTTAAGAGATATATTAATAGCAATGTTTCTTGGAACAGGACCATTAGCCGATGCTTTTTTTGTGGCATTTAGAATTCCAAATACTTTTAGAAGATTGTTTTCAGAGGGAACTTTTAATGCTGCTTTTGTTCCTAGTTATTCATCTCTTTTAAAAAATAAAAAAGAATCGAGAAGATTCGCGAACAACATTTTTAATCTTCTTATCCTGGGGTTATTTATTTTAGTATTAATAATTGAAATATTAATGCCATTTTTTGTCTTTTTAATTGCACCGGGTTTTGAAGGAGATTTGCAAAAAATGGAATTAGCAGTAACTCTAACAAGAATAACTTTTCCATTTTTATTATTTATAAGTTTAGCATCTTTCTTTTCTGCAATATTAAATACACATAACAAATTTGCTATTGCGTCAGCAGCACCAATTATTTTGAACATTCTTTTAATTGGAGTATTATTTTTTGGTAGAGTTTTAAATGATCAATTAGTATATTATCTATCTTATGCAGTTACTTTATCTGGAATATTACAATTTATATTTTTATATTTTTTTATAAAAAAACATTTTTCACTAAAATTAAAATTATACATCAAGATAGATGAAAAAATAAAAAATTTTTTTAAGAAACTAATACCAAGCATTTTTTCTTCTGGTGTTACGCAAATAAATATTTTGATAGGAACAATTATTGCATCTTTTCAGGCTAGTGCAGTATCTTATCTTTATTATGCAGACAGAATTTATCAAATAAACCTCGCAATTGCCGGAATAGCAATAGGCACAGTAATACTTCCTCAACTTTCTAAACATGTTCAAAACAATAAAAAAGAAAAAATAAATTTAATCCAAAACAAAGCGTTAGAATTGAGTCTATTTTTAAGTATACCAGCTGCAATAGCCTTATTAATTTCTTCTGAAGAGATTATATCTTCTTTATTTGGGTATGGATCATTTGATGAGGAGAGTGTTAAAAATTCTTCAAAAGCTTTATTTTATTTTTCAATTGGATTACCTGCATTTTCTTTGATTAAAGTTTTTTCAACTTTTTTCTTTGCGCGACATAATACAAAAATACCTTTTTATATTTCTTTAGCATCTGTTTTATTAAACATAACTATTAGCATTATTTTTTTTAAAGAAGTGGGATTTTTAATTATACCCTTAGCAACAACAATAGCATCATGGTTTAATGCAATTTTCCTATTCATTTTTTTGAGAAAAAAAAACTTATTTAGCTTCAATTTAGTTTTTGTAGATAGGTTTTTAAAGATTTTGGCTGCCTCGATATTAATGGGAATATTTTTTAATTACTTAATACAATTTTTAGATGACAAGCTTCTTTATGAACAAACCTTTAAAGCCGTTTATCTTGTGGGATCAGTAATATTAGGATTAACATTCTATATATTAACAGCAATATTGATCAAAGCTTTTAAAATTAGTGATATAGATCTAAAGTATTAGTTATGACTAAAAAAATTTTTTCAGGAGTTCAGCCAACAGGCAATCTTCATCTGGGCAATTATCTTGGAGCAATCAAGAATTTTGTGGAACTTCAAAATGAAAAAAAAAATCAATGTATTTTTTGTGTAGTAGACCTTCACGCAATAACTGTTAAACAAGACCCAAAACAACTAAAAAAAAATATTCGAGAAACAACAGCAACATTCATCGCCAGTGGAATAGATCCGAATAGTAGCATAATTTTCAATCAGTCAATGGTTTCTGCCCATGCTGAAGCCGCTTGGATTTTAAGTTGTGTCTCAAGAATTGGTTGGCTTAACAGAATGACGCAATTCAAAGAAAAAGCTGGAAAGGATAAAGAAAATGCTAGTATTGGTCTTTACTCGTATCCTGTTTTAATGGCTGCAGATATTTTATTGTATGATGCATCACACGTGCCTGTAGGTGATGATCAAAAACAACATTTAGAGTTATGCAGAGATATCGCTCAAAAATTTAATAAAGATTTTAATGCAGTAGACTTTCTAAAAGTCCCTGAGCCCTTAATACAAAAACAATTTTCTAGAATAATGAGTCTTAAAGATGGAATGAAAAAAATGAGTAAATCAGATCCCTCAGATTTAAGTAGAATCAATCTTACAGATGAAAAAGATGCAATATTTAACAAGATAAAAAAAGCAAAGACAGATCCCATGCCTATGCCGAAGGATATAGAAGATTTAATTGAAAGACCTGAAACTGAAAATTTATTAGGGATATATTCAAGTCTAAAAAATCAAAAATTAGAAAATTCAATAAATGAATTTGAGGGAAGACAATTTTCAGTATTTAAAGAAAAATTATCACAAACCCTAATTGAAAAAATTGACCCAATATCAAAAGAGATAAAAAAACTATTAAATGATAAAAAATATTTAGATGAAATTTTAATAAAAGGCTCTGAAAAAGCAGATAAGATTGCTTCAAAAAAAATCCAAGAAATTAAAGAATTAGTGGGTTTTTAACCATATTTATTAATTAGTATTATTTTTAATATTAATCATTATAAAGAATCTATGTTTGTGCAAACAGAAATAACACCCAACCCTAATTCACTGAAATTTTTACCAGGAAAAGCAGTATCTAATAATGGGTCATTTGAGGTAACTAAAAAAGAAGAAATAGATAATGAATTAGTCAGAAATCTTCTGTCTATAAGTGGAGTAACAGGAGTATTTTTGGGAGTTGATTTTATATCTATCAATAAGAATGAGGATACTAATTGGGAAGATATTAAGCATATAGTTATTTCACTGATTAATGATTTTTATTCAACAGGAAAAGAATTTGTGATTGCAAGTGAATTGTTGGGAGAGAAAAAACAAGAACACAACGAAATTGAGAAAAAAATCATAAGTATTTTAGAAACAAAAATTAGACCTGCTGTTGCAAAAGATGGGGGTGATATAAAATTTAAAGAATTTAAAAATGGAATTGTTAAGGTAGAATTGCAAGGAAGTTGCTCTGGATGTCCAAGTTCAAGCATGACCCTCAAGCAAGGTGTTCAAAATCTTTTGTGTCACTACCTTCCTGAAGTTAAAGAAGTTGTAGCAGTATAATTAATATGAGAAGCAATATTTCAATTTCATATATTAAAAAATATTTAAGTGCCAAAGGATTTGCAATATATAAAAAGAATAAAATAAAAAAAAAAGAGAATGGTCTTGAAAATTTACTGAGAACTTTTTTAGCTAGCTTAATAATAATATTAATTTTTTTTACCACACCATTTGTTGTTGATCGTACAAAAGAACGTGTGAGTCTTTCTAAGATCTATGAAAATGATTCAAAAAATGATTTAAAAAGGTTATTAGAAAACCGAGAAGTCAAAATAGATGATGAGATAAATTCAAAATATTTGTTCCAAGACATATGGGAGTTTGAAGAGCAACCTAATAATTCTGTAAGATTGAGCGCTTCAACAATTGAAGAATTATTTGAATCCACCAATTATAATTTAGAAGATGTGAGAAAAACCAAATTAGTTAAACCAATCTCACTAACACTACTACCTAAAGAGATTAGACAAATAGAAAATATAAAAAAAAGAAAAAATCTATTTATTCAAATTATTTTACCATTAGTGATTCAAGAAAATCATAACATCAGATTAGATCGTAATAAACTTTTTGCTATTTTGAATAAAAATAGAAATACAAAAGTTGAGAAAATTTGGCTAGATTCTAAATTCAAACAATATGGTGTTTCAAGTAAAGACCTATCCACGTTAAAAATTAGAATGGACGAAGTGCCAGTTTCAATGGCTATTGCACAAGCTGCAAAAGAAACTGGATGGGGTACATCAAGATTTGCACAAGAAGGAAATGCATTGTTTGGTCAGTGGACATGGTCTGGAGATGGATTAAAGCCTACTGGAGCTGATACTAACAGCACACACAAAGTTATGAAATTTAAAGTATTACAAGCTTCTGTAAGAGCATATCAAAGAAATTTAAATACACACTCAACTTATAGAGATTTTAGGAGTGCTAGAGCTGAGTTAAGAGATAAGGGAAAAAAACTTGATAGTTTAATTCTTACTAAATACTTGGATGAATATGCAGAAACTGGGAAAAAATATGTTGAAACATTACAACAAATAATAAGACAAAATAATCTAGAAGACTTTGATGACGCCAAATTATTACCGACTAGCATTACCTTGGAGAGCTTAATTTAATCTTGTTTAACAGAGAACTGAACTCCAAACCATCTCCAAATTCCATCATCATTTAAAGAGCAGTTAATCCTACCTCGACGAAATAAAAATTTTTCTCTAAAAACTATACTTAGTCTATTGTTATTAAAATCAGTAATGGATTTTTCCCACTTATTACCTTCATCTGAAAAACAATTAATTTTATTTAAATTTTTTTGTTCATCAAAAAATTCCACAAAGAAATTAGGTGGGTTTTTTTTAATTAGATACTTTTCATCTGGAAATAAAGACTTGTATTGTAAGGGTTGAAGATTGATTAAAAATTGAAATCTTTTTAAATCCCCATATTTTTCATTTATTGGAAACCTAGGTAATTCATATTTATCTTTATTGATATCAATTACACCTGAATGTTGACCAAAAGAAAATTTGAAATTTTTAACTATATGCTCTTTAATAAGATTGCTGTATTCACCAAAGGGGTAAGAGAAAAAAATAGGATTATATCCAAGGTTCTTAGTAAAAATTTTACTAGCAGTGTTAATATCTTTTATAAAATCATTATTTTTAAGATTCACCAAATAGTCATGTGTGTGAGAATGATTACCTATAAAGGCAATGCTTTCTTTTTCTAATTCCTTTATTTGATCCCAAGACATATATCCATTTTTTCCTATAGCTTCTGTTGAAACAAACAGAATAAATGGAATTTTTTCTTTCTTTAAATAAGGCCAAGCAATTTCATAAAATGAAGAAAATGCATCATCTATAGTAATAAGTATTTTTTTCTCTACTTTTGGACTATGAAAATTTTTTTCTAAATCTTTAGGATTATAAAAGTTGTATTTTGATTTTTTGATTATTTTGATTTGCTGTTCAAAAACATCCATTTGGATATTGGTTGAGGGATATTTATTTTCATTGAACCTATGATACATCAATGTAAGAATACCTTTATCTTCAGAATAAGATTTGATATATTGCTCTTCTGTTTTAGAACTAGTATTAAATAATAATAATATAATGAATAACTTAATAGTAGATGCGGCCAGAGATAAAATTTTTTTAGCGTTCATTGTTACTAAAAACATTTATACTTGTAGTCATGAAAATAGTAAAATTAATTTTGAAAAATTAATGATTTTAATTAATGAATTTTTATTAAACAACAAAACCTCCCTAGATGATATAACTGCTATTTATGTTAATAGAGGACCGGGTAGTTTTGCAGGTATTAGAAACTCTTTATCAACAATTAAAGCTTTGTTTTTAACAAAAAAAATTGACTATTATTGCTTTAGTTTTGATGATTTTAAGAGATCTAAGGCTATTAAATATGCAGATGTGCCACGGTTATGTGAAAAATATAAAATTAAAAAAAATTTGATTAATCCTATTTATTTAAGTTAAAATTAACTATGTCAGAAAATATCGAACAAAAATGTTTAGCCAAAGGAGTTAAACTTACAGATCAAAGAAGAATTATTGCCAAAATTATGTCAGAGTCAAATGATCATCCTGATGTAGATGAACTTTATAATAGGGTTTCAAAAATCGACTCTAAAATTAGTATTGCGACTGTCTACAGAACAGTAAAATTATTTGAAGAATCTGGAATTTTAGCAAAGCATGAGTTCAAAGGAGGAAAAGCAAGATATGAAGAGTTAAATGAAGGTCATCACGATCATTTAATAGATGTTAAGTCAGGAGAAATTATAGAATTTGTAGATGAAGAAATTGAAAAATTACAGGAAAAAATTGCTGATAAATATGGTTATCGATTAGTGGACCATAAGTTAGAATTATATGGGGTTAAAAAGAAATCCTAACCTAATGTTGAAAAAAATATTTATTAAAACTTTTGGTTGTCAAATGAATGAATATGATTCAAATCGTATACTAGACACTGTTAAAAAAATAGGTTTTGAAAAAACAGATAAGTATGAGGATGCAAATTGCTATCTTTTAAACACATGTCATATAAGGGACAAAGCAAAAGAAAAAGTTTATCACGAAATTGGAAGAGTAAAGAAAATTTTTAGATTTAAGAAAAAACCAATTGTGATAGTGGCAGGATGTGTTGCGCAAGCAGAAAATCAAGAGATGTTAAAGCGTGAACCCTACATCGATATAGTGATTGGACCACAATCATATCATAAGATTAATGATGTTATACAAAAACATACTAATAATAAGAAAAAAGAAGAGGAGACAGAGTTTGATACTATTTCAAAATTTAATTATTTAAGTAAAATCAAAAATAAAAATAGCAAGGTATCCTCATTTTTAACAATCCAAGAAGGATGTGATAAGTTTTGTCATTTTTGTGTTGTTCCATATACGCGTGGGCCTGAATACTCACGTCCATATGATCAAATAATCAACGAAGCTAAAGAGATAGCACAAAGTGGTGCTAAAGAAATTATTCTTTTAGGGCAAAATGTTAACGCGTATAGTTATGAAGGTAAAAATAGGGAATATAGATTATCTGATTTATTACTAGAGCTAGAAAATTTTAAAGAGCTCGAAAGAATTAGATATACCACATCTCACCCTAAAGACATGACTGAAGATTTAATAAATGTTTATAAAAAATCAAGTAAATTAATGCCTTTAGTCCACCTACCAGTGCAGAGCGGATCGAACAAAATTTTAAAACTAATGAATAGAAATCATACCATTGAAGAATATCTAATAATTTATGAAAAATTAAAAAAGATTAATTCGAATATAGAGTTTTCGAGTGATTTTATTATTGGATACCCAGGAGAAAGTGATGATGATTTTAAACACACAATTGAGTTAATTGAAAAAATAAGATTTACCAATTCTTATTCTTTCATTTTTAGCCAAAGACCAGGCACTGTTGCTGCCGACCTAGAATTAGTTGATAAAAAAAAATCAAAAGAAAGATTGAAAATAATTCAAAAAAAATTATTTGAAAATCAAACAAGAAGAAATAAATCTTTAGAGGGCAAGATTCTTAACGTCTTAGTGGAAAATAAAATGAAAGACGGAATTAAATTATTTGGTAGGACGGAATATATGACATCTGTAATTTTTGATGGTAATAACGATTGTATAGGAAAAAATGTGCAAATAGAAATAACTAGTAGCAATCAAAACAGCTTGTTTGGTACACAAAAAGAAAACAAAAAACAGAAGGTAGCTTAAAAATTGAAAGGTGTAACTTCGAAAAAAATTAATTCCACATTAAAATTTGTCTATTCTGACAATAATTCTTTAAGTGTTATATTTCAAGATAATGATTTGTTAATGGGTGTAGTTGGTGAATTTAATAAAAATCTAAAAGAACTAGAAAAAATTACTAATATCAATCTGTATTCTAGGGGTAATTCTATTTTGATAAAATCTACACTAGAACAAAATGAAATTGCAAAGAATGCTATTCA
>Ga0209709_10000249_pt1 | contig 52040 bp, 67 predicted proteins | sample ArcticOcean_MG_C_2_FD_187435 | JGI IMG/M metagenome (GOLD analysis project Ga0209709, IMG submission 187435) | Marine microbial communities from western Arctic Ocean - ArcticOcean_MG_CB4_136 (SPAdes) (version 2) | ecosystem: Environmental > Aquatic > Marine > Oceanic | place: Arctic Ocean... | reverse complement strand
TAGGTGGCGCCATTGCTTCACAGGCTCCTTTTGTCATTGCGTAAGGGCTTTTCATATCCGAAACAGAAGAACTCGATGCATATAAGATTTTAGATTTTTTATAAGTTTCAAAAATGCGCTTAGTTCCAATAATATTTACATTATAATAATCTTTTAAATGTTTTGGTTCCCAACTATTACGAACACCGGCTCTTGCAGCTAAATGAACCACAACATCTGCATCAACATGGGGGAGAGGATCTGTGGTGATGTCACAATCAGAGTGAGGAACATCGCGATCTTCCCAACCTAGTCCCGAACAATTATCAATACCGTAAACATCATGACCTTCTTCAGATAAAAGCATATATAAATGATGGCCAATAAATCCTTTGACTCCGGTTATTAATATTTTCATTATAACCATTCCTTTAGTGTTGTTTCAAGTAACCCCCAATAATCAAAAGATTTCTCTTCAAAAATTTGAGGTGCTTCATTCTCAACTGCTATAACTATAACAATGTTATTTATTGGGATTTTGGTTCTTTCTTCAAACATTATTGTATAAGCAGTCGCCTGAAGAAAATAATCTTCAACCCATTCTTTTTTTTTAAATTTTCCTGAAGTCTTCCAATCTATAATTGCTTTTTGACCTTTCCAATCGGCTACGCAATCGCAACGTCCAGCAACTCCCAATTGTTTACTCCATAATGGAACTTCAATGCCGGCAATATTTTTAAGATTAATATCTAAGTGGGGTTTGATGGCAAGGAACATCTCTTGAACATGTGGTTGTGAATCTTCAAAATAATTTTCTTTATTTGAAATATAATTTTCTACAACTTTATGTACTTTTGTTCCACGACGAGTGGCTTGAGTTGTTATTTTATTGGCTTCTTCTTCACCAATTCTAGCTCTCCACTCTTTAAAGAATTGAGCTTTTTTTCTACCTAATACTGTTGTAATGGATGGAAAGGATCCGTCAGGGGTTTGATAAACTCTGGATCCATTTGTGGTGGTAGCATTTAATTCTTCAAATTCAAGATCTACATGATCAAACATTCATATTACTCCCCGGATAATTGCTTTTCATTTGCTTCAAGTGATCTGTAAAGGCTTCATCCGGTTTCTTCTTATGGCCCTTTATAGTCGTGCCTGAAATATTATCATAAACAAATCCAGCTCGCTGAGCGTTCATTTGAACCGTGTCCTTGTTACATGAAGGGCACGGCTCTTTTGCTGGTATATGACGATCTACTATCTTATACGACTCTTCAAACTCGTGGCCGCACTCTTCATTTTTACAAATATAATCATAACTTGGCATAATCACCTATAAAAAATATGTGTATCTATTTTAACAGTTTTTTTCTTATATATTGCCCATCTGGGGTCATTGATATAATCAGCATGGTAATGAGTTGCTCCATCTGTTATATCTCTTAAATCATTAGCATTTTTATAATAATAATTTGCTAAATCCTGAACCTTAACCCATGTTTTTCCTGGAAATGGTACATCACCTCTTCCGTCACAATACCAACTAAATTGGCATCGATCTCTTTTAGGAAGTCCGCTTGCATATGTCGGCCCTTCATAAATTACTTTGCAATAAGAATTAGGAAAATGCCTACTGTTTACTCTATTATGAGTTACATGGGCAACTGCTAATTTTCCTGCTGTACTTTCCACAGCGGCTTCAAAATATATATTTTTAGCCAAACATGATATCTCAAGTTCAGCTCCTGCAGATATTAGTAAGGGCGGATCTATTGATGATACCGATCGCGTACTAGGCCGATGCATTATTAAATTTTTATTTGTGTTTTCTAGAAAACTTTGCGTATGCGAATTTGTTTTAGACGCTACTGCATCATTCTCCGAAATAACTATTTTCATTGGGTAAGTAAGAAATACTACCGCCATGACAAAAGCTATTAAAACTTTCATATAATCCTTTATTAGAAATGAATAAATCACATGTGATTTAGATCACACTTCCATAATTATTATAATAAATTTTACTTGCTGGATTGCATTGGTGGTAAAAGATGGGGGAAAATCTCACTTACTAGTTTGTAAGTTAAACCTTTGATGCCGAGATCTTTCGTCTTTATGTTCACGAGAAACTCAGCCTCTCTTGGTGTAATACTCTCTAACATTGTTATGTACATTTGCTCTCTTCTAGCTGATTGAACGGTATTTCCTATGCAAAAAGTTTCACCCCCTGGACCTTCCACGAAATATCTTAATTTGCGAATTTGTCCGTAAAGTAGTGTTGAGTCCGGATCTTCCGCGCCCGCGTTAAAGGGTGGTTTCCCCTCGGGCAACAAAAATCTTACATCTGGATGAAACGTATACCACAATAAATTTTCCAAATGATGTGTTTGATTTTGTTTAAGTAGGTCGCCTCTTTCTTTTTGACTCTTTGCTTTGTCTACCAATTCCAATAATTGCATTAATGATAAAGCCATAATTAAAACTCCTGTATCGATTCAGTCATATCTTTAAGTCGATGCTTAATAAAATAATTGAGCATTCTATCACGACCCAAATATTGGTCGTTCTCATACCTTGTTCTTATATTTATAACGATCTTATCTGGAATACAGCCAAGATCTATTAAAGTTTCATTCCGTTTAAAGTTTCTTAAGATTTCACCCTCAAGGACTTTTTCCGGTACTATATTTAGCCATTCCATGATCTTCTTCTTCGACATTGGCTTTTGTCGTAGTCCTTCTACAAAGCAATCGTCATTTGAAAGAATATTAGGTATTCCATCACTTCTATCTCCTTTTACTATTAAAGACCTCAATTGACCTTCCGGATCACTTTCTTTAATAAACTTTTTAGTTCGAGGAGACCATTGAGAAACATTAGGATATTTTTGCAATTGGATAAAATCTTTATCAGAAGAAACTATCAATATATTATAATCTCTATGAGAAAATTCTTTACAAATAACCCCGATAATATCATCTGCTTCACATCCTTCCAAAGTAACTACTCTGTAAGGCATATTTTCTGCTATTTCATTTCGTATATTATCCATTGTATTAAATAGCACTTGCCAATCTACATTTTGTTTATTTTCTTCTCTTGCTTTCTTTCTATTGGCCTTATAAAAAGGATAAATGTCTTTGCGCCAATTTTTTTTATTATCGCAACAAAAAACAACTTCTTTTCCATACTTATTGCTAAATTTATTCTTGATCATTTTAATATTATGGAGAACCATATGCCTCATCGTGGCATCCTCTTTACCTGGTTCAAATTGTTTCCGGAATCCCATAAAATTAGCAATTACCATCTGGTTATAATCAATTAATATCATATTATTTTTTTAGTTTTTTAATTTTAATTTTCTTTCCCAGTTTTACTTTCTTTTCTTTTTTTGTTGTGATTATTATTTCACATTCTTCTATCATCATATCATAAAATTTAATTAATCTATTTTGTAAGGGTTTATTTAAATGGCTATAAGCTTCTGCAAAATCTACATCACCTTCTTTGGCTAATTTTATTTCACTAGCCATTTCTACAATTTCAGATTTTAAATGTTTAGCTACTGGCCTTGAAATTTTATTATGTGCTACAAATTGTTTAAAATTATATTTCTTTTTAAAATTTTCTTCGAGTTGTTCGTCAACAATATCCTCTATATCATACTTTAAATTTTTCGCGGCTTCTCGAATTCTTTTCTGAATATCTGGTTTTACTTTAGATTTTGTATCTACTGCTACTTTACGATTCTCGGCAATCTGTTCTATCTTTTTTAATTTTTGAATAAAAAGATCTTCATATTCTTCTGGTAAACTCTTTAATCCCCTTAATTTCATTCGCGCAATATAACCAACATGATTTCCAACCTCGATTAAATCTGTGATTTTAAGTTTTCCGGGAGATTTACTTTTTACTTTATTTTTTTTATAATATTCTTGAACAAACTCCATACTCTCTTTAAAATCAAAAAATTTATAATACCATCTAAAGGCTTCATGAATTTCAGATTTTAATTTATCGAGAGGCAAACTATCCCAATCATTCGGATCCGGTTCGTCACCCATATATTTTGCGTTAATACTTCTTTTCGAAAAAGCCATTTAGCTACCTTCGTACTTTCCAAGCGTTACGTTATATAATTCTTTTAGCTCACACATAATATAATGTAAGATAATAGACATTATGCCTTCACATTTTTCCATATGATTTAAATTAATATGTATATAATTTGAGAGTCTATCTTTCAAAATTCCCCCATCATATCCCAAAATGCCGAAAGTTTCCATTCCGTTTGAATCGGCCCATTCAACGGCTTCTATAAGATTTTTACTATTGCCACTTCCACTAAGAACAAATAATCCATCGCCCTTATTAGCATAAGTTACAAGTTGGTGCTTAAATATATTATTGTAAGAATCGTCATTAGATGTAGCAGTAATGAAGCCGATGTCATTGCAAAGAGATATAGCTTTGATTCTAGGTCTTGAAAGTCCATTTTCAATAGTTCCTTTTGTTAAATCTTGAGCGAAGTGATTAGAATTACATGCACTTCCCCCATTTCCACATATAAAAAACTGTTTTTCGTTTATATATATGTCCCAAATGCTCTTTAATAGTTCATCAAGTTGTTTTTCTGAAACTAAATGCAGAGAATTACTTATAGAATTAACATGCGATTGCCAGCCTTTTTTAATTAATGATCTTCTTAATTCTATTTCTGAATTCACTTTAATATCAGGCATACTATTACTTATTAGATCTGACTTCCAAATTACTTCTATATTTTTATTTTTCATTATTAAATACTATTCTTGTTCCCATATTATCAAATTTTACATCAAATGTGTCTAAAGTTCTATTTTTCATATGTATCTCCTTAGCATGATCTGTCATAAAAAGTATATATCCTCCGCCACCTGCTCCACATATTTTACATCCTGTAGCCCAAGAAAGAGATGTCTGCATGATGGCATTAATACCATCATTAGTGATTCCTTTAGCAAGAGTACTTTTAATATCCATAGATTTACTCATATATATACCAAAATCATCATATTCACCCTGCTTATAATAATCTAAAGCTTGAGTACAAAAGTCATATATTTTATTATATTTTTTTAAATTTTTCTCTATAGAACTTTTCTGAGAAGTAAGGATTGTAGATGATTGTCTATGATGTCCAGTATTAACCAAAACGAACTTTTTTTCAAAATCTGAATTATATTGTAATTCTTTGATTTCTACTCTACTATCTTCAAAAAACCGAAAGTGGTTAAAACCGCCGTAACTAACCGCAAATTGATCTTGCTTCCCAATCGGCTTATCTAAGATTTCAAGCTCAATATGACATGCTAGATGAGCAATATCTACCTGATTCATTGGGGTCCCAATCCAAGTACTTACAGCATTTATTAATCCAACTAATATACTTGAAGAAGAAGCCAATCCAGACCCCTCAGAAGGGATGTCCGCTAAAGTTGTAATTTCAAGACCGGGAGATACCTCAAAATATCTAAGAACTTCTCGAATATATTCATGTTCGATATCATCAACTTCTCCGACAGTTTCTTTTTTAGTATAATTACAAATAAATTGATCTCGATATAATCTATTCAATATAATATAAGTAGATTTATCGATAGCGGCACTTATGACTTGACCACCATTAGGTGCTACAGTATAATATTCCGGAATATCGGTTCCGCCGCCGAAAAAACTAATCCGTAGGGGGGTTTGACAAACTAACAATTCTTTTCTTCAGTTCAGTTGATGAATAATGATGAAATCTTTTACAATAATAAAGTTCAATATTTTTCATGATACATGTATTATACCCTGTTATGGGTTTTTTGTCACGGGAATAATCATCACCTAAAAATCTAATATTAATTTCTATTGTTTTTAATATATTTTTAAGATCTATTTCTGATTCATAAGGAATGATTTCATCAACATATTTACATCCCCTTAATTGTATGAACCGTTCAAAGACAGACTGTACTAGATTTTTTTTGTGAGCAGGGCTGGTGTGAAGACCAGCAATTAAATAATCACAATTTTTTCTCGCTTCTTCTAACATTACAATATGGCCTGCATGTAGTAAATCAAAACTAGAAGCTGTAAATCCTTTTTTCATAAGGCCGTTGCTATTCTTTCGGCATCTTCTGTTTCTTCGAGTTCATCTTCAATATCCATTAATTCAAACATCTCTATCCATTTAGGTGCTCTATAATCCCAACTATAATATTTGTCCGCATGTTTTTTAGCTCGATCTATAATATCCTGTGTTTCATCATCCCAATATGTATCTAATAATTTATCTACTTCATCTGCAAATCTATAACAATGTTCTATTTCATCTTTAATATAAGGATACATAAATGCATGATCAGAGCAAGTCTCCGGTAACGCACCTAAACTATTTGTAAGCATTAATGTTCTGGAAGACATTGCTTCCATAGCAGTTCTACAAGAAGTTTCTTCCCATATACATGGATAGGTCCAAATATGCATATCTTTCCATTCTTCTCTTAAAGGTCTCCCTTTAACAATTTTATGAAGAGTCATATTAGGATTTTTTTCAACATGTTCAAATAATTCTTGATATGGTTGATCGTTTTCTTTCCAACCATATATCTGATAACTTGAATATACATGTAAATGCCAATCATCTCTGTCAAGTTCGTGTAAGGCATTACATAATACATGTAAACCTCTTTGAGGAGTGGAAGCATAAATTAAATTTATTTTACCGTCTCTAGGTTTTTCATAATGCTCATATGGAAATATAGCTGTTTTTTGAACCTCGCAGCGATCCATTGGTAAATCATATTTTTCCAGAAAAGTGTGCATTTGCCAATAACTCGAAAAGATTAATTTCTCAAATTCTTTCGCACCGTCTTTATTTCCTAAAAAATCATGGCCCCCACTTCCATCTTTAGCTAAATCATGAAACCACCAAATTCTGGGTAAAATAGTTTGAATATTTTCTGGATATAATCTTGAAATTACCCATTGATAATCTGTTTTATATTTTTCAGGTAAATGTGACCATAATTCTAAGGTTGTTAATTCTGTTCCCCCAAAAGAATCTTTGGCCATATTATTTTCTTTTCTTTGAGGGATTGTCTTATCTTTATAAATGTCTTTCATACGTTGATCTTGAATGTTCTAGGACTATTTAAAATATGTTCGGTTAATTCTTTATGAAAATTTATATTTGCTTCTCTACATTCTTCTAAAGAACTTTTATATTGTCTTTGTTCCTTATCTTGAACAGTTTTCCACCAATCAGTTGTAGGACAAAATAAAGGTGTATGCTTTAAACCATAAAATTTAGAAGACCATGGAAAAACTATTACAACCTTTCCCAAAAGTGTTGCCCAATAAGCACCATGATAAGAATTTGTAACAACAATATCTCCACTTGCGATAAATTCTATTGTTTCCTCAAAATTAAATTCATTGTTTCCTTTATGAGGATAATCCCAAGTTTCTTTCGGCATGCCATGAATAATATTCATTGGAAGAGAAGCATGAGTAAAAAATACAATATCATGTTTTACTTCATATTCTTTATCGAAGGCTTCGTGCATACAACTGGAGCATGGAACCCATCTTGCTGTTGGTATAGAATTATATAGATGTGGATGATGATCTCGTATACCCAATAAATCAAATGATCTTATATATGCCGGATAAGTTATATTCATTGGTGGAATACATTGTACTTGTTCATCTAAACAAATATACATATGTTCGCCTAGTCCCCATCCATATAATCTATAATTAGAATTTTTTTGATGTTTTAGAACATGAGACATTGGTCTCATTTGGCCTATAAGTCCCCCACCGCCGTAAATAACATTTTCATGGGGTGGTGAATAATCATATTCTAATTGGAAAATATCTTTTTGATTTCCAGGCAAATCAAAATATTTTGTAGGAGTACTATACGAGTCACCTATGTTAGTTTCATCTGTCCTAAATATATTAGTAAACTGTAATTTCATAGAAAGGTATCATGAGTGAATTAAATGATTTTGGTTTCAGCACTGTTAGTGAGCAAGAATTTACTTCGGCCGCTAAAGAACCAGAAGAGAAAGTAGTTTCCGCAGCGGTTGAAAAAGCCAAGGCTGGACAAATAAAAGAAGTTGAGGGGACCGTGAATAAAATCTGGAGTCTGCTGGACTATCATTACGAAGATATTGATAAACATAAGGAAAAATTAAATAAAGAATTCAGCCGACAGATGAAAGAAGTTGAAGATTTAATTGTACCTCTGCTAAACAACTTAGCAAAATCTTCCACTAATGAATATATATATTGGCCAGGAAGACGAGAGATTCTAGAAAAACAAATTGAGATGATTACTGAACATACTCGAGATGTAAATATATTCACTGAGTAACTCCATATTTACAAAGATAGTAAGAATCAACAATATCGGTTGCAGGGTTGCCATTTTCTTGAACTAATTCAAAATTATCCGGCTCTGCCTTCCATGCTTCTAGCATAGCTTCTTTATTAGAATTTCCCTTACCCGTTGCGAACTTCTTAATAACAGTTGGAGGAACTGTTTCATAACGGAAACCATTCTGTTTTAATTTAAATTTCAAAATACCAACATTTTCCGCAATGTTAAAAACTCTACCTGTAGACGAATAAGAATAATCTTCTATTATAACTTTCTCAACTCTACCATTATGCCAACGTAATGCTTCTATGGTCCAATCAGCTAAAAAAATATACTTATCTATTAATTTTAAATCTTTTGGTAACTTATAACAATTTACATTTTGAAGGGCGGACCACCGAGGCCTCCACTTATCCAAAGCAAAAAAACTAAAATTACAATCAATAGGATTAATTGTTCCATCTTTTTTAAATATACAAATACATGGGCTGGTTGTAGAATAATCTATTCCTGCGCAAATCAATTAAAATCCTAACTGTTGTAATTCTCTTATACTATCATTTGCAGATGTATGTAAGATAGCAATGCCACCTTTTGCCTTCCATTCAGCTACATTTGATTCGGAATCATCAATTAAAATATTCGGAGATAAATTTTCTTCAGCGGCATAATATTGTTTTTCCCTTTGATAAACACAATGAACCCTCACAGGGTATAATTTATAGTGTTCAAAAACCCATTGCATTTTTTGCCGGCGGCATTCGGGAAAAACAGGTTCGTCGGGAATCGCGGAAAGAACATGCCAATCAAATTGTCCAGAAATATGATTTACTAATTCATCAGCATCTGTCATTTTGGGAAGGGAAAGGAAAAAATCTTCAGGGAGAAGTTCCCACCTTTCTATGCCACCTTGTTTCCATTCTTTTTTAGTACCAAACTTTTCGATGATGGATTTATTAAAATCTGATAAAACACCATCCATATCAATAAAAACTTTCATAATTAATCGTATACAAAATTCATTTCGGTTTCAGGGTCAACTTTTTCTTTATATTGTTTATCAAGAATGTCTTCCAGCCAAAGTTTACCCGTAAAGGCTGGAGCATTTTCGATATCTTTCCACAATTCTTGAACTGTGGATATACCTAATGATTCAGTATGTTTTTCAAGAACTTTAACACACCCATCAACATATTTTTCAAATGACGTTTTCATATTATCCCTATTATATATCATTAATACACAAATATCAACAATAAAATTTTAAATCAAATCTACAACTTCACAACCACCATCACTCCCACAGGCTTGTGTTTGCGCACCGGCTGTATGGTCTTCTTTTTCATAATCACTTAATTTATCCCAAGCTACATTTTTGGGCATTTTTGATAGTAATTCTTTATACTGTTTTTCATCGCAATCTTGGTAAGGAGCTTGTTTATATGCGTGTTCACTAAATGGTAAAAATGAAATACCACTAATAGAATCAAAATTATCCCAAACCCAAGAACCTACAACCATCCATTCGTGTTCCTTAACCGATATTGTAATAGATGGTTTATGTTCGCACCAATGGTCTTGATATATTTTCCACAATTCTAACTGTTCTATAGCTGTCATATCCATTCTACATACGGCCCCCTTTGGACTTTTTTGTGGAAAAGAAAATACTGAAGTATGTGCTGGTTTTGTTATATCGGGTTCATTCGGAAAATTGGCCTCTTTCATGAACTTACATAAAGGATCTTTATTATCGGCCCGCACAGTTCGTATATAATAGGGATTATGACGAGCATGAATACCACTAGCACTGTCAACGAGCTGAGAAACAGTTCCACTCGGTTTGACACAAGTAACCGCCGCAGATCTCGGAATCCCCAGTTTTTCTGCCCACTCTTTATTTGTTTCGATAGCAACATCTCGGAGTTCCTCTAAAAGTTTACCAGTTTTTTCTTTTCCTCTTTTTCCATTTGTTAATTCATTATCCATTATTCCGGTAAGAGAAACTCCCAGAAGTCGCTCTTCTTCGCAGTTTCTGGCCCATTCTTTAGTAAGGTATTTGAAGTTAGTGAGGGTTGATTGGAAGGTTCCAAGAATTGTTGCATTGCGAACTTTGATCTTAAGAGACTCGCGAGAGTCCCGTCCTCTGACAACGACTTCAGATAAGTTGCAAAATTCTCGTGACCGTAAAATGATCTCGCTGCACGGATTTGTGCCAAACTCATGTCCGGAATCTCGTCTTCGTAAAAATCCTCCATGTCCATCTTGCTCCCTTTCATTTAATTTTTGTACTTGTCGATTAGCGGAATCTCCATTATATATTCCGCGTTCTCCAGATTTTGAATCATAAAGAGATAACCACTCTCTCATAAAAGTACCAACGTCAGGTTTTTCTTTATAATTAACAGAATTGTTTGATAATGCGCGCTGAACATTACCTTTATACCATTCTCCATGTTTTGCAAATCTCATTTCTCGATCATTTAGATCACTTAGACTAATGAGAGCACTTCTTCGTACGCCGCCCACTACAACTACTTCCGCGGTTTTACATATAATGTCATGACATTCAATTGGTTTAAGCTTTCTTCCCGCAGCATTTGAAATAATTTCTGTTACGAAGTTAAATAAATCTACTAGCGGCTCCGGACCAGAAGCTCTACCACCAAAAGTTTTTAAAGGCATACCGGCGGCTCTTACCTTACTCATATCCCATTTAGGCTTCTGTCCTTGATATAATAATGAGACTAATTCCTTATAAGCTTTACACCATCCCAATTTACTATCTGCAACTACTATAGTGGTATCTGTTGGAAAAAATTCTTCTGCGATAATTGGCATTTGATTTGTATATTTTTCTTCAACGGAAAACCCAACTCCTGTTCCATTCATTAAAACATACATAATTTCATCAAACGTTCTCTGATTATCACATTTTAAATATGAACAATTATACCCAGCAACATTTTCTTTTTTGAGAGGGTCTCCAGCCGTCATTAAACATCTCATAGATGGCATAACTTCTAAATTTAGAACCGCCTCTTCTAATTCTTTTCTTACCGTATCAGTAAAATCATAATTACATTTTTCTTTTAAATCATCTTTAAAAAAATCAAAATATCTTCCAATTGTTTCAGACCATTTTTCTCTTCTTTCTTCATCATACCTCCATCTCGCATATCTTGAAAGATGTATAAATGATTGATATTCTGTAGGTAAGTTCATTCAATTTCCTTTGCTTCTAGTTTTTCTAGGAATTCTTTTTGTTCTCGATTTGATAGTGCTTCAATATTTCTAGGTCTTCTTCTTCGGTCTGCCAACTCATACTTTAATATTTCCATTTCTTGTTTAGAGAATGTTACAGCATCTTTACTATAATCTTCAAATGCTTCACAACATAAAGGAAATTCGGACTTAACCAACTTATACATAGCATTAGCATAATCACGAGTTTCTTTTTGCGTGTGATTATCCATTCTTAATTTACAAAAATGGAAAAAATTATGCAAATCTATTTTCCAAACAACTTCGGTATAGTTGCCTACTGGGAGAATAGAGCGCGCTAATTCTCGAGCTAAATCTAGATCTAATAAATTGTGATAGGATTGAATAGCATTATCATACATGCGATTAAATTCGAATTTAACAAGACCTTTTTGCTCAATTTCTTCACCCCTACCCTGATTGTTCTGGGTTGATTGTTTTTGTATATCATCGTCATGAGGAACGTAAAAATCTTCACTCATTAACGAATATCGTCCTGAATATTCATTTAAATTCGCCGTCCGATGCCGAATTATTTGTCTCATAACGAAGATAGGTAATTTTAAATAGAATTTTACTTCACACATTTCAAAGGGAGATGTGTGCTTATGTCTCATTAAATATCGAATTAAATTACGCGTCTCGCTAACTTTTTTTGTGCCTTTACCATAACTTATTCGTGCTGCATCAACTACATCGTCATCACTTCCCATAATATCTAATAATCTAACTAGCCCATCTTCATGAACTTTCACCTCTTCATTCATATTCTTTTCCACTGATTAAATTTTATTCTTGCGGGAAGGCCACGATAAGTATTCATATTTATTATATCAATAATTTCCAAAATATCCATTTCACCTAAGACCATATCATTAATATCTTTAAATTTAACAGTGTCCGGCCATATGCAAACCGCGAATCCTTTTTTAATAGATTTTTCAATTTTTAGTACAATTTCAGTATTTCTTGGTTCATTATCATATACAAAAACAACGTTCTTAGCATAAAACATACTAGCATCATCTAGGTCACTACCAGCCATAGCCAGACAATTTGGTAGAAACATGCTATCAAACGGTCCTTCAACAATGTATATTAATTCATCATCTTTTATTCTATCTAATCCAAATATTTTTATGGCACTTTTATCTATTTTAATAGTAAAATATCTTAATGTATTATTGTCTAAACTTCTTCCCTGTGCCGCAATAAGTTTTCGGTCTTTACTAAAAAATGGAATAATTATTCTAGGATCATCTACTTTCAATCGTGCGGCAAGTTCAACATCATAATTGCTTACCCAAGTTTTAAAACAATCTGCGAAGTACATATCATCATATCGAACCTTAGGCAACATTCTTACATCGCAAAATTTTACAGCCGGGTGATCTGGAGGTAAATCAATTATTTTTGGGGCATCTATTTTTGCTGGATCATGTTTAAAAACTGGTTTTCTAAAAATTGGCACTTTTTCTTGCTGAAGAGGTGTACCTTTTTCTTCTTTATAATTTTCAAATGAATATTGTCTTGATAAGGAAGGATCTAATTTGTCTAATAAAAATTTTATTGAGCCGCCGGTTCCACAATTATGACATTTAAATATTAATTTATTTTTTTTATTGAAGAGATAACCTCTTGCCTTATATAAATTCTTTTGTGAATCTCCACATATTGGACATCTAAAATTATATAAATCTCTGGATTTTCGGGCAAAACGTGCTAAGCGAGCAGAAAGTAGATTAGCATACTTGTGGTCAATATATAAACTCATCGTACTCTATTATGCGGGGTTGTTTTATTTAATAATATATTATAGTATGATTTAAAAGAAATGTCAAGAAAAAAAAAGGGACCAAAAGTCCCCTCTCTTTTCCTGCCGAGGATGCCACTAGGGTTTATTAAACAGCCTGACAACCTTCATGATTTCAACTCCTGCATTAATAGCTTCTTCAACATGCATTTCAACATCTTCTACAAGATCATGTAATTTAAATTCATCTTTTGCAAATTGAACTAATTCTACAAATTCTTCATCGTCTAGATCTTGCAATTCAACTAAAACGTCTTCGATATTTTCAATAGCTGGGCCCAACCTCTTCAATGGTTCGATGAACTTCATTGCATCTGACCATCCAATGTCACCATCTTCCAATGCGGAAGCAGTTGCGTTACCTAATGAAAAAACAAAAGCTAATACGTCTTTTGTTTCTTGTATTCCTGCCATAATTACCTTTCTATATTTTGTGGTTAGGGTGTGAAGGAAAAATCCTTCTTTGTTCTCCAATACCCATCGGTTCCAGTCTCTTTAAAACTTCACCTTTCTTTTTCTTTTTTCTTACTGGTGGATCATCTCCGGCTTCTGCGCTGCCGGCAATTCCACCTGCTCCCATAGACATAGCGGGTGCATCTTCCTTAACTTCTTTGTGTTTGATATAATCTTTAATCATCTGAAGATCCATATCATGTAATTTTTTCCAATCAGGATCGTCGGTCCATTTAATGTCGGCTTCACGATCAGCTTCCGTGTCGCCTTCTGCTAGAAAATCTCCTTCTCCCCACTCTTGAAGCATGTCTTCATATATAATTGAAAACTTTTCTTCCAATATTTTTTCATCTGTTAATATTTTTAGATTTTTTTCTTCGCGAAGAAGTAATAAGGCTGCAGCATAGGTAGCAATTGTTGATTTTCCAAAAGGTATCTTACCTAACAATTTCTTCAAATTGAAGATAAGAGTATCCATCATAGTATAGGCATTTCTTTGTTCTATAGTAGTAAAATCTCTTTTTTTAATGAGAACTTTACCATTCTTATCAATAATACCTAACTTATAAGCATCTGTTTTTTCAAATTTGGTGACTAATCTCTTTAGGAAGGAAAATAAAAAATATAATTCTGAACCCTGTATAAGTGCTGATTTTAAACCCATAAAAATCCTATAAATTTCTTAATTGCTTTACTACGTTCTGATCAAGAGATATATCACTATCCCGAATATTTTTTCCCTTTATACTATAGACAACTTTTGGCATTCTTTTTAAATATATTAAAAAGGGTTTTAACACGTGCCAACTATTTTCATCTATTTTATAAAATAATATTCGAGTTCCGGGTTCATTCTCGAATAGATTATATATCATAATCAAGTGATTAAGAATTAATCTTTGTTTTAATTCATGAGTTGTTAAATAATGATTTAAAAGCCTTTTTAAATATTTAAACCTTTTCATATCATCTCTATAATCCTCGGTGCCGATACATTGAGGATTATCATAAAACTTCATGCAATATAATTCTATATTGTTTTCATTTATATCTTCAAAACTCACTTTTTATCTTTTTTTTCACTTTTTGAACCTTTGGAGGTTCCATTATCAACGACATCATCATTTTTATCTATCATACTTAAATAATGATTTGAAACTTGAATTGCTCCGTCAAGAGAGGCAAGCGTCCGATCTAATTGTTTAATTTCGTCGGTCGCTTGATCCAATCTTGTTTGCACTTGCAATCTATCTTTTTGTAAGAATTCTAATTGCGTATCAATATCACTTTTTTTTATCATAATATATCCATTAATTAATTATTTATTATGCAACACCGTCCCAAAGTAAAAGATACTTGGTTACGCCTGATACACATACTTTTATTGCACCATTTGCAGGACCGGTATTTGTACTAACGGTATTTTCACCGGAAGTTAAAAATGGTCCGACATTGGCTCCAGCTGCAGCACTATATCCGCCCGCTGGTGTCGCATCCCAAGCAAAAGCAACATTTTGTGATGCTCCTGTTAAGGTGCTTGCAACATCAAATTTAATAAATGCTGTAGGACTCGCACTAGGTGCAGCCATTGTATTAGCATGACTTAAAATCATGACGTATGAGTTACCAGAATCGGCACTATCCCATGTATTTAAATCAAGCGTAGCTCGTGTGGCTGATGTTTCTGCGGTAAAGGCAACATTAGCATCATGTATATGGACCTTTGAGGACGAAGCCGTTAAAGTTCCAACATTAGCTTGTGTTGCTCCAGCACCTTTTACATCAACAATAATTTGCGATGTGGTAATATTATCAAAAACATCAGTAGATGAAGGTGTAATATTAGCGGTGTGGGTGGTTTTGTGAACTATTTCTTCAGTGCCTGCTGCTGTACCAACTATGGTATGAGTAACATTTGCTAAGAAGGATTGTACTGTGACTTTCTTGTTCACTGGCGATCCACTCGGATCATCAATAATATGAAGTAAATCTTCTGACGCCGCTTCTGACGCGGGCGTTAACGCGGTTATTTTCTTATCAGCCATTTTTCTCCTTGCTGGCTATTGCAGTGGGACTCACCACCAGTTAAAATCATGCTGAGAATCGCTTTCTTGCGAAGGGTTTTTCTCAGACATCCAAATAATTATTTATGACACTAATCCTAAGCGTTCTAATTCATCTAAAATTCCACCCCAACCGCCGGCGGCAGCCGCGGCTGATTCAGATGAAATAAAAGTAGCATTAGCAGCTACAGGAGACGTACCATAAAAACCAACCGTGTCGGTAGCGCTTCCTATTTGTAGGCCGCCTCTAAATCTCATTACTGTAGTATTAGCAGAAATATACATATCTTTTTCGACACCATCTTCGAGTGCCATATCAATGCCGGATTCTAATTGCATATTTCCGGTTTCAGAAAAGTTACTAGTAAAAGAACCATTATCTGGAACACTATCTTCTATTAGTAAACTACCTTGAAAATCTATTCTTGATTCTATTAAACCAACAATTTGCCATCGATCTGTTGTCTTATGTCCGGTAACTGTATCAAATTTAACACTAACACCATTAGCAAGGGCTTGATCGCCCCCAGTGATACTAACAGTTGTTGCGCCGGTTGCGGTATTTCCATCTCTCCACCATTTAAAAGTGTCATTGGAGGAGACAGAAGTACCATCAATTTCTACATGCCATACTGAATTTTCTTCTAAATCTAAAGTTCCTAAAACAACCTTTAAATCATCTACCTCGCCTTTTAATATTTCAGGCTGTAAAGCAGTTTTGGAATTTCTTAAATTTATGTCTCTAGCAACATTTGTATCGGCACGCGATTGGATTTTATTAGCAACACTTCTTGTGGTCTTATCCGTAGATAAAGCTGATAATAAATTATCTAATCTTATCTTTTTATTAACCGGATTACCTAATGGATCATCTACTATGATTAATAAATCTTCAGAGGTTGGCGATGCGTGTGTATCTAGAGCCGGTATAGTTTTGTCTGCCATTTATTTCTTCGATTCTGTTTCAAGTTCTTGCAGTTCGGGTACTTCAACGTCTACAGATTCAGCTGTCGTTAAAATATCATCACAGGCACTAACTGCACCTGCATAGGCCTGTATATTAGCTTTTATTTGCTCAATTTCTTGAAGTTGTCGCGAAAGTCTACTTTCTAGTTCAACTTTCGCGGCTACATGTTGTCCACGTTTTTCAATAATTGTGCGAACATTTATATTTTCAATGTATTCCATTATATTATATTAAATTAAGTTACGGTTAATGTAACTGCTGTCATACCTGTAAGAACCAACAATGCGGCTGTTGTTGCATCGGTTGTATCTTTAACTGTTCCACCAGCAAGTAAAATGTTAGCTCCACCTAATGTAAGAACATCACTTGTTGCAACTGTTTCAGATGCTTTGGTGAATGTAAGTCTATTCGTTCCGGAACCTGAAGCATAAACACAAACGTGTGGTCCTCGACCTGATCCAGATCCTTGGTTACCATTAGCAATGGAAACTGTAGGTGATCCAGTAACTGTAACTCTTTCATCATAAGTAACCTGAACGGATACTGTTCGAGATCCGCCGGTGATTGCCGCGGCAGTAAATCTCATTGATGTAATAGATGGTGCTGCAAGTGTTGTACCAAGACCGCCCATAGCAACTAGAATTTCGGGAGATGCTGAAGCATTTTTACTTGCTTTAGTATTGATAGCCCACCCTTCGTTAGTTGCATAGACACCCTGCTTGTTATATACTGCACCTTCTGTGGTACCTATAAATTTTGGTTTTTGCGCCTGTGTTCCGGCAGCAGCTTTTCCCCATAAAGGCATTATGTCTCCTTGTTTGTTTAAAATATTTATAACAACTTTTTAAATTCGCGTATAGAAATATTATCTATATTAGAAATCTCTTTATTAAAACAATTTTCTTCCTGAACATGTATAAATTCAACTTCAGGAAAATAATCTGTAAACATTACTTCAAAATTCTGAATCCACCCTGCCGCTTTCACCGGTAATGCATAACTAGGGGCATAGCAATCTGTGTCTTTATATATATTGTTTACTTTTCCATTATTTATGTTAAAATCAAAACCCATTAAATAAACCTTGTCGGGATTTTCATTCTCACAACATAACCAGGTTGCAAGAGGTCCTGAATCTAACAAAGGTATATGTTTATAATCATCAACTACATTTATCTTATCGTCTTCGGTGATCCATGTGAACCAATAGCATGGGTTTTCTTGTAAATCCATTGTATGGGTATCATCATGAAAAACTCTACTAATTTCTTGCCCGTAATGCGCGAATTTATAATCTGTTTTTTTATTCTCTATTACTTTTATTCCGGACTTTAACGTTGACCGAAAAACCGGATACATATCAGGATCCAGTAACTGAAAGTTCCTAAACCAACATTGATTTGATTTAGGATATTGAGATTCTACCAATTCATGTAACATTTTATTATCAATGCATATAAGATTGGTTGGTGTCCAATCTCTATACATCGCATTACATCCATATGTTGTATGATCCAATAATAAATTAAGGTCAAAGTCTTTCCGACTCTCACCGTTTCCAATCACTATAAACATATATGTTTGTTATGCGGCCGAATAATCCTTAGTTCCCTTAGGCTCTGCTGGTCTGGGTGAAGCGTATGAATAAGCATCACCTACTCTAGAAATTTGTCCGGCATCAACCATATCATCTAAGAGTTTTTGTACTTCTGTTGGGCTGCACCTTAATGTTCTGGCAATGGTTGAGGCAGAAGCAGGTTCATCTGAAACAGCAAATTCGGCACCAACTGGTTCGCCGTCTGTGCTGGCAAAAGAACTTCGGAACAACTCTAAAATTTGATCTTGTAACGAATTACCTTCTTCTTTATTTACCTCGTTCATTTTGTTCTTAAATTTTCGAACAAAGGCTACTCCTGTACTTTCTTTCATCTTGTCCTCTGGATCCATTTTTATTTTGTTATCAATATTACCACCTTCTTTTACTTTGGCAGAATCTTCTACTTCAGCTTTCACTGATTTGGAAATTGCTTTTCTTTTTTTGTGTATAAATTTATCAGAATCATCTTTATCACCATCATTATCAATATCTTTGTCTTTGCGATCCTTAAATTTCTTTTTTACAGCATCTGGTTGAACCGCATCCAACCCTTCACCGTCATCAGACTTATCATTCTTATTAGTTTCTCTAGTTATTATCGGTTCTACAGATAGTCTCTTACCTAAAATTTCTTTAGCTTTTTCATAGGCCAATTTTTTAATTTTTTCTTTAAAAATTCTACGTCTGGCGTCAAGTTTTTGATCTTCGATTTGTTGGCCTTCTGGTTCGTTGCTGCCAATTAATGCCGTGCCAATTGCACCTAATACTTTCCCCTTAGTACTGGTCTGGACGTCCTTTTTCATGGTAGGATCATCTGATAACCTTGCCTGAGCTGCTTTCTTTTGGGCTCTTGCTTTAGCTTCCGCGTCCATTCTTTTTTGCTGATCTTTGTCTGCATTAGTTGCCGTGTTAGTTCGGGTTTGATCCGAACTAGCTTGAGTTGCGCTAGCGGCATTAGTTTGAGCTAGTCTCTTCTTATTAAGATCTTTCTTTAGCTGCATCGACTGCTTCTGTGATTGAGTCATCTGAGTAACTTCAGTTATATCTGAATCATCCGTAATCATTTGACCGCAAGCTTTTTCTAAATCTTCTAATTCACATTCATCTGCTAATTTTTGAACTTCGGGTGAAGGAGCATCAATTGTTCCCATTTTAGTAGCATAAGCAAGAGAAACTAATCTGCGTTCAGTATTTTTAATTAACCTCTCACCAATTTCTCCCCATGTTAATTCATGATATTTTTTATACATTCCTTCAAGAATAAATTTGTGAGAAGGTATGAAACATTCATCATATTGCTCTGTTTTCATTTTTTTCATAACTGAATTAGCTACTTTTTGATCGGTCATTAGAACCATCAAAACACTTTGTCGAGCATCTTCTGACATCTTATCTAGATAGGGTGCTAATTTAGCATAATCTTTTTTAGATACTAGCGAAGCGGCCCCTTCGATTGAAAGTCTATCTTTTCCTCTAACAGCTTTGGCTAATTCTTTAATTTGTTGAGCTATTCCTTTTGATGTAGGAAGTTCTTTTGATTCGGTTTGTGTTCCTTGATCACACCACCCGCAATGTTCTTCGATATTAAGATAATCATTAATTACCTTTTTAGCCCATTCCATATTTGTTACTGTATCTTGGTTTTTAGAAAAATCAGGCTCATCTATTCCTTTTATCGTCTTCTTTAAATTATCATCCCTGTAATCTTTTTTATTCTTGCCTTTTTTCTGATCTAATTGCTTTTCATCAACAGTTCCTCCAGCTCTTACAATTTTAAGCTTTCTTTTAGTTTCCGGAGAAGAAGGAGTTTCTCTAGCCTTCTTAGCTCTTTCTGCTTCTTTTCTTTTATTATCATACATATCTATGCCGGATGAATCAACTTCTCTCACACTCCTCACTCCTCCTTCTCTTTCCTTTCGGGCTTGAGCTGCATCGTGTGCAGGGATGTTAGTAGTGACGTTGACTTTCCTTATTCCACCTTGCTGATGTTGAAGATTTTTTTTGTGTGCGGCTTCTCTTGCTTTTGCTTGGGCGATAGCTGGATCTATTGCTTCATCTTGTTTATCAATGGCTTTACCAATAGCTTTTCTTTTAGCATGAATAACTTCATCAGAATCGTCTGTGTCCCCATCGTTGTCGATATCTTTATCCTTGCGATTACCAAATTTTTTCTTTAGCGCCTTAGGTTGGACTTTATCCATTTCCTTGCCGTCATCAGATACATCATTAGTGTTATCTTCTTCAACAGGAGCGTCCTTCAATTCCCTAATCATTTTAACATCTGCTGCGGTTATCGCGCTGTAATTCGCGGGATAATATTTTGACCAGTCCATCATTTGCTCCTACTAGCAATTATTTTGGAAAGAATTTTATTATATCTTTCGGTTTGCATTAATCTTTTTTTATCTTGTTCGGTTTTAAACTCCTCTTCGGGAGTCAAAGCCACAACATATTGTCTATATTTATCTGTTCCTAATTCTAACTGTTGGCCTTCTCCCGCCCGATTCTTATTCCATTCTCTTAAGCCAAGAATTTTTTGTAATTTATTACTAATTGGATCTTGTAAGTTAACTTCATCTACGGGAAGAGTATCTACCATTTCATGTAAATATGAAAAATCTGCCTTATTAAAATCAATCATTCCGGATCCTTCATCTAATACAGTTATATAATCAGATGTCTTTTTAATAAGTCCTCTTAATTTTGAAAGTTCCCAAAGTTTTATTTTTTCCGTTATTAATGTAAAATTATCAAAAAAACCTTGGCATTCTTTTAAACATCCTCTAATATAAGATATTTCTTGAGTATTATATGGTAAGGATTTTATGTAATTAAATATTACAGCGGCTTTCTTATCTACATGATATGTTTCGCCTTCAAATTCAACTTTTTCTATCCATAAACCTTCTTTTACTTCATCTACATCATCTACTCCAGGTATTGCTGGAACTTTCTTTTCTTTTGGTAAGGTTTTGGCAATAAAAGAAGCAGCACTCTTTTTTTGTTGTTTCGGGGTATTTCCTTTGGGCATCGGAGCAACCGGCTGCGGGCGCTTTATGCTCGTGTTAAGCACTTCCGAAGTATTGAATTTTTCTTTTATTTGTTTTTCCATTACACTTAGCTTCATTTGTTTTCTTAATAATTGATATAGAATTCTTTTGTCTTTTTCACTTAAAGTATCCGGTAAACCGGTTTTAAACGTCTCGAAATCGCTGTCTATGGCGAGGGACCTTAACTTAGATGCAGACATACCTGTCGCATCATCCGCGTCAGGATCTCTTTCTCCTGCGCTTTCTATTTCTATTTTTTTAAAATCATAAAATCCATGCGGCTTATCTTTAACGCCATTATATTGAGATAAGAGTTTTTTAAAATCATTTATTCTGTCGCTACCAACAACCATAATGATTTGTTCATATCCTTTATCGTGCAATAAAGAAGCAACTTTCATAACATCTTCGGGTTGCTCCCTGGAATATTTAAAAAGTTTTTGGCCTCTTGGCTTAAACATTTTCTTCATCCATTTGACTTTATCTTTATAATCTAATGGATTTTTTTTCGAATCTTGTGAGGAACTTAAAAAAACAAATGCATCTGCCCGACTTCTAGAAGCCACTGTTATAATTTTATTAACTAAAATCTCATGCCCGGTTGTGGGTGGATTAAACCGGCCGAATGTAAATACAGCAGTTTTTAGTGTTCCTTCACGTAATTCGATAAATGATGTCATTTATCCTCTTTAACCATTGACACATAGGCATCTTGAACAGATTTGTTTGCGGTTTGTTCCGACATATCGCGAATTTGTTCCTTGCTCCATTTAAAGCCTTTTTCTTTTTTATCTACAATTCTTTTTACAGAATTTGCTAGATCATCAAATTCATTATTTCCAAAAGGCCCGTCTCCGAAATAATTTTGTTTTTTAGCCACTATGTTCTCCTATTATTGTAATTAGCCGTTCCTTGGTATGTCGTCTATCTAATTCGATGCCGATTGTTCTTCCGTATTCTTCCAATTCACGTTTGTTCATTAATTTTAATGGTTTTGTCTTTTGATTTTTCTTCTCTTTTTTTTCGTATTCTTTTTCTCTCTTTAGGCTGTCTAAAAGGTGCCGTTCAATGATCTTATTTTCTTCCTCTGCAAACAGAAAATCTTGCTCGTGGTCATCTCTTCCATACTTGCTGCGCTTCGGCCAACCGCTAAGCCAAGCAGTAAATCTTTTCCATAAGTCTTTCATAGATGTCTTTCTATTACCAATCTGCTCTGTCTCCGCCACCCTTCCATTCTATTCTTGCATCGGAGGCTTCTTCAATGGCGTCTAAGAATCCTTGTAACATATATGGTAACTTTTGTGGTCGCCTCATAAACTTATGAGCATAGTCTTCATATATTTGCGCAAGTTTATTCTTACTTCTTTCAGGAGCATCCTCAATACATTCCCGTAACGCATTAATCAGTTTATCAGAAGCCTTAGATTCAAATAACGTGACTTCTTTTGTAAAAATAGGTCTCATTGGTCCCACTCCTTTTCTGCGGTGAAATTTATTCTACTAAATTCCATCCTGTTAACTAATTTTAAACCTTTTTGATTATCAAAAGTATCTATAGCAACAAAACCTTCTGGTTTAGTTACTCTATACCCTGAAGGGGTTTTTATAAAAGTATTTGTTATTCCTTTTACTTCTTCTAATTTTTCAACTATAAAAAGTTTGATATTATTTATTAATGATATTAATCGAAATATGATCTCTATTTGATCCATGGAACCATTTAAAGTTTTCATATATCCATCAACAGTCATTTGTTTTCTTTGCCTACCTCTTTCGGACTTTAACTTCCCTACTTCTTTCTGCATTTTATTCTCAATCCACTTAACACAATCTTTTGCTGATTTTTTATAATTATCAACAAATTCACCTTCTCTAACTTTTGTGTTCATGAATGTTTTAATGTGCGTTCTGATAATATTATCTTTTGATATATTATCTAAAAATCTTCCATTAACTTTATTAAAATCTTTTCCTAATTCAGAAAGCATTCCGGTTACTTTAGTGGTATCTGATTGAGTAAATGTCGCTGATCCACTTAAATCGGTAAAATCTGCATTTACGGCCCAAACATCTCTATGAGAAGACCATAAATTTATATCGGCTCCAAATTCTGCTTTAAGATTAGTTAAATCCTCTTCGCCGGATGTTTTATATGTTGTATGAAAAACAATCCCTACTTTAGCAGCAATAATTTTTTTAGCTAATTCAGTATTTAATGGTACGGCATATGTTATAGTGTTAGGAGTAAAAGTAACATACTTTTCTTTATCAATTGTTTTAATTTTTTTATCTTTATTATCTGTCCAAAGAACATCTCCATGGAATATATTTCCTGGTATATTTAATTTGGGCAAATGTTCTAAAAGAGCAGACATTTTTGGATGTAAAGGCCCGCCACCAAAATGTTCATCTACGTCTGATTGTGTAAAGCAAGGTTTCCTCATTGATTTATAATCAACGAAAAATTTTCCATTAGGATGAATTCCTGCTACCGCCGCCGGAGCGCCATCCCATTTAACTGTAACATTAACAGCTTCTTTATTATTACCTGCTAACATATCTCTTAGCGATCTCAGAAAATTAATAGCACCTCTAGTACCATTAACTCCTCCATTTAACACCTCATCTTCGAGATGTTCCATATGAAGATTTTTTCCTGATGCTTCTATAAGAAATTGTTTGTAAGATTTCATGATAAGTGCTTTTTAATTATATTTGCCAACTCCAGACGATTGCCTACGTTTTTCTTCCCAGATATAATATTCATAAAATCACTAAAGGATCTATTATCTCTCGGCGCACGTCCTTTCTTTTTCTCTAAAGGCTCTTTTTCTCTCAAATAGGAATCTATGGTATTTTTTAAAGTATTATTTTTATCTGTTGCTTTATTATACTTTTTTATTGCTGCTCCCTTTGTCCACTTATCATTCATTAAGGCATTCGCAAATACATCACCTAGGATATCACCATATCCCGATTCACCTTTAACCAATTTTGCCGGTGTATATGGTTCTACTTTTAATCTTGGTACAAAATTTCCATAACCACCTTGTTTCCAATCTAAAGCCCAGTCATAATCAATTTCAACCTTTCCGGCTACGTTGAGGTATGCTTCACCATTTTTAAATGCATATGCATTTAAATTCGCTGGATTATAATAAAAAATAACATCATGAGATTCTTTCTTTGCATATACGTTCATACCATTTGCAACCCAAATATGCATAAAAGTATTAGGCTCTGTCACACACATTTTTTTATCTAGGTAAATGGCATCATTAAATTTAATTCCACCATCCATTCCACCTTGACATGCAGTGCATACTTTTTTCCACATATCTGTAATTTGTGTAACAGAGGCGCCATGTTCGTACAACCTTATTGATGCTTCGTTCATTGCCGCTGAAAATTTTTCTTTCTTTATAACTCCACCTCCGGAAGATTTATCAACAACTCCTAATCCAACATTTCCAGGAACTTCCGTAGCACCAGTTGTTTTTTTCCAAAAGTCATCAAAAACTTTCTTTCCATCTCTGAATCCATCTTTTTTACCAAATGCTGCGCCACTACCCTTTTTCGCTTCTGGGTCGTCCGATTCTAAATCTTTACCACCTTTTTTTAATTCGATAACACCTGGTGTGCCGGCGACTCCACCTTCAAAATAAACATCACCTTTACCATCTTTACCTTTACGCCCACTAGGATGATTTAAAATTAAAAAAATCTCACCACCACCCATATTTCTTTTATCTATTTGAGGTTCCCAGGAAACAAACCAATTATAAAATGCTGGATTATTAATTAAAGGATTGGAATCTTTAATATATTTTTTGTTACCAATATTAGTCCCCTCACCTTTTAGAGCATCAGTTACTATGGCGTCTGCATCAACTAATTTTCCGCCTATTAATTTGTTTATAAAATCTAACTTCTCTTCTACTTTTACATTTATTTTAATAATTTTTGACATCAGAGCTTCTTTAGCCACTTCTACTTTACCTGTTGTCATTTTCCTATTATCAAATAATTCACCGATTCTCATTTCCATATTGGGAACAAATACTGCTTCGTATGCTCTATCAATAGTCTCCTGAGGAGCTTGCTTTAAAATTCTCAAAAGAGGGGCCAATTCTGGAGCATTAATATTTCTTATATCTTTTTCCAGAAGAAGCGCTATTATATGTTCGGCAGATTCAGTCATAAAATTTTTATATGTTTTTTTCATATGATCGCTACTGGGTTAATTCTTAATATGAATAGAATCGGTGCCACCAGGTTCGCCATGATTTTTCCAAGCGCTGCCGGCTTTAGTCCATTTCTTCATAACCTTTTCCAAGTCTTTTGAAAATTTTATAATATTTTCTTTAGGAAAAACCGAGCCTTCTCCCAGAGAATGTTCATACTTTTTAGGATCCGAGTCAGCCCAGCCATCAACCCATAGCGCAGTACTTTCAATCTGCCTCATAATCATTAATGCCGTTTGTAAGCCTTTATCTTTAACTCTATATCCTTCCAGTACTTGCGCGACTTCTTCCTTTGGATCAAACATTCGATTGGAATTACACCACTTTTCGATTTCTTTAGCGGTCTTTTTATCGCTTGAATCAAATTTTCCATATTCCATAAAATCTATCGCGTCATTACCCTGACTTGGACCTATCTTATCCGTCACAGCTTTTCCTTTACCATCTTCAACATATACGTGAAAGGCAATATTTTCATCTGCACCTGGTGTGGTATCTGATGCGTCATGATATTTAACAGGTGTTATTGAAAAATCTCCACATTTTATTGATTTGCCTTCGAAACCGTCAGACTTACCAGCTCTAGCCTTCTTTGAAGATAACTTTTTAAAGCCGGCTTCAATATCTCTGGCAAGATCTTCTTTTATGCTTATTCTTCCACCCAGCCGGCCGCTGCTTAATCCATCCGTCAGTCCTTCGAGGGCTAAATCCTTATAAGTTTTCACACTTTCTCCTTTGGTTAATTTTAGAATTATACTCTAAATTAGTTTACTTAACTATTTAGTCTTTTTAAGATACCCGAATTTCTTTTCGGTAAGATGTATAAATTTTTTAAAAACTTTTTGTTTATTTATTTTAGAATATCTCATAAAAGCTTCACAACTTGTTTTTGGCTTATCGTGGAGATACATATCAAAGGCGAGTTCAGAACTATACGCATCTATTTCAAATGGGTTTGAAAAATAATCATCATATTTGTTTTGTTGATCATCAAATTGCAAAGAATGAGTTAATTCGTGAATGTAGGTGAGTGTAAATTGTTGTCTATATTTTTCCCAAGTGGATTCAGGAATAAATAATTGTTGTGTATATAGTTCTGGTGATAAATTAATTGTTATTTCTAATTCTGATTCTGAAAAATGTTCTTCGGGAACATTGGCAGCCCCATCGAAAGTCATTTCATATAGGGCATGATCCAAATCTTTTCGTATATTAACATAACAAGAAAATCCTAGTTCATCTTCTAATATTTCTTCTGTTCTATTAGCACATTCATGCCAAAGCTTAATATAACGATTTGTTTTTGTACTATAAGAATTTTCAAATTCATTAAATGCTAGATCTGTACATCCTAATGAATCTTTAATAAAATCTAACCCATTTGGGGTAGCAGAATCATTAATATTGAAAGTTTCCAAAATCAGCCTTATTTCTGTGTCTATTATCGGTAGAAACATCAAACAACGGTGTATCATCTTGTCCGCTATCCGATATGTCTTCTTGGGCTTTCTGTTCTACATCATAAAGTCTCATTTTACTTCTATCTACTCCAATAATAAACTTTCTATAAGATGTAGGATCATTATATCTGTTTTTCAATTGTTTTACAAGCATTTGATTTAATTCTTCCATTTCTTCAGAAGATATAAGTGCGAACATAAAATCCGCAGTTGCCGGTAAACCAAAACTCTCAGAGGTATCTTCTAAACCAATATCCGTACTTGTAAACCCTGATCTAGTTGTTTGTGTTGCAGACATAATCGGAACATTATATTCTACGGCTAAGCCCCTTAATTCTTCAGCAATAGATTTAATATATGTGTATGAATTAACATTGGCGCCCGCCTTTATTCTAGAAGATGTACAAATGTTTAAATAATCTATGAATATTATATCGGGAACAAAATTACGTTTCAAGTTTAATTCACCTAATAAATTTTTAAAGTGCATTGCCCCGGCTGATGCAGTAGGATATTCTTTAATAATTATTTTACCATTGGTTTTTCCTTTGAGTTTATCTATTTTCTTTTTATACATATCTCTAGGAATTTCTTCTAATTGACTCATTGGAATATCTAAAAGATTCGCATCAATTCTTTCAGCGATCCTTTCTTCCGCCATCTCCATGGTGATGTAAAGAACATTTTTATTAATAGAAAGACAACTAGCGGCTTGATGACACATGAATAAAGATTTACCAACCCCAGTTCCTGCTAAACAAATATTTAAAGTCTTCCTAGGTAAACCTCCTTTTGTGATTTTATTAAACATCTCGAGATCGAATTCAAGTTTTTCTTCTACTCTATGATAAAATTCAAATCTATCTTCCGCATCTTCAATAAAATCGTGTCCTACGTGAGGATCAAAAGAAACAGCTAAAGCTTCTGATAAAACTGAGGGGATTGCTCCTTTAGATAAATGAGTCTTTTCATTACCCTCAAGAATCGCAATTGCATTTACTACAGCATTATATATCGCTTTATCTTGACAAAATGTTTCTGATTGTTCTACAAGCCAAGGTGAGATATCTTTTAATTCACTGGGCTTATCTAAAGTATTAATTATTTCAATAGATTTATTAAAATCCGCTTCGTGTATGCCATCTAGTTGGTCTAAATCTATTGATAAACTTTGTTTGGTTGGTAGGTCATTATGCTTTAAAATATATTCTTGAATTAATTTAAAAACTATCTTTTCAGATGAATCATCAAAATATTCAGATTTTACGTAAGGAACAACTTTTCGTGAAAAATTTTCATTATGTATTAAATGTGATAGTATCAGCCTCTCTATCCGTTCCGTCATTGGTTTTTACTCCTTCCTTTTCAGATGTTTCTTTATATCTGTCCCATAATAATTTAACTAAAATCTCTCCGATCATATATTCAAATTCAACACCTTCTTCATCAGAATGTTCTACATCCTGTAATTCTGGTGGCACAAGAATAACGTCGTATTCATATTTCGCATTACTTTCTCCTTGTTCATCCGGAGGAGCTAATTGAAACTTCCCTAATTTTATAATAGTTCCTTTAAAAGGGCCCGTAATTAATTCAACACACATTTGAGAAACATCCTCAGGATGTTCCGGATGAGGAACTAATTTAAAATAACTATTAATTCTATCGTAATCTTCTTTTGTTAATTCACTGCTCATTTTATTCTCTTTCCGGGATCCATTGCATTATTCCTTCTTCTCCTGTCCATCTGGCAGAAACTATCGGATAAGTACTCCAAGCTCTGCGAACAGCATCTTCACCACCACGGCGGATTATTTTTGTTCCGTCTTCCATTGTCAATTCAACAACTTTAACTTTTTCTACTATCATATCATCAGTGCTCATGTTGTTCTATTCCATGTTGATCTAACAAATCATGCATTCGTTGATGTTCGTCCGCCGTGTATTTGTAAAAAAGTACTCCGGTAACAAAACTTCCGATAACAATCCCTTGGACAAATCTATAAATTGTTTTTCTATTTTTGGCTTTTGTGTCTTCTTCCATTGATTTACCACGTTTATAACCATCATAAAATTTATAAAGGCCATAAGCAACAACAAATCCTCCTATAATCCAACTTATAGGATGGTTAACGGTAGCGACAAAACTGCCGCCAAATAGTACGGCAATAAAACCACTAATCCAGCATATAGGACACATATGTATACTCCTATCTTGCCTCTTCAAGAACTGATTCTTCTTCTACAGCCAATTCTTCCAATTCTTCTATTTCCATTTCACCATATAAAAATTCTTTCCCAGCTGCAACGTCTAACTTGTCTAAAATTTCTTTTGTAAAATATTTTGTGGGATTTTTAAGCATGGTTTTTAGAAAAACCTTTTCTCCATCAGGCATTTCTAATCTAGTAGAAACTTTTTTAAAGATTTCATATTTCTCTGCTAATTCTGCTAATCCATAATATCTATTCAATCCTTCTTTATATGTAAGAAGGACATCCACCATTTTATGTTCTTTTGTGAGTCTTGATTTATAAGTTCTACAATGAATTATTTGACCAATAACTTCTGTTCCGTCTTTTTCTTTTTTCTTAGAAAGAAAAACAATAGATGATGCAGCATAATGTAAGCCAGTTCCCCCACCCATAATTTTTTGAGGAAACAATGTCCCTATTTGATCATATGTGTGATTAGTAACTACAAGAGGAACTTTTGCTTTGCCTCCTAATAAAGTAAGAACTCTAAATGTTCCTTTAACCATTTGAGCTCTGGTCATATCTCTGGTCCCCTTACCGTCGCTAACATCTTCCATTTCTTTAGTAGTAGAAAGATTGCCTAATGAATCTAAACATATCATCATTGGTGGGCGAGACTTGCTGGATTCTTCTAAATGTTTTTCTAAAATTTTAGTTGCTTGTGTTCTGAATTCTTGGACTGTGGCAACAGGTAGGATAATCATTCGCTTAGAATCGATTCCTCTTGATTCTATCATATCTTTGGTTATGGCAGATTCACTTTCAAAATATATAACCCCGCCAGTAGGATTATCTGCGAGAAACTGTCTAACGCAACCCAAAACGAAAAAAGTTTTACCTGTTGAACTTTCTCCTGCAAATGCTGTAATTTTATTAGATGGTAATCCTCCATAGATGCTCCCAGATAATTGTGCGTTTAAAATATAAGAACCAGTATCAATAAAACTTTCTACATCGCCTGCTTCAACTCCGTCACTTACTACTGCGCCATATTCATTATTGGCTACTTTTAACATTTCCCCAAAATAATTATTCATAAATCCTTTTCAATTAATTAATCATTATATATTATACTACACATTTAAAAAAATATCAAGACTTTTCTACATCAACTGAACCAGTAGTGGGATCATATGAAATTTTAAAGGTTACTTCAATTGGTTTAAGGGTCCCGTCTGCCTTGAGTATGGGGAGCTTACCTTCAACTGCACCCATCAATGCATCTTTGGCATTTGTGAAAGTATGTGAGGGGTCATCTTTTATAAACTTATCTAATTCTTTTTTTGCACTGGCTGGAAGTAAATCATCTATCATACTTTCCACATGCTCTGTTGCTAAATCTGTTGCTTTGTCTACGACTAATCCTGAAATTACATTAAATAATAGTCCTGCTAATGGTAACATAATATTTCTTTCTTTTTAATTATTCACTGCAGCATTGTTCTTCTGTGCATGTGCATGGATCACAATTGCAATTTTCATTTTTACAATGTTCATTTTTACACATATTTTTCTCCTTTTAATTTTAATAAAAAGGGGGTGTATTTGCCTTACCCCCTTTTATATGGATAGACTACTTAGAATAAATTCCCCAGAGAACCCAGATGGCTACTAAACCAACTAATCCTTCTGATCCAAGTTGTTTAACTAAATCGGTAACTGATCCAATGACATCAATGCCAATGAAAGGAACAGCTGCGCCGAAAATAATTTGCATAACTACGCCTAATGCTATTAACGCGAGTCCTGCTTCTGTTAGGCTTTTAATCCAACCTATTGCTTGATCTAACATGTATTATTACTCCATTATGGTTATAATTGTTAAAAAGTGTTAGTGTTGTAGTGGTGCACTCCACCAAGATTCCCACGGAAAATGGATCCACAGTTTCTCTGTATCTTTAGCTACTTCTCTAACATAGTAATGAGGTTTAAAATCTACCTCATTATTCCACCAGAGTGATGCAAATCTTACGTCACACTGAATTTCTAAAGGCATGTTCTCTCTTGGCCCCGTAATATATTTTGATATACGTTCAAACGTTACACCGCTATCACATATATCATCTACGATTAAAACCCTCTTATCTGACTTCCGTGGCAGATAATCTTCCCATTCAGGAAAATCTCTAAGAGCGCTCTTCACGGGCTTAAATGGCTTCTTAAACCAGTGAGACATCATAACACCAGGCGTTAATCCGCCGCGACTCAAACCTACGATAACATCTGGTTCGAATCTATCTAGCACTATATCACGGCAGAGTTGATTTACATCTAAACACATTTCCTGCCAGCTATACCATAATTTTTTCATATCCTTCATAATGTATTCCTTATCATATATTTATCACATTTCTTACACTAAAAACGCATCCAAAGAGCTCGTTCTTTCTGACGACCAACCAATCACTTTTAATATTTCATTTAAAGGGCCGCCGAAAGATTTCTCAAATTGCTTCTCATAATCAATATAATCATGAAGGCCGAACTCTTCGGGCAAGCCTTCGATCATAGCTATAACACCATCTCTAATAGGATTAGGTTGTTTCAAATACACAAACTTAATTTTTTCTCCCTCTTGAATAAGTGGATACTTATTTTGTAAATTCTTCTGTTTCAAAAAATGATTATACAAGCGTGTTCCTTTTACATGTACGGGAGTTCCTTTAGCATACAATTTTGTACCGCCATTATACTTTTCAATCCCTTTAACTGATCTGGGGAATGCAATATTTTCAATAGGTTCTTTTTTAAACTGTTCTCTAAAATCTGCAATAAACTTTTGTATAGTTGCTTCATCATGATTGATAATAATATCAAAAGACTTTTTTAATTTATCTCTACAAGATGTAGGAGTTGATGATTTAACAGATTCAATCCCCATAACCTTAATTCGAGGATTTGCATATCTAACTCCTTCGTTATCATGAACATTAAGAATATAATGTTTCTTCCCTGTCCAAATACCTTTATCAGCGAGACACTCTCTTTTCATAAACATCTTCTGACCATAAGCATTCATATAATTTGCAAGTTCAGAATATCCACTATCAATTACTCCTTGAAGTTTATCCTCGCACACTTTATCTAAAAAATTTATTACTTTAGTTGTATCTGGATTTTCAGGAAATACTTTTTTTACTAATTTATCTAAAGTGATATAAAGAGAGTCGGTATCTGATGCAAGAACATAATCATTCTCTCCTGTCTCCATAATCTGATTAAGATAATTATTGACCACATTTTCTGCCCAGCGAATACTGAGCTGCCCACCTAATGTAATAGCTTCAGATATTCTCAAATCAAAAAATCTAAAATATGGATTTCCAAAAGCTCCATAAACACTATTAAGCATTAATTTCATAGCGGTCTGTTTATTACCAAATGAATCTGCTTCCTTTTTTAATTTTTCTATCTCGACTGGATCCGTTTCTTTTTCTAATTTTTTCTTAGCCTCAATTTCCTTCTTTTTAAAGATAACTCTATTATCATATTTTTCCTGCATTATCCTAGGTAAAAACCCTTGTTTGTCTTTTCGAAATCCCTGTCCGTTAGGAGCGATGATAATATCTTTATCATAATATTTGTTTAAATCAACTTGTTTATTTAATAAAGAATCGACTCGACATGTCTCTGTAACGCCAGTTAAAATAGTATCAGGGCTAATATTGTATTGCATGATTAAATGAGGATATAGGCTGTTTAAATCAAAGCTAACAACCCAATTATGTAGTCCCGTCTGTACTTCTTTTACATATGCTCCAACATATGCGGCATTTTTTGTATTATCTTTCTTAGGTGGAACTACTATATTTCTATTCATTAAATCATTCGCAAGAATAACTTCCCACATCATCACCATTCCAAATGTGTCCTGATAGTTTACCTTTGCTTCATAAGCCAAAGCAACCACCATTTCTATCAATTTTTTCTTTTCCTCTAATCGTTCTACAAGCTGTGCATCTTTAATATTATAATCAATAAACAACTGATAATTTTCTTTATATAATGTATAAAGATTTCCATATTCTTCAAACGATAATTTTCTTTCTCCTAATTCAACTGAAGCAATATAATCTAACCTATAACTTTCCGCCGGTGGAGAATTCCTTCTATAAACATCGATGTAATCAATAACAGCAATACCGATGAGATCATGAAAGATTGTGTCTCTACCTCTAAAATTTGTTGTTCTCTCATTAACTATTCTCCATGGAGATAATCTCTTAACATTCTTTCTATCAAATAATCTAGAAATCCTATTAACTAAATATGGGATATCAAAGCCTTGAATATTCCACCCTGTAATAATATCAGGTGCCAACTTTTCCCAAAAAGAAAGAAATTCTTGAACTAAATGATTTTCATCAGCGCAGTGAAAATATTCAACATCCGGATTAGTATTATTATATTCACCACATCCAAATACAAAATATTTTCCTTTTGCTCCAACAGTAACGGCTTGTATTTCTTCTGAGGCAGAAATTGGATCCGGAAAACCATGTTCTGAACCAACCTCAATATCAATACTCGCAACTATGAGTTGTGAAAAATCATAATCAATACCTCTATCTTTGGGAAACTCATCGTAAATATAATTATATCTCCAAGCAGTCATTCCATAGATTTGAAAATTTTCTACTCCATCATATTTTCGAATAAACTCTCTTGTTTCTTTTATTGTGCCTGGTTTGATGGGAGATAAAGATTTTCCATTTATAGTGGAATACTTTGATTTTTTGTTGGAGGGGATATAAATTGTGGGGTGATATTCAATTCGATCATCAAAACGTATTCCGTTTTCATAACCTCTAACTAAAATATAATCACCAATTTGGTGTACATTTGTATAAAATTTCATTTATCAAAATAATTGTAGTCCACTTTGTGTCCATAAGATTTTAATTTCTTATAGCACCATAATATATGATCATCAATCCAACTTCTTTTATTCTTATACGCGCCAATTAAATATAGAAATTGGAGATATACCAAAAGAGGAAATATTAATAATCGGTTCATTGAATTAATCCATCTTTGTAAACTGTTTTTCCTTTTATTCTCAAAGCTGTATTAATTTTTTTACGGTTCTGCCCATTTGTTTTAAATGAACAATGAACCCACCCACTGCTAGGTTGGCCTTGAGTATAAAATTCTAAAATCAATTGATCAAAATCTAAATTTTCTTTAACCCAGCAAGCCAATTTATAATTGCCTATTCTGGAACTTTCAAAATCTGCTGCTTCTCCCCAGCAATGCTGACTGGTTTTAGATCCACCAACTGCCTTATTCAGTGCTCCTCCTCTATACCCACTATTAACTCGAAGAGGTCCAACTTCATCTCTTATCGGTTGTAATATATGATTTGCAACGTTAGTAAGGTTAACTAAAATCTGTGCGGAATCAGGCATATTACTTATTCCTAATCTTTCCGCGGTTGAACTTTTCACGAGTTCAGGAAGAGTAAAATTTTTCGCTACTCTAATGTCTTCATCTGTATTTAATAAATCTATCATTGTGTATTCCTAAAAGAGGGGTTGTTATGACCAAATTTCTATATAATATATTTATAACGCGCCCTCTTGTCTAATATATGAACCTACCGTCCTTGGTGCGAAGGCCTCGTTACAATTGGAATTCGCCTCGATTTCTTTTCCTCAGGAATAATTCTTTCTAAGGTGATAATTAACATTCCGCTAGTCATAATCGCGTCGTTAACTATCATATCATCAGACAAAGTCCAAGACCGCTTAAATGAGCGTCTGGCAATACCTTGATGAAGATAAGTTTCTTCAGATTTTTCTGTATCACTACTGACAGTTAATACTCTGTCCTCAACATTAACCACAATATCTTTTTCGCTAAGTCCTGCAACTGCTAACTCTATTATATATTGTTCTCCATCTTTTTTCAAGTTATAAGGTGGATAACCAGAAGATTGGTTTTGTTGATTACATTCAAAAAGTCTATCAAACATTGTATCAAACCCAACGGCTGAAATTAATGCTTGTTCGAATTGTTTGTGAGTGGGAAATGGGGAACTTCCCATCATAGAAAGTGCGTTAGTTGTTATCATATGTCCTCCTTTTTAAGCAAAGACGTTTAGTAAAATATTAAGAACCCTTACGCAAGCAATTCTTAATAATATGAAAAGAAAAGGTCAAGAGTTAATCTCTCCAACCCTCTCCTGCTATAAAATGCTCAAATCTGTGTTTGAGCACTATCCATATTAAATATAATATGGAATTGGCACTATATACTCCAACTTCGTCGAATTCAATAGTACCTTTGTCGGGATCAGTTATAACTTCTTCATATATTTCTAAGTCGTAACTGTGCCCTACAACTTTAAATTTACTCATTTGCCAGTACTCCCAAAACCACCTGTTCGGCTGGTTTTTTGTGTAGGTGGCGAACTAATTTCTTTGATATTATAATGCTCCAATTGCACAAGTTCTCCCTGAGCAATCCTATCATTGTTATTTATAACGATTGACTGAATATCTGATAAATTTATTATGGGAATCAATAGTGGATCGATATAATCATTATCTATCACTCCTTCACAATTAATAAAACTCATACCTTGTTTAATTGCTGTGCCAGATCTTGGATGTATTCTTACTGAATAACCCGCTGGAATATCCAAAATAATTCCTGTGGGAACTAAAACTCTTTGAAAAGGATGTATTGTTATATTCTTATCATGTCTTTCAATAAAATCTTTTCGATCATCGCTCCAAATTTTATAACCCAATTCTGGTTTATAATATGCATGTATATCAAAACATGCGGAACCTTGTGTTGAAAATGAAGGGAGTATTACGTCAGGATATAATTTGTGTGCTTTGAGGCTTAATGTCGTCATTTTTTTTATTACCTATATTATATTTCGCAACTAGTTCCCACTCTTCTTTTTTCTTAAAAGCTATAATCTTTAATTGATTAATTGGAACTATGTTATCTTCATCAATATTATCATTACTAACTTTTTCGACTAGATCCCATTCAGCTAATAAATTAACTATGGTATTTCTTCTCGCTTGATCATTTTCCGAAAAGTTGGAAGGTTTCCCGTCCAACATAAATAATTCTTTAAAATGGACGATATAATATCTACTTTGTTTATGAAGAATATGACAAGATTGATATAAAGTCCTATCCTTCTTAGATGCTACACCTATTCTCGTTAAAGTTTCTTTTACTTTTAAAAAATCATCGGGTTGTTTCAACTTAATTTCAACGAGAGACTCTATCTCTACGCTCATTGTTCTCCTTCAATCCACCTGTAAATAATTCTTGCCTAAGATTACTTAGATCCTCATCACTGAAGATGTCGACAACCTCTCGCGCTTTTTGAAGGCTGTATCCATAATATTCAACGATAAGATCCACGGCCTCATACTTTTCAGCTTTGAGCCATCGACCAAATCTATTCTTGGGTCTGGTAATATTTAGCAAATAGTGGTATTGAAGCTTGTTATCTAGATGATTTCTAATATTCATCTCATTAGCTTGAAGGATAGTGTCGAAATTAAAACTTAAAGAACGATTAACAAGAAACGCTTTATATTGCCCCTCTAATTGATTATCTAAGTCATCTTTTAGAATATCTTTTTTCTTATAATTAATATCATTAACAAAATCGAAGGGATTTATTGCCATTGTCCTTCTATCATAATCTCAATTAAACACGCTGTAAGATTTATATCTTGATCAGCTGCAAATGCACTCTTATATTGATAATCTGCTAATAAGAGTATTACTGGTGGTATCCCTGCTGGAGTTAAATGGTCATGCAAATTATCATATAACTTTCTATATACGGTCCTTGCATCTGTATGGCTTGTATCAACTACCCATTTACGAACCTTAGTAAAGTTCTTTTCCTTTAATGCATTGATTAGAGCGTTAAAATCGGAATCAGAGAGCAAACTAAGTACACCACTATCAATATGACCGTGGCTGCTATAACGCTGTAATTCATTTAATGTCCTTCTAAAATCTGGATAATATTTCATAATGAGTTCAACAACGACTTTTTCATTGAACTCTACATTATTATCATTAAGAATTGTTTTAACCCTATCTAATAACTGAGTAGCTATCTGAGGAGATTCTTTTTTATCTACCTTAAATTCAATTACCGCACATCGAGAATGAATTGGTTCAATAATTCTATTAAGATAATTACAAGTAAAAATGAAACTACAATTATCCGCAAATCTTTCAATGAACCCCCTCATTGCTGGTTGAGTAGATTGTGGATTTAAATAATCAGCCTCATCTATAATAACAACCTTACGACCACCAATTAATGAAACACTGCTACAATAATTTTCTAACTTAACTCTCAATAAATCAATACCGGATTCCTGAGAACCATTTATAACAATATAATCAAGCCCAATCTCTTTGCACATTGCTTTCGCAATAGTGGTTTTGCCCATACCCGGACCTCCACATAAAAGAAGATTTGGAATATTTCCAGAAGCTACATAAGATTCAAACGGCTCTTTTAAATGTTTAGGTAGGATACATTCAGATACCTTTTGAGGCCTATAAGCTTCAACCCATAATATATTTTTTGACATAATTTCAAGTTGTTTGTTCGGTTGCAATCCAATATTCTAGATCGAGATCAACATTTTTAAAATGTCCTAAACCTTTGTCTGATATCTTAACATCATAAGATCCTTTCAAGAGTTTAAGATTTTCTAGTTTGAAAATCATTTTAAAATTTGCATCGGAGGGTCCTAGATCAACTGCGTAACTATCTACAGATGTTTTGGAATCATTTGCTTGAACTTTAAGTTTCCCATCATTTGCCACAACCGCAATCTCTGGTAAACTCATTACTCCTGCTGCTCTCATTATAGCAACAAAAAACTTTTCATCTAATTTAAAAACAGCATCTTCAGATGGTAAATCTATATTTTTCGCAAGAATCTTTTTCTCATTTTCAAATAGACTCATATTAGCAAATTGATACTCTGCAACAGAATCCCCGGCTTGGAAATTATTTGCATCAATACTAGATTGAATAGTGATAGATCTTTCGCTAAACTCAAATAGGGGTTCTGTGAATAAAGAAAGAACACCTAAAAATTTATTCAAATCATATATAGCAAAGGCTTGAGGAAAACTTTGGTTAAGTTTAGCTTTGGCTAAAACATTTGTTTGTTCACTAACTGTCTTTATCGTATCCCCTGCTTCAATAATCAAGCTCTGATTAATCTCAGCAAAGTTTTTTAATATTTCAATAGTATCATTATGTATAATCATTGTATTTTCTCAATTAATTTAGAAGGCTTAGCATTCTTTTTTTTATCCTTCCGTTTTACTTTGGCAAGAGCGCGCCTCTCTTGTCTGCTCTTTCCTTTTGATTCTAATTTCTTTTTTCGATCGTCAAGAAAAGGGCGACTTTCAGTATCATATCCATGAGCTGCGAATTCTAAAGCTCCCATATCAGGAAGATTTCCATTAAACACATATGTTCCAATATGTTGTAATTTCATCCAAGGACATAGAAAGGTTTTAATTCCAATTTTATGTGCCAACTGACAGAACATATAATCTTCAGAAAGATAACGATCGGACCCTTCAGATTTTCCTTCGCCCATCCATTGATCATTATCAATAATGGTGTCAAAAAACGCATGAATATATCTGGAACCATCGAAATGGGCCGATCGATTATGGTCGGGTTTATATCGAAATTTTGGATATGCTTTTGCGAATTCTTCTAATACTTCTCTTCGTATCATCATAAACCCAGTTCCAATTTCTAATGCTTCAACTGGTTCTGATAAAGATATTGTTTGTGTTCCTCCGATTGGATTAAAAACAAAATCTCCTGTAAAATTATTAAGAAGCTCTGGATTTTCATCGGCTAAACCTTTATCTACAGCATTACGGACTTTTTCCCAAGCAATACACTTCTTAGGATATATTCCTCCAATAATTGGTTTCGTTTCATCACATAGAGCAGCTAATGTTAAAACATAATTTGGATCGTAACAAATATCTGCATCAATGAACATGAGATGGGTATAATCTGATCTCAAAAATTCATCAACACAATAATTTCGAGCCCTAGTAATTAATGATTCATTAAATAAATAAAAGTATTTTAAATCAATCTGATATTTGGTAGCGGTGGTTGCTAAATCACAACAAGCCTTTGTATACATTCCAGAACACTGACCACCATACATCGGCGTAGCAACAAATATTTTTTTCTTTCTTAGCTCTGTTATAGGCACTTCAATCTGCATTATTTCCCTTTTTCATCATTAACAAAATACAAATAAACATTATCAATTATTTAAATAATTATAACTGATAATGTAAAATATGTCAAGGATTAAATTATTTTTTATATTGAATTTTCTAATTCGGTTTTTCTGTTTTCCAAAATGGAAATAACATGCCGAAACTTTTGGATTTCCGAATTCACTCTACGGAGTTCAAAAATATTTTTTGTAATCTTTACTGCTCTCAATGTATGTAATTCCATACTCATAATTTATTTTCTTTATAGTTTTGAAATAGAGGTTTGCCAAGTAGTGATATCGGATGACCAATTGCCCGCATCATTTCATAGATGCTCATTTTTTTATTATCCGGGGAGTTCTTCATTGATTTTAGGATCTGTCACATATCCGTCTTGTACGTGCATGCTGTTATCTTCCAATTCTTCAGTCGCGGTTGGATCTACCTTAGTCCAGAGATCCATAAATCCCGTTTTGGTATCTTCATCAAAACGGTTGATCGAAAATTCGATCGCTTTTTCTTTATTCTGAAATATCATATAAGAAGTAACAATGTTTATCAAACGGCGAGTGGAGATAATTTCATCAATTCCTCCATCAGCAAAGGTCCGTCGGATAACATCTGTCCATTGACAAAGATGATCAACAAAATCTGGATCTACAACACCATAATTTTTAAGCATCCTAGATACAATTTTCTTTTCAATAGAGGTGGGGGGATAATCTTGTTCGAATGTAATTGGAAACCGATCAAGGAACGCTTCGTTAAGAATGTTGGCACCGATAAATCGCCCATCATCATTACCCTTACCTTTTGTATTAGCGGTTGCAACAATGTTAAATCCTGCTTCAGGTTTTACAAGGCGATTAATCTTTTTCAAGAAAATACTTCCACCTTCAAGTACAGGTTGGAGACACATGATCTTATTTGAAGCAAGGTCAATTTCATCAAGAAGAAGCAGTGCGCCTCTTTCCATTGCGACAATAACTGGACCATCTTCCCAAATGGTTTCTCCATCTTTTAAAATATAATGACCGAGAAGGTCATCTTCATCGGTTTCAATTGTAATATTGACACGAATTAATTCGCGCTTTGTACTAGCCGCGGCTTCAAAAACTTCCTTGGTTTTACCCATTCCAGACAAGCCGGTAATAAAAGAAGGTACGAACATTCCAGATTTAAATATCTGAACTAGCTCTTTATAATATCCTGCTTTAATATAATTGGGATCTTTTTCTGGAACGAAAGAGATACTTTCATCTACTTTCTTAATTGTGGTGTCATGTTGAACAACACGAACATCTTTAAGTGCTTTCGGTTTGCGATATTTATCTCCCCATTTTGCTGCAGGAGCTGTCATGTTCTGTCCATAATTTGCAATTGAAAACTGATTTCGACCTACTCTAATCTTACCCAGAAAATTCTGATTTGGTTCTGGATTACCACTATCATCTGCGACTACGTTAACCTCTGAACGATTTAAGATCGTTTGCAGACCGTGCTTGGATTTCCATGTTTCTACTAATTCTTCTTTATTCATCATATAACCTCTCTCGTTATTATTATTATTTATTTACCGCCATCCCACCCAACTCTTCGCTTCAGCAGTTGATCACTGGTCTTTTTTTATTCTCTACTTATATTATACGCTATTTTGTCAAAAATAGCAACCTTTTTGTTTATCAATGATTTCAATGAGTTTCTCATAACCTGTTGTAATTGTTAATAAACAAACTTTGCATTAAGCAACCTTTTCTGCAAAACTTTGCAACATAATTCTTTTATCCAATTTTCCTTTCTGAAATTTTTTGAATGCCTTGGTTAATGTCGCCGTTGTATTATTTTTATTACTATCAATTTTAATTTCTTCCTCCATCATGACAGATGCATGTGATTTGATTACATAGAGTTCATCGTAAGCATGATCTTCTACAATCAAATATCCCTTTCGATTATATTCTGATTTTTCTGCATGCCAGGCATCCCATCCACCATTAAATCCCACTATGCGAGCTGCATCGTCAGTATGTGTTGTAAGAAAAAACCCTATAACGTTTGAACCGGTCTTAAATTTAAAATAATTTATAAAATTATTTGTTTGCTGAAAACCGTGTGAGGCAGTCCATTCAAAAACTTTTTTTGTTTCTTTATCAACCAACCTAATTCCACAATCCTTTGTATCGATTCGTTCTGTAAGAATTTCATTCGGGTCGCCTTCATCTGCGCGATCTTCAGCTGAGTGGAAAACTCTATGAGATTGATTAGATTCACCGTCTGAAAGAATAACCGTATTAACAATATCTAAATTATTTTCTCTTTGGAATCTTTTAACATTTTCAGAGCTTATCATGATTGCATCATTCAAAGGGGTTCCGCAAAGACGTTGTAGCGGCCAATTAATCGCTCGAGCTATTGAATTCCATTCCCACGAAGAATTACACTGATTTTGTTTTCCGAAAGTTTTAAAGATTTTATAAGGAATCGTATCAACGGGCACTTTTATATTTCTTCCTTCGACTTCTCTTCTCCATATTGCCTTTTCTTTTCTTTCGTCTAACCAGCATGCTGACATAAAATCCCTATCGCATCGAAGAATAGATAAAAGAAGATATTCGCGTTGCGCCTTAAATTCTTTATTCGACATTTTATTAGAAAACAATTCAAATAATTGAATAGCCTGGTCTCCTATAGCTAATTGACCTACAACTTTTTTATAAGGTGTTCCAAAATCTTCAACGGGAATAGTTTCTCCATTTACGTCATGATTATAATCAGCGAATGCATATGCTTCATGGGCGATATTACACTTCCTACAAAAATCTATTAATTGAAATAATTGAACTAAAGTCGGCATCATTTTGTCGCTCATTGAACCTGACCAATCCATTAAAAAATATAAACCGTGGCTCTTTCCTTCAGGAACGACTGTAATCTTCTTAAAAATATTATCACAATATTTATACTTGTGAATATCAGAAAGTGATATGACACCTGAATTTGATGTCATTGACCTTTTATATTCAGCCGCTCTCTTTTTCATTTCGAATTCTTTAACAAGATAATTAACAACTGGTTTATTTTCCTTGTCTATATATTTTAAATATTCGCGAGCATAACCAAATGCCAATGACTGTTCTCTTTCCCACTTTTCATTTTGACTCTCATATCCATCTTTTGTCAATAATGCTCCGCGATCATCTAATGCTTCCTTAGTTTTCTTTAAAAGCTCTTTATAATTAACAATCAATCTTCCACTTTTTAAATCAATATCCGGTGAATTATAATATTTTAAATCCAATGCATCTTCATGAACTAATTCGTTCTCTTTCGATCGAAAATTCTGTTCGGTTAAAGATTTTGGTTCACGATCCCACTTCCATGGATCTTCATTATTCCACTTATCATAACCTCCTCCTCCTGGGCCTGTCTGACTACTTCCTTCTTCTTCTCCTGTTTCCTCTTCTGAGTTTTCCGATCCTGCTTTTGCTTCTTCTTCACGTTTTTCTTTTGAATCATCTTTGATATCATCACCCGAACCGTCCGCTGATTTATCATCTCCATCGGTTTCTGTTTCTTCTGGGTACTCATAATCATACTCTTCAAAATCCTCATCATCAAAATCCTCATCATCGTCTTCATATTCGTAGTCCACTTCTAACTCAGGGGTCTCAGCCCGCTGGTTTTCTTCATTTTCTTTTGAGTAATCCCAAATTTCCTTAGTCAATAGTTCAACATCTTCCCAAGTCTCAAGCTGAGCCATTTTGTCAACATATGGTTTCTCTGCTTCGGTGAATTGAACATTCTCCAAAGGTCCACCTTTAAAATGAATATTGAGTTTATCAATTAGTGAGGATGAATTGATATCTATATTGTGTTGTTTGATTCCGAAAAAATCTCTATCATGTACTAAGACTTTATATCCCCTGCTCATCGCCTTTCCGGCACCTGCAAACTTTCTTTTGATTAATTTTTCGATCCTGGCATCTTCCACAACGTTCAGAAAACCTTTATAATTTGGTCCTTCTTCTATAACAACTTTATGCCAACCATTTGCTGGAGTATTTAAAGCATGTCCTACTTCATGACAAACAAACAAGTCATAAACATCACCTTCCATCTCTTTAAGAATCGGTAAAATTAATGTTCTGTTTTTTGGATCGAATCCGGCGGTGGGGACTTTAGCATGGCGAACAGTGATATTTTCTGTTGCCATGAGTTTTGCTAAAATAGATTTTTGTTCTAGTAATTCAGTCATGTTTCTCTTATACGATGTTAAATCTAGGATCTTCTGTAATATGATCTCCCTCTGCAAGACAAGATTTGACCTGATACTTATCTCTAAAGATCTCCATCTTGTTATAAGCATCATCAAAGCTTTCCGCCGTCAGATATAAAGGTGATACATATTCCATGGTATCCCAAGTACGCATCCATACTTGAAATGTCTGATTTTTAGTTATGTGCTTTCTTATTACTTTGTTTGCGATTGCGTCTTGTGTTCTTCGTGCTGATATCTCCATTATTTCTCTCTCATTAGGTTAAGGAAGTATTTCCTTTTTTTATTCTCTATATATATTATACGCTTTTTAGCCCAAAAAAGCAACAGATTTGATTTCTTGTAATATCAAGAGGTTACCATTATCTTATTGAAATCATTGATGTTAAAACTTGGGGGGTTATTGGTAACTTATTGAAATCATTGATGTTAAAAGATTATCAATAATTACAACTGATTACCTGTATCTCATTAAAAACATTGATGTTAAAAGATTATCAATATTTACAATTGGTTACCTGTATTTCATTGAAAACATTGGCTATTTCTTTTTTGATAAATAGAAGAATTGGAGAGAATATTTAATGAATTTTTTTGGAAAGGAACAACCTTGACTAGCTTAATTATACCTACAGATTTTGACAATGCCGTTACCAGTCTTCGTAAATTTTTTCATTCCCGTGGTTTCCTAGAAGTACACACCCAAAACAGATTATCCATATTAGCCGCTTGCGAAGATCCCACAACTGTCGCAACATATAATTATAATGACATCATATGGCCTTTGCCTCAAACAGGTCAAATGTGGTTAGAATACGAGCTATTAAATAATCCAGATTTAAAAGGTGTATTCTGTGTTTCAACATCATATAGACAAGAACAAAACCCCGTTGAAGGTAGACATGAAGTTATATTTCCCATGTTTGAATTTGAAGCACCCGGTGACTTTATTGACTTGCTTAATATGGAAAGAGATTTAGTATACCACCTAGGTATCGCTGATAAAGGCACTGAACCATTCCCTGAAAAAGGTTATGGTATGTGGTGCGAGGATTTTGATTGTGATGAATTAGATCACGAGCATGAACAAATGATATCTGATTCTCATCCTTCCAGAGTTGGATTTATAACTAAATTTCCTTACCATACTTCTCCCTTTTGGAATATGAAAAAAGAAGGTGATCTTGCTAACAAATGCGATGTAATTATGGCAGGCATGGAAACTATTGGTTCTGCCGAAAGGTCTGCTGATCCGGAAGAGATGGAAAATCAGTTTCATACAATTTCTAATGGAGAATATGCTGAATTATTATTTAAATTATTCGGTAAAGAACGAGTAGAAAAAGAATTGAAAGAATTTTTAAGTCATAAATTCTTTCCAAGATATGGTGGCGGAATAGGTCTTACCAGGCTTATAAGGGCCCTAAAGATTAATGATGCGTAATACTCTGGGGTGGCGAAACAGGCAGACGCGGTACGTTGTTGGCGTATTATCTTTGGTTTGATCGATATAATCTAGATCAAAGATGTGTTGGTTCGAACCCAACCCCCAGAGCCATATTGATAAAGATATATTTATATCATTTTAAAACTTAGATATAAATTTCGCTATGGGTTGTACGAATGGAAGTAATGCAACCGCCATTAGTGCATTCACTCCTGTATGAATTATTGCAATCTGTTTAGTTATTCCTGTGGGCATCCCATCAGAAACCATTATTCCAGCCAACCAAATAGTTCCAGTAGTTCCTATATTTGCACCAAGTACAGCTGCGATTGCAGATGGTAAAGGTAAGGCGCCAGATGCAACTAATCCTATAATTGCGGTAGTAGAAAGTGAACTAGATTGCCAGAGAAGAGTACATCCAATTGCTCCGAAAAACATATAATAGGGATTTCCTAAAAACCATTCAAGATGTTCTAAATGACTCATTGATTTCATACCACCTGAAAACATCTTGAGCCCGATGTAAAAAATTACCAAACCTAAAATGGTTTGAAATACTGGGTTATTAAATTCCATAAAGTTTCCTTTTTTATATTTCCACGAATCGTAGAGTTTTCTATCTTTCTTTTTCATTTCATCCTAATGCTTCTTTTAATTCATTATTTTCTAAAATGTAATTAAATAAAACTTCTCGTTGTGCGTCTTCCCCTAAATGCCCTTTATATTTTTTATATTCATGAAAGACTATTCTTTTCGCATCTGGTAAACTCATGTTTAAAGTTTGTGCCCAATGCTCGATTAACCAGGTATATACTGTTTGAGCCCAATCCACTTTATCACTAAGATTCTTTCCTGTTAAAAACTCGGACATGAAAAGAGGAACTTTATCTTTTATTTCTACTACAGATTGGTCGCTACTACTAGGACCATAACTTAATGTTGGAACCCATAACATAGAATAAAAATGTTTGAATAATTTTTTATATAATTTATTACAATTATAAAAAGTCTCTGCCATTTCATTAAAATATTCGTTATCGATGAATATATCCAATAAAACTTGAGGCAATTCATATGCATTAACACTAAGATCTTTTAATTCTTTTATCCTATTTCTAGCATCAAATTGTCCGCCTACCATAACACATTTACGTTCAATTACATAATTCTTTATAGACAGAGATCTCATTTTTTGTTGCCGTAAAATAAAATTATTTTTTCGTTGATTAGTAAACCAAGTATCAAGAGATCCGTCAATCTTTTTTGAAAATTTATCTATTTGTGTTGGATATAATTGCCGTTGTGTTGTAAATTGAAGAAGTACTGTATCGAAATTTTCAATAAGGCATGTTCTCAAAGCAGATTCCATATTATTTTGGCCGCCGCCCGGAGAGGCCAATAAATGAACTTCATGTTGGGGATATGCTTTAGCCAATTCTCTCGGCCATCCCTTCCAAGCGTTAAAACCGCCGGACTTTTTTAAAAGTCCTCCTTCGGACAATCCGGAACTATGACTGCAACCAATTATTCCAATTTTCATAATCTTCTAAATGACAATAATTAAAACTATAAAAAGCTTTTTTATAATGTTCTAAAGTTTTTATATATTTTTCATATTCTATTTTCCAAAATTGATTATCAATATAAAATTGTAAAAAAGGAGTCCAATGACAATTTTTAAAAACAGTTCCCCTTTTCTTATATTTTTCTTTATTAACCTCATTAAGTTTATCTGTAGAACATTTTGTTTCTGTTTTAAATCCTTCTGCTGAATCATTTGGAAATATTTTTGTTCGCTCAAAGCCGGCACTCTTTTGATAATCTTCATATATTAAATAAAAATTTATATCAGAACCCATTTCATTAAATACTTTCCGAATTAAATGTTCTTGATAATCAAATCCGTAACTCTTATCATCATAGACTTTTAAATTATTAAGATTAGCCTTTAACTTATCTTTCGGGCCTATCAATACACTAGGTAATTCAATCATAAATAAATGGATCTAAATCTTCTTTTTCTTTAACAAATTTATATTTAATTCTCAAATAATATTTAAGAATATACGTTGACACCCGTTTTCTTAGCGAAGGCTTTGGCATCCTCTTTGGTATTGACAATCGGTTCTCCTTTAACATTTAAAGATGTATTTAATAACACTGGACATTTTGTAATATCTTTCCAAATTTGTAATAATGTTTTATGAGGGCCATCTTTAACCACTTGCAATCTAGAGGATCCGTCTAAATGAGTTACTCCTGGATATTTATTTCTAAATTCGTCTGTTGCCTGAAGAGCACAACTCATATAAGGCGAAAAAAATCCCCCATTAAAATATTCTGGAACATCTTCTTCTAATATCATTGGTGCAAAAGGTCTAAAAGGTTCTCTTCCTTTTACTTCATTAATTTTATCTTTAATTTTAAGATCCCTCGGATCTCCAAATAAAGTTCTATTACCCAAAGCTCTCGGACCAAATTCACACCTACCATTCGCAACCCCCACTACCCCTTTAATCATTAAATTATCAATTATTTCTTTGAACGGATATGGTCCTTGAATATCATAACCAAGATAAGGAGTAGGATCAATATGGTTTCTTGTTCTTGCAAGAATGCATCCCACAGCAGAACCAGAGTCACCTGGATTAGGCGGAATATGTACACGAGAAAAACTATCAGATAAAAATCTATTGGCACTAACATTTAAAGCACAACCTCCCACAAAAACAATATTACCATTTTCATTTAATTTATGATTACTAACTCTTTTTACTACGTCCCTAAAAATATTTTCATATGCCGCTTGAGCAGCAGTAGGAACATCTTCGGGATGTATCTCTGGTTTTTTTGTCCATTCATTTAATTTAAGTATGCCTTTATGCCAGTTCGTTTCGTTATCCCAAAGTTCAAATATTCTTTTATAAACAGGATCATATGGATATGTTTGTCTGGCTGCAGCGCCCATCATAATATATTCTTCTTCATTAGGTTTCCATCCAGCATATTGAGTTAATGCTGAATACATTAAACCTAAAGATTTAGGATATTTCCAATTCCATAACTTCTTTAACTTTTTACCCTTAGCTTTCCATACAGTTAATGTCTCCCACTCTCCAATTGCATCTATAACCAAAACCATAGTATTATCAAAGGGAGAAGTATAATAACCATATGCCGCATGTGATAAATGATGTGAGGTATATTTTAGTTTATGATTATAAGGAAATTCGGGTGGTTTATAAAATGGTTTTTGTCCCGCATACCAACGACGCGACATTTTTACATATGGATTTTCATAAAAATAAACATTGGATGGTTTCCCATATTCTTCTAAAACATAATCAAGAAGTTCCTTAGGAATATTTGGATCGTTTTTCTTTCTGGAAAATCTTTCCGCATCAGTTGCAAATACTATATCCCCATCATGATATACTGCTAGAGCACCATCATGTGAACCACAAGTTAATCCCCAATAAATCATATTAAATTCTTTTCAAAAATTATATCTTCTACACTCTCATTATTAAACTTCTTCTTTATATATGTTGATAATATTTCATGATTTGGTTCACTAAAATGATTTGATCTCTGATCTCTAAATTCAGGATCATAATCATCTATAATTTCACCTCTGGAAACATCCATCAATACTAAACCAGCTATTTCGAATTTATTATTTGATTGTATTTCAATGGCAGCATAATTATTACTATTGCGCGATGTGGAAAAATATAATACTTTTTCATAATGTTCAGACAAAGCTTTCAGAACGCATCTTGCTTTTGTTGCCTTATGATAATCTTTATAGTTAATATGAAAGTGTTTAACAAATTGTTTATGTTTATGAACATATTTCATGCCAGGTTCAGAAAGCCATTTATCATTTTCCCAATCTTGGTCCCACATTACAGATGCATCATGTTTGGGTGTTTTTAAAAATTCAAAATGAAATCGACGTGGTATGGATTCTATAAAAATTATTTTGCCAGATCTTTCCACGTGCCCATTAATAAAATTATCTAAAGACCAATCTATGCTTGATCCAGCCAGCCCACAAATAAATGTTGGCTCTCCGAGATTATTATACCATCTTTTACTTTGATCTAGTCGACCGCTACAAGGGTCACAATATGAATCACCGAATACGTGTATCATGGACTTTAAAGTGAGAGCAATCGAGTTCATGATTTCCAGTATTCATATCATAGTTTAAATCAATGCCGGTATATTCAATCATATCATTTATAAAAACCTGATTTCTCATATGTAATCTGTATGACCAATCAACGCGTACCTCTTGATACATATCCCAACTTTCTTCCGCAGAAGTTTTCGGTTCGAGAGAGATTATATATTTTTTATCATTAATAAGAACAGTATGCAATCTAAATTTACTTAGCGGAATAGATCTTGAATACCACTTGTGTGACCAGTTTCCAACTTCTGTAGAAACTGCAGAATAAAAAATGTTTGACTTTGGTTTAAATTTATATCCGTGTCTTACAAAAGGTAATTCATCGGGATGGTGCATTGTTATTTCATTATTGTCGTTAATATAAATCATTGCTTTATCGTATTCACAAACATCTAAGCAATTCGATTTAAACCGACCTGTTTTATCACCCCGCCATATTTGATCGCGCGGTTCTAAAAACCATGCCTCATCAGGCACTCCAAGTTTATTTCTGGGTGGATGTTCTTCATCAAATACATTATCATTTCTGAGGTCAGGTATATTCCAAGAAAAATCAAATAGCATTTTTCTCGGCTTATCTTTCCAGAAACTATATGCCTGTTCTGTCAATTCCCAGGTTGCTACTGTACCACCTGAGCCCCATAATATTGCTTCCATATTAATTTAAAAAATAACTTTCTACATCATGATCACGACACTCAGGGGACAACTCTCCCATTTTTTCAATTATTGAATGAAGCTTATCTATATCACTTTCTTTTTTGGGATAAAATTGAGACGACTCATAACCATTTTCTTGAAAGTATTGTTTCACTTCACGAAGTTCATGTAATTCAAACACAGTTCTATCCACGCACAATTTATCGTCTACGATAGAAAGGAATGCTTCATTCTTCATATAGATATTTAGATCTTTCGTTTTTAATTTCTTCGAATCTTTGATATTCTTTATTTAATATCTTATCATCAATTTTACGTCTATTTAAACCTATTAAATTCATCCTAGTAGATCTACCCGGATTTCCAAACCATAATCCACCCGGTGCAACGTTTTGTTTGCTTGTTATAATTGTTCCCATTCCAAACATACAATAAGAACCTAGGGTTTGATATTGATGAATAATAGTTCCGAAACCTAATTGACATCCTTTCATTATATAAACATGGCCACCTAACACTACGTTATTGGTCATTGTAACATCATCTTCTATAACACAATCATGGGCGATATGAGAAAGAACCATAAGATAACAATTATTTCCTATAATAGTTTTTTCAGACCATCTAGTAGGTAAATGTATTGTTGTATATTCTCTAATAATATTATTATCACCTATAATAATTTCACCAACAGAATCTTCGTTTCGATGTTGTGCATCTGTACCAATACAAACTCCTGGTCCAATTTCATTACCAGAACCTATAGAAACTCTTTCCCAATTTATTACTGCTGATTCATGTATTAGATTTCCCTCGCCGTCCTCATGCCACTGGTGTTCAAATCCATTCAAACTCATAATATTCCTTACAATCTTTTACTTCTTTTTCTTTTTCTTAGAACTAAATGCTTTAGATATTGATTTTTTTGTATTAGATGCTTTCTTTTCCGCCGCCTTCTTTACAGCCTTTGCTTTTGCCTCTGCTGCTTCTTTTGCTTTCTTCGCTTGCTTTGCTGCTTCTTCTTTTGCTTTCTTGGCCGCCTCTTTTGCTTTCTTCGCGGCAGCTTCTCTCAATTTCTTCGCTTCTGCTTCGGCTTTCTCTTTTGCTTCTTTAATTTCTTTTGCTTTTTTTATTGCTTCATCATGTAATTTTTGTGCTGCTTGTCGAGCTGCCTCATCTGCGGCCTCTTGAATTTTTCGAGCCTCTGCCGCGACTCTTGCAGCTTCTTCCATTGCAGCTTTTTCTGCTGCATCCTTTGCGGCTTTAATTTGCCTTGCTGCTTCTGCTGCTTCTTTTCGAGCTTCCTCTGCTGCACGTTGTCTGGCTTCTTCGGCTGCGCTAGCGATCTTTTCCGCTCGGTCTTCTGCGGCCTTCATCTCTTTTGCGGCTTCTTCTTTTGCAAGTTTCAGGTTCTGTTCTCTTGCGGCGTGTATAGCTTCCTGAACATTAGCTTTGGTTAATATTTCTTCTGCTTGCCTAGCGACCTCATTGGCCTCATCTAATGCTTTCTCCGCTTGCTTAGCAACCGCGTCCAAGTCAACTCCGCCGGCTGTTGTTCCTGCATGAGCCTCGGCTTCTGCACTGGCTCCGGCTTCCGCGCTAACACTAGAATCTGTTACTTCTGC